>Ga0209633_10000411_pt1 | contig 50665 bp, 33 predicted proteins | sample Cruoilmetagenom1_FD_187290 | JGI IMG/M metagenome (GOLD analysis project Ga0209633, IMG submission 187290) | Oil polluted marine microbial communities from Coal Oil Point, Santa Barbara, California, USA - Sample 1 (SPAdes) (version 2) | ecosystem: Environmental > Aquatic > Marine > Oil seeps ... | reverse complement strand
TGATGGTAGATTGGAAATGTTTCAAAAAAAAAGACTAGAAGAAGTTGGAAGTTGGTTAAAAGTTAATGGAGAAAGTATTTATGGAACTGAGGGCGGTCCTTTTAAACCTAATGAATACTCTGCTACCACTAGAAAAGGGAACAAGATTTATTTACATATACTTGATTGGCCGGAAGATACATTGACCGTTCCATCCATTAATAAAGAAGTTATCAATTCCTATATCTTAAATGGAAATCAAATCGATTTGATTAAAACGAAAAATGAAATGAAAGTCGCAATCCCCGAAGCCGAGAGGGAATTGTATAATACCGTAATTGTACTAGAAGTCGAGAGTGATGCTTTGGATATAGAAGTTAATCAACCTGTTTATTTTGAAAATGTTAAAACCGCAGAATTAGGTTTAGATCCGCACCAAAAATATCAAGCAAACGGATCCAAGACCTTGATTGATAATAAAATTGGTACAACTAATATTTATGAAAACTGGTTGGGATATGAAGGTTCATCTTTTGAAGCTATAGTTGATCTAAAAAAAATAAGAAGCACTAATACGGTAAATATTGGATTTCTTCAGAATCAAAATAATTGGATATTTCTTCCAGAAGCAGTTGAATTACTTATCTCTGATCTTGGAAAAGATTTTTCCAAGATAGAATACAAATCAATTCCAGTTGAAGAATCTCTTGAAAATAAAAGATTTAATATTGAGTTTGAATTGAATGAAACGAAAACTCGATACGTAAAAATTAAGGTAACAAATATCGAAAAATGTCCCGATTGGCACAAGGGTGCAGGGGGTAAATGTTGGGTATTCATTGATGAAATAAATATTAAATAAAAATATAAATAAAACTAAGAGGGAATATGAAAAGGTTAACAATATTCATTACTTATTGTTTATTTGCCACTGTATTGTTACATGGTCAAAGCAGACAGGGTAATATTGTCCAATACTTTGGAAAAGAAAAAGTTGAAAATATTAGTGAAGGTGATGTAATTCATATATTTAAAGATGGGTTGATAATAGGTGGTAGCAGTTTCCCGATTGGTAATTCTACAGTTTCAACTAATAATTTATTTGCAAAATATTTGCTGAATGAAATTGACCAAATTTCCGCGGGGAAAACTGAATCCGAGGATATGTTAGGGAAAAAATTAAAATGGGAAAAAATTTCTGTAAATGACAAAAATGAATTTGATAATAAAGCATTAAGAGGGTCTGGATATTTGTACTTAACATTTGATTCTCCAAACGAACAAACAGTATTGTTTGAAGCATCCGGTCATACAGATATTCTTATAAATGGTTTTCCACATGAAGGAGATCATTACGATTATGGATGGAGTTTAATCCCTGTTAAACTAAAAAAAGGAATAAATGAATTTTTGTTAAGGGGAGGAAGATTTCCCCGAATGAGGGCAAGAATATTAGCGCCTTATAATTTAATTCAACTTACAACCAGAGATATGACCCTTCCTGATTTACTTATTGAAGAAAATGAGCCTCTTTATGGAGCTATTAGAATTATAAATGCTAAAAACGAATGGCTAAAGAATGCTGTAATATCTTGTAAAATTGATGGTGAAAAAATTAATTTTAATATTCCATCTATATCACCAATGAATATTCGCAAAGTTCCATTCAAAATATCTTATTCAAATAATATAATTAACAAAGAGAAAGTTAAAGCTATTGTTACGCTTAAAAATGATGAAGGAAAAACTTATTCGATAGACACACTCGAACTCAATGTTAAATCTAAATTTAAACATCATAAAAGAACCTTTATCAGTTCTATTGATGAAAGTGTACAATATTACAGTATAGCTCCATCATCCAATCCGAATATTGAAAATCCGGCTATGTTTCTATCTGTACATGGAGCATCGGTTGAAGCAGTTAATCAAGCAAATGCTTATGATCAAAAGGATTGGGGTCACTTGGTAGCTCCAACTAATAGAAGACCCTTCGGGTTTGCATGGGAGAACTGGGGGAGAATTGACGCCCTTGAAGTATTAAACCTTGCCGAAAAATTATTAAAAACTGATCCTTCGCGAACTTATTTAACCGGGCATTCAATGGGGGGGCATGGAACTTGGCAGATCGGTGTTAATCATCCTGATAGATTTGCAGCTATTGCCCCTTGTGCCGGATATGCTGACTTACTTGGATATAGAAGATCTTTTGCAAAAAGATTAAAAGAAATGTCTGATGCTCAGGTTAAAAAATGGGGTTTTGATAAGCAACAATTATTGGCTTTGATTGAATCTACAAAACTGAAAGATAAATCGGATATTATGATTGATTCCTTAATCAGAAGATCCGGTAATCCTAGTAGAACTCTTAAGTTAAAAAGAAACTATCTTCATCATGGAGTATTTATTTTACATGGAGAAAAAGATAATGTTGTTCCAACTAGGCTTGCAAGAGAAATGAGAGAAGAGCTAGGAAAATTTCATAATGATTTCTCGTATTATGAATATCCAGACGGAACTCATTGGTATGGAGACCATAGTGTAGACTGGCCTCCATTGTTTAATTTTTTCAAAGATAGAAAAATCAAAAAATCTTCTGAAATAAAGAATATAGAATTTTATACAGGATCTCCGGGAGTTTCGTCCGGTTCTCATTTTATTGATATTATTCAGCAAGAAATTCCTATGGAAATAAGCTCATTTGATTTTAATAGAGAAGAGAAAACTCTTTCTACTAAAAACGTACAAACCATTTCTATTAATGTAAAAGAAATGGGAGATGATATTGATACACTAACAATTGATGAGCAGGAATATGTATTCCCTGAAACTGATAATCCGGTATATTTAATGAAAAATGATAATAGGTGGAAGACTATCTCGTCTCCATCTCTCAAAGAAAAGGGGCCACATCGTAATGGAAGTTTCAAGGATGCATTTAATAATTATGTTGTACTTGTATATGCTACTCAAGGATCGCAAAATGAAAACGAATGGTATTATAATAGGGCAAGATATGATGCAGAAACTTTTGGATATTTAGGTAATGGCAGTTTTGAAATAGTTAAGGACACTGAATTCGAATTAAATAAATTTAAGGACAGAAATGTAGTTCTGTATGGAAATAAAAATAATAACGCTGCATGGAAGAAATTGTTGGATAATTGTCCAATTCAAGTAACAACTAATAATGTAAAAATAGGGGAGAAAGAATTAGCAGGAGGCAAGTGGGGAGCCTTCTTTATTTACCCACGTTTTGATAGCAACAATGCTAGTGTAGGTGTTGTAACGGCTTCTGGAGAAAAAGGCATGAAGGCTGCATTTGCTAATGATTATCTGGGCAGGGATGCTTTTCCTGATATTGTAATATTTGATGAAACAATGATGGTGGATGGCATCCCCGGGATTAAATGTACAGGATTCTTTGGTAATGATTGGACTTTGAAAAATGGCGATATAGTCTGGAAATAGAAAATATTGTTTGTTAATCACGAAGGATTGAAATGGAATAAATATTAAAATGTGAATTAAAAGGATTTTTCTTTTCAGATTTAATACTGATTTTATTAGAGATAATAAAATCAGTTGGCAATAAATTTGAAAAAAGTGACTAAATTTTAAGGTGATAATAAACTTTAAATATAATTGCGATGTAAGTACTTGAGCAGGTGATTATTAAATAATGATATCTTAAAATGTTAGGTTGAATAACGAAAATATCTAAGCGACTAGAAAATATCTAGTACAAAATGAGAATGTTAATTACTTAAAATTATGGATAAACAAATGAAATTCCATTATTTCACATATTATTTATTAGCTGTTTTAATCGTTGGGTTATGCTCTTGTTCAAATAAGGAGATAGAAAATAGAAAACCCAATATCCTCTTTATATTACTTGATGATCTAGGTAAAGAGTGGATAAGTGCTTATGGTGCTGAGGATATTAAGACACCTAATATTGATGAATTAGCCCTAACCGGAATGAGATTTGAAAACGCCTATTCCATGCCTCAATGCACACCATCAAGAATTACACTTTTAACAGGTCAGTATCCTTGGCGTAATGGATGGGTAAATCATTATGATGTACCCCGGCTTGGACATGGAGGCCGTTACGATCCTATGCTGAATCCCTCATTTGGAAAAATGCTTAGAGATGAAGGGTATGTTACATGTATTGCTGGTAAGTGGCAAATCAATGATTTCCGGCTGGAACCAGAAGCAACTGTCAATGCAGGATTTGATGAATATTGTATGTGGACTGGAGGTGAAAATGGAAGTCCCAGCAAAGAACCAAGCCAGTTGCGTTATTGGGATCCATATATTCATACCAAAGAGGGCAGTAAAACTTACAAGGGGCAATTCGGCGAAGATATTTTTTCAGATTTTATTATTGATTTTATGAAGAAGAATAAAGAAAAGCCAATGATGATCTATTATCCTATGTGCCTTCCTCATGGCCCGCTTACGACTACACCTGCTAAAAAAAATGTTCCTAAGGAGGAACAGCATAAAGCCATGGTTCGGTATACAGATATTATTCTGGAAAAACTCATCAATGCGTTAGAGGAACTTAAGATAAGGGATAATACAATTATTATATGGACAACTGACAACGGCACTGGAATTAATCAGATCGGACGCATGAACGGACGTTTGGTAAGAGGAGGAAAGGCTTATCTGACCGAAAATGGCATAAATGCTCCATTTATAGTAAACTGTCCAGGTATCGTCCCAGAAGGAGTAGTTAGTCACGAATTAGTAGATTTTGCTGATATTCTACCAACTTTTTGCGAATTGGCTGGTGCTAAAATGGATCCGAATTACATTTACGATGGACATTCGTTCGCATCTCATATTCTAGGAAAGAGTACAGAAACAGGTCGTGATTGGATCATGGCTTTAGGGGGACGTTTTGCCATGTTAATTAATGATCGCATTACTAGTGCCCACATTTTTAGAGATAGAGTAATACGCGACAAGAATTTTAAAGTTTATGTCGACACAGTAGGACAAGTCTATGAAATTATTGACTTACAAAATGATTTAGATGAACAGATCAACCTCATTGGTTCAAATGATCCTGAAATTATAAAATCAAAAGAGAAGTTCCAAAATGTAGTTAAAAAACTACCCCCGAAAGACAATAGTCCGATTTATAACAAATGGAATACTTCATATTATGATCATCCGGCCAAAGCCCTAAACAAAGTAAGCAGGGGAGAGAAAAAAAAGTATAACAAAACAATACCTATAAGTGAAGAAGAATATTTGGAAAAACTAAAAAGAAAATAAAATTATCATATTTCGTGACAAATTTGTATATAATAAAAGCCACAAGTCAGTTTTTGAAAAAACGATTGGGAACATTTGATTAGGATTTTAGAGCACCATGCTCGGAAAAAATTTAGGAGAGAATACTTATTGAATTAAAATAAAAATAATGAGATAGCAGATAATGGTTATTCGAACCATGTATAAAAAATGTTTTTTATCAAAAGGATGGATGATATGAATAAACAAAAGATGGGCGCATTACTGAGTGTTATTTTTTTAATTTTTATTAGCAGTTGTGATCAAATTAAAACCGCAAAAAAGCAAGTTGACAATCGCCCCAATTTCCTGTTCCTGTTTGCTGATGACCAAACCTATGAGTCTATTAATTCGTTAAATAATCCAGAATTAAAAACCCCTAATCTGGATAAGTTGGCCGAACAGGGGGTGGTTTTTACACATTGTTTCAACCAAGGATCATGGAGTGGAGCCGTTTGTATACCTAGTCGCGCTATGCTCAATTCAGGTCAATATATGTTTGCCGCCAAAAATGGAATTGAGAAAAATCAACTCTGGGGTGAAACATTTACTATTGCAGGATATCAAACTTTTCTCACCGGTAAATGGCACAACAAAGATTCAACTGCATTAAAAAGTTTTAAATATGCAAAAAGTATTGGTAAGGGTATGTACGAAACTATGCATCCTGAACATAAATGGAAACCTGGATATGGAAGACCTACAGAAGAAAACAATAGTTGGAAAGCATGGGATCCGATCTTTACAGGCCATTGGACTCCAAGGGTTAAAGATATTGTATATGATGAAAACGGCAAGAAACATATAGGGCCAGAATATAGAATAGAACAGCACACGTCCGAATTATATGCTGATAAGGCAATTAATTTCCTTCAAACTATAGCTAAGGAATCAGAAGATCCATTTTTTATGTATGTTTCTTTTAACGCACCCCACGATCCTCGCCAATCGCCGAAAGAGTACGTTGATATGTATCCTCCAGAAAATATCAGAATCCCAGAGAATTTTCTATCTGAGCATCCATTTGATCAAGGAGATCATAAATTAAGGGATGAAAACTTAGCTCCGTTTCCACGAACTAGATATCAGATAAAAGTACACAGGGGTGAATATTATGCAATCATAACTCACATGGATCATGAGATTGGACGTATATTGCGTGCTTTGGAACAAACAGGAAAATCGGATAATACTTATATCATTTTTTCAAGTGATCATGGACTAGCGGTTGGTCATCATGGATTACTAGGTAAACAAAATCAATATGACCACAGCATACGCGTACCATTAATAATAACTGGTCCAGGTATTAAAACGGGAAACCAAAGTAATGTTTTGGTATATCTTCAAAGCCTTTATGCAACTACCTGTGAACTAGCAGGATTAGATATCCCCAATACAGTAGATTTCCCGAGCCTAAAAGGAATTTTGGATGGGAGAGATGAAACGGTACATGATGCAATTTTTGGTAATTATAGACATTTTCAGAGAATGATAAGGACTAATAAATATAAACTGATTATGTATCCTCATAATGGAAAACAGCAATTATTTGATCTAGAAAAAGATCCGTTTGAAATGAAAAATTTCATTGATGATAAGAAATATGAAACGGTAAAAAATGATTTGTATAATAGATTTTTAACATTACAAAAGGAAGTAGGAGATACGCTTCAAGTCACGTTATATTAACTGTTTGGTAGCTTTAAACAGTTGATAAAAAATGTGAAGAAGATGAAATTATAAATGTCTTTAAAGTGTCCTTCAAGGTTTGGACTCAGTTAAAGTGTATTATACATTTAGTATATCTAATGGGGGGCTTAAACTACAAGGTGTATACCACTATAGCATCTGCAATTGAACTAGTAGTCATAGAATGTACATAGCTGTTAAATAATATTTGGTATAGGTTAACATTAATGGGAGAAAGACATGCATAGAAATCAATTAACATTCGTATTTATATTTCTACTTTCTTCATTTATTTATGGTCAGGGAAGACCATATGAAGGTCCAGAAGATCCAGCAGGTGATATATCAGAAGTACGATCTGGATATATGAATGGTAATAGAGCGGTACTTTATTTTGAAAATACTACAGCTCTTGGTGAGTGGGGATCCACTAATATTCTACTATCAAAATGGCCAAATACATATGAAGGCCTTAGGATGCTAGATCACATTTTTGTGATGGTTGGAGCAGAGGTATATGTGTATCAAGATTCAATACCCATCACAGATCATGCGGAAATTGAACGCTTAAATGCAATGGGAGAACTTGATACTTTGTACTACATCCAATCACATGCAACTCCATGGTATGCAGATATGAATTACGACGAAACTGTTGAGTGGCAACTTTACCCCGTCAGTGGATATTTCAATGAAACACAAGATCATCCAGCTATGAGTAATAAACCAGATTCTTGGCCAACGGAAGGATGGCCATCAACAGGCTTTGACAAAAAATGGGCTGGAGAATGGAATGGGAGATTTGGTCGTGGAGTTCAGTATGCAGATTTAGAAACTTATTTTGTTAGCAATGATGCGCAAGACTTGGAAAATATTGTGAGGAGAAATGATCCTGAACAAAGGCTAATAAGCGAAAGCCCGCGGTATTATCCGAGGCCGGGAAAATTTATCGGAGATATCAGACCAGCGACAGTTCAGAATGGATTCCCTTGGGGTGGATTAGGACTCCGGGTAGCTTTACGTGGATTTCAATGGAATAATCCTGAGGCACATGATATGATTTTTTGGGAATATGATATTTCAAATATTTCTGATTATGATTTACCGAAATGTGGTTTCGGATATCACATGGATGCACGAGTTGGTGGTGATGATAATGACAATGGCTATTTTAATGAAAAATTGGATATGGCTTATATTTGGGATTGGGATGCAGTCGGATTGGGAGGCTTAACTCCCGGTGCGTTAGGAGTAGCATATTTAGAAAGTCCTGGTAAGCCTTATGATGGAGAGGATAATGATGAGGATGGTCTAGTTGATGAGCAGAGAGACAATCCTGCTGGCCAGCTGGTTGGACCAACTCATAATATTAGTGATTTGAATAAATTTTTAACCACTTACAAATTGAAGGAGGAAGATCTAAGGGAACATTTTGAAGGAGATGAAGATCAAGACTGGCAGGATGGCATTGATCTTAATGGTGATGGGAACTATTCATATTTTAATGTTACTAATCAGACCTGGCACGTTGATGATGGAGAATTGCCAGGGGATGATGTGGGATTAGATGGGGTTGGTCCAATGGATCTAAACTACAACGGACCAGATGAAGGGGAGTGTAATCATAAACCCGACTTTAAAGAGGGTATTGGGTGTGAACCCAATTTTGCTGTAACAGATATAAGCGAATCGGATATGATTGGATTAACCTCATTCTATTTTTTTGAATATAGTAGTATCCCAACTATTGGATGGTGGCCTAAAGATGATGTGAGAATGTGGAAACAAATGGATAGTCATAAATTCAATGAATACGAAGGTGATCCAATCACTCTTTTTTTCTCTTTTTCATCTACATCATTTCCATTTTATAAAGGTCGAACCGAGAGAATTTCAATGGGTTTACTTCATGCGTATGAAAATTTAGCTTCGTTATCAGGATCAGGACATGCAGCTCCAAATCTGTATTTATTGAAGGAAACTGCACAGTTAATTTACGAAGCTGATTACCGTTTTGCCCAGCCCCCAGAAATGCCTACTTTAAAAGCTGTTGCTACAGACGGAAAGATTTACTTATCATGGGATAATGTAGCTGATCAGTTAACCAGAGAACCATTTATTGGTAATGTAAATGATTTTGAAGGTTATAAACTTTACCGAGCAACTGATAAATTATTTTCAGATGCTGAAATTGTTACTAACACACAGGGTGTAAAAATGTTTAAAAAGCCTATCTTTCAGTGTGATTTGATCGATTCTTTGGAAGGTCACGTCTATTATGGTGCTGTGGGTGGAGTAGGCTTTTATTTGGGTAGCAATAGTGGAATCAGCCATTACTTTGTGGATGAAGATGTTCAAAATGGACGCACTTATTATTATGCTCTCGTAGCATATGACTATGGTGCCCCTTATATAGGAGCAGGTATTTCTCCAACGGAAAACAATATTGTGCTAGAACTTGATGAAGCAGAAGAGATAATAAGAATGGGAACAAATGTAGTTATAGTAACACCACATCAGAAAGCTGCTGGTTTTCAAGACCCATTTATAACGGTGACTAATACAAATACATTTGGGAATGCTGAAGTCAAGCCTTTTGTCTATAATCATGAGGAAATAAAACCCGGCCATACATACAAAATAAAATTTAGTGTCGATACTTTAGGGCATATGAAAAGAAATCTAAAAGATAGGCATCCTATGGATTTAGTATTGGTGAATAATGGATTATCAATATATGACGTCACTGATGGAAACAGGAGAGTATATTTTGAAAGCACATCTTATTACCCTCTAAACAATATAGTTGAAAGGAATGATAGAAGTGTTGAATATCTAATGGGGCAAACACAAGCAGTGTATGCAAAATTTTACGATTCGAAAGACATCTTAACAGACAATTTTGATGGGATACAATTAAGACTAAATGAGGTGAACAGCTACTTACCAAAAGAAGTAAATAAACCAATACCTGAGAATGGGATAAATAAGGAAAATACTGGCTGGATTGTAGGAAATTCTGAGATAAACGTAGAAGCCAGTTTTATGGAATACTATGCATTCCCGTATGAATATAATATTGTATTCTCAGGAAATGATTCTGTGTTTGTAAACAGGTTAAATAGAAAAACCGGGATAAATGGTATTTATGTTGGAAATCCCGGTGGCAGTGAAGAACCTAATCTGTTATTCGATCAGGCTTTTTCATTTTATGTGACAAACCAAACTGCATTAGAAGTTTTAGGTAAGCTTGATACCTTAGAATTGATAGCGGAAGACTTAAATGGGAATGGAAAATTTGATATACTTGAAGATCGAGTCTTAGTTGGTCACGCAGTAGTTAGAGAAATAGGTAATCAAAAATTGATTTCATGGGGGGGAACAGTATTTGGATTCGATTTTAGATCTCAAAACAATGTTGCACAATTACCTAAAGCTGGAGATATATATAAATTTGATTTTAACAGACCCTATTTTGAAAGTGATTCAATTACATTTACAATAAATGGAGCAGTTGTTGCTGAAGAAGGAAGTTTAAATGAGGCCATGGAAGACATTAAGGTAGTTCCTAATCCTTATATAATGACAAATTCGATGGAGCCTGCAGTAGGTAATAAGTTTCTTAACCAAAGAAGAAGAATACTATTTACTCACATACCGGCAGATTGTATTATTAGAATATTCACTTCAAGTGGAGTGTTGGTTGATAAAATCGAAGTACAAAATCAGCCAAGTAACGGAACTGTACACTGGGATTTGTTAAGTAAAGAAGAACTAGAAATTGCAGCTGGAATGTATATTTATCATGTTAAGTCTACTTTAACTGGAAAAGAAAAAATAGGGAAATTTGCGGTTATTAAATAGAATACTCAAATTGAATAATATCTTCAATCTATTTGTGTACTATAGAAAATATGGAGAGAAATGAAGAATTTTACTTTGATTAAGATCATGTTTTATTCGATCTATATTTTTTCAGTTAGTTACGTTCAATGTACTTTTACAACTAAACCAAATGTTGTTATTGTCCTAATTGACAACCACAGCTATTTTGAATTAAGCCGCAATGGGCATAAAATTGTAGAGACGCCTAGAATAGATCGGTTGGCAGAGGAAGGAGTAACATTTAAAAACTTTTATGCACCTCCATTTTGTTCTCCAAGTAGGACAGAATTACTTACTGGTCGCTATGCTTTAAGAGCAGGTGTACATAATACTATTGGGGGTGTTTCGATATTACACAAGAATGAAAAAACAATAGCGAAAATTCTTAAAAAAGCTGGATATCGAACTGGAGTTTTCGGGAAATGGCATCTAGGAAATACATATCCTTACGCTCCAAAATATCGCGGTTTTGATGAAGTCTTCATTCATGGTGGAGGTGGAGTGAGTCAATTGGAAGACTACTATGGTAATAGTCACATGGATGCCACTTTTGAACACAACGGGCAATATGTAAAGTCTAGAGGGTTTTCAACTGATGTACTATTCGACCAGGGTATAGATTTTATTGGTAGGAACAGAGAAAATCCTTTTTTTTGTTTTATATCAACACCTGCCGTTCATTTCCCAACGTTAAAGCATCCTGAGAATACAAAAAGGCTTCTAGCAAGGGGAGTTCCCGATTCAAAGCATTTGGCAATATATTCTATGATAGAAAATGTTGATGATAACGTTGGAAGATTACTTGACTACCTTGATGAGATTGATTTAAAAGAAAATACATTATTTATATTAGCTTCCGATCAAGGTGTAAATGACCGAGGTGCTTTTATGCATAGAGCTGGAGAATTTATTGAAAGAGGTGTACAATATGATGAAAAACATCAAGTCTATTGCATGATTCAGTATCCCCAACTTACAAATAAAAATCGTAGGTTAATTGATGAACTTGCTGGTATGGTCGATATTACTCCAACGATCCTTGATATATGTAATGTTAAAATGAGTGAAAGCCTTGATGGTCTGAGTTTGAAACCACTATTAGCTGGTTCTAAGAAATGGGATATTGAAAGAAAACTTATCATCCAGTGCCCCCGTAAACGTGAACGCAATAAATGGGAAAATGTATCGATAAAATATCAGAATTGGAGATTTGTTGACGGGAAGGAACTTTACGATGTAAAAAAAGATAGGGGCCAGTTGGTAAATATTATAAAAGATCATCCCGACTTAGTCACGAAACTTAGAAAATCTTATGAAACATTCTGGACTTCGCTTGAACCAGCGAAAGAATTAATTCCAGTACACATTTTAGGTTCAATAGAAGCTCCGGCAGTTAGATTGAATGGAATGGATTGGTACAGCGGAGATGCTCCATGGCACCAAGGCAATTTGAATGAAAATTTCCACCAAGGTAAATGGCTTGTTGATATTGAACGTGATGGACATTATAGTTTTGAATTAAGAAGGTATCCGCGAGAAGCTTCAAAAGCAATTGGCGCTACTAGTGCTGCTATTCAGATTGGAAATCCTAAAGTTCAAACTAGTCTAGATCCTTTAGATAAAAAGGCAATACTGCAAATGGAATTGAAAAAAGGTCAATATGATTTGCAAACATTCTTCAAGGATGATTCAAATCCAATTGAAGAGTCAAATTGGGGTGCCTATTATGTTTATGTCAATTACCTCCAATAATCAATATACACGGTTATTTGGTGTGAAATTATTTTTAAATAATATAATAGGAATAAAAGCACATGAAAAAACTACTATCGACAATTGTTATCCTGATCTTATTTCTACAACTAAAGAATGTTTGTGGGCAAATAGAAAATAGACTTTTTTACAATGAACCAGCCAAAAAATGGGTAGAAGCACTTCCTCTGGGAAATGGTAGACTAGGGGCAATGGTCTATGGTGGAGTCTCTCAAGAACAAATCCAGTTTAATGAAGAAACACTCTGGACAGGAGGCCCTCATGATTATTCGCACAAAGATGCTCATAAATTTCTTGGAGAAATTAGGCAGCTTTTAGCTGACGGTAAACAGATCGAAGCACAAAACCTTGCTAGTGAAGTCTTTATGAGTGTGCCTTTACATCAAATGGCTTACCAGCCTTTTGGTGATCTCATTTTAGATTTCCCGAACCACGAAAATTATTCAAATTATCGGAGGGAATTGGATATTGAAAATGCCTTGTGCAATATTTCATATACAGTTGAAGGAGTAAAATATAATAGAGAGATGTTTGTTAGCAATCCTGATCAGGTAATTGTGATCAAAATATCCACTCAAAAACCTAACACTTTGAATTTTAGTCTTACTATGAATTCAGTTCATTTTCAGAAATCAGTTCAAACCAATTATGACCAACAAACCTTGACGGTAAAAGTTGCTGATGGAGTAATGAAAGGGGTGGCTGGACTTAAGATAATTACCGATGGAGAGCTCAAGTCAAATTATCAAAATATATCGGTATCAGAAGCATCTTCAGCTACTATCTATCTAAATGCTTATACGAATTTTATAGATTTCCAAGATGTAAGTGGCAATACTAAACAACAGATTAATAATTTTTTTAATAATGCAAAAAAATATGATTATGATAAAATTTTAGAAAACCATATTGAGGATTATCAATCCTTATTTAATCGTTTTCAAATTAGTTTTGGTGATAAAGGAAAATTAAATTCTCCAACTAATGAAAGAATTTATCAATTTTGGAAAAATCCTGATGATCCACAATTTATTTCCTTATATGTTCAATATGCACGTTATTTGATGATATCATCTAGTCGTCCAGGGGGACAGCCAGCAAATCTTCAGGGAATTTGGAATGACAAACTTGATCCACCGTGGGAAAGTAAATGGACAACAAATATAAATGCGGAAATGAACTATTGGCCGGTAGAGTTAACAAATCTATCGGAATGTCATGAACCACTTTTTAATATGATTGAAGAGTGTTCATTAAGTGGAGCAATTATAGCTAAAGAACATTATGGTTGCAATGGTTGGGTGTTACATCATAATACTGATATTTGGAGAGGAGCTGCACCAATCAATGCTTCTAATCACGGGATTTGGGTTACCGGGGGGGCATGGCTTTCTTTACATTTTTGGGAACACTACCTTTTTACACAGGATAAAGAATTTTTAGCTCTAAAATACCCAATTATGAAAGGCGCAGCTCTTTTTTTTTCTGAATTTCTGGTTCAAGATCCTAAGACAGGTTACCTGATTAGTACACCGTCTAATTCTCCGGAAATAGGAGGGTTGGTTGCGGGACCAACCATGGACCACCAGATTATTCGGGCTCTGTTCAGTTCCTGTATAAAAGCCGCCGAAATACTTGAGATAGATGAAGACTTTATAGAAAAATTTAAGGAAATATTACCAAGAATCTACCCGAATAAAATTGGTAGGTTAGGTCAACTACGGGAATGGATAGAAGATATTGATGATCCCAATGAAAAACATAGACATGTATCTCATTTATGGGGAGTCTATCCGGGTAATGAGATTAATTGGGAAAATACTCCTGAACTCATGAATGCCGCAAAACAATCATTGATTTTTAGAGGTGACGAGGGAACCGGTTGGAGTCTTGGTTGGAAAATCAATTTTTGGTCGAGATTTTTGGATGGAAACCGAGCGTATAAGTTAATTCATATGTTGTTAAGCCCTGCTGAAGAGCCAACAAGAACAATAAGGGGCGGCTCTTATCCAAATTTATTTGATGCGCATCCTCCGTTTCAGATTGATGGTAACTTTGGAGGTGCAGCTGGTATTATTGAATTACTAATCCAAAGTCACATGGATAAAATTGAACTTCTACCAGCACTTCCTGATGCCTTAGCTGAAGGAAATATTTCAGGTGTATGTGCCAGAGGAGGATTTGAACTTTCCTTCAATTGGGAGAATCAATCTATAAAGAGAGTTGAAGTTTTATCGAAGGCCGGAAGAAGGTGCAAGATAAAATATAGAAACAAAATAGTTGAGTTCAGTACTCAAAAAGACTCAATCTACGTATTCGATGACAATCTCGAAAAAATATTTTAACATATATTGTTAACTAAACAGAATGCTATTTGCAAGAAAAAAATAAATAATGATATGTTGAATTGTTTGATTTCATTTTTCATCTTCATATATAGTTGTTAAAAGTTATTTAGTGAAAACGAATTGAAGTTAGGGGTAACAATAACGAAGCTTATCTGAATTAGTATTATTTGGAATGCAGGTAAACTAAAAGGGAAATTATTATATGAATTACGCTAATCAATTATTTAATAATCTTATATTTTTTTTGACTCTAGCTTTCATAATTACATCTTGTGAAATAATTGATAAAAAATTTGCTAGCCATGAAATAAATGATATTAGAGAATATAAACTGTGGTATAAACAGCCTGCTAAAAAATGGACTGAAGCTTTACCTGTTGGAAATGGTAGACTTGGTGCAATGGTGTTTGGCGGAGTTTATGAAGAAAGAATTCAGTTAAACGAAGAAAGCCTCTGGGCCGGAAAACAACTTAATACAAATAATCCTAATGCATTAAAAGATTTAGATAGAGTTCGAAATCTAATTTTTGATGGAAAAATTAAAGAGGCTTATGAACTCGGTAATAAAAGCTTACTTGGCATCCCTCCTAGATTTAGATCACATCAAACATTGGGCGATATTAAGTTTTCATTTGATAGTCTAAATGTTTTTAATAATTACGAGAGAGAACTGATTCTAAATTCCGGTATTAATAAAACAACTTTTAAAATTGGGAATGTAATACATACAAGAGAAATTTTTATTAGTTCTCCGGATAATATAGTTGTTATAAATATCAAAGTAGATAAACCTGGTGAATTGAATACAAGCATTGAATTGACCAGGAAAAAGGATGCAAAGGTCTCTGCAAAAGGAAATGAATTATTATTAACCGGACAAATTGTGGATGAACCCACCTCTCTTCAAGGTGAAGGTGGAAAAAATATGAAATTTTTCGGAAAGCTTGTTGCATATAATAATGGTGGAGAAATTAAAAATGATACCTCAAAACTAATTGTTGAAAATGCTGATGAACTCACTGTATTATTTACCGCAGCAACAGACTATAATATAGAAAAGCTAAATTTCGATAGATCAATTGACCCTTCAAAAATCTGTAATGAAATCCTTAACAAAATAAATACTAAATCATATCCGAAAATTAGAGAAGATCATATAAAAGAACATAAATCGATATTTAATAGAGTTGAGTTCATTTTAGGAGATAGCACACTTAATGAAATACCAACGGATAAAAGAATTCTTTCTGTAATAGAAGGAAGTGATGATCCTGACCTTGTAGCACTTTACTTTCAATATGGAAGATATTTACTGATGGGTAGTTCAAGAACTCCGGGAATTTTACCGGCAAATTTACAAGGAGTGTGGAACGAGCATTTTAACGCACCTTGGAATGCTGATTATCATACCAATATTAATTTGCAAATGAATTATTGGCCGGCGGAAGTCTGCAATTTATCAGAAACTATTGAACCATTAACAAATATTGTAGATAAATGGCAAGAACCCGGAAGGATTACAGCAAAAGAAATGTATGGTTGTAATGGTTGGACTATGCACCATGCTACGGATATTTTTGGAAAAACTACACCAAATGCTGATATGAGGTGGGGAATGTCTCCACTAAGCGGAGTTTGGATGACTTTTCCCTTATGGAGACACTATGAATATACTCTTGACCGCAAATACCTTAAAGAAAAGTCATATCCAATAATGAAAGAAGCTATGGAATTTGTAAGTGATTTTCTAATTGAAAAGAATGGATACATGGTTACAAATCCGACAATGTCTCCGGAAAATGCCTATGTTCTAGAAAATGATAATTCTCCCGCCCAGCTTACTTATGCTGCAACTATTGATAATCAAACATTATTGGGACACATAAATCATTGTATTCAAGCCGGTGAAATTCTAAATGTTGATAATGATTTAAGAGAGGAGTGGAAAAAAATCTTATCAAAAATTCCACCGGTCAAAGTAGGAAAAGATAGTACAATTATGGAATGGATGGAAGATTATAAAGAGTGGGAGCCAGGTCATAGACATATGTCTCATCTTCTTGGGTTATACCCGTTATCACAGATTACTCCTGAAACACCTGAACTATTTTTAGCTGCAAAGAGAACAATTGCTAAAAGATTGAAACATGGGGGAGGGCATACCGGTTGGAGCAGAGCATGGATGATAAATTTCTTTGCTAGATTACTGGATAAAGAAAAAGCTTATGAAAATGTTATGGCTTTACTAAAAAAATCAACTTTACCCAATCTGTTTGATAGTCACCCTCCATTTCAGATCGATGGAAACTTTGGTGGCACGGCAGGAATAGCTGAAATGCTTTTACAAAGCCATAATGATGTAATTAACTTACTTCCAGCACTTCCGGATAAATGGCCCAATGGGAAAATTTCTGGATTAAGAGCAAGGGGAGGATTTATTGTAGATATAGAATGGGAAGACGGAATATTAACTAACGCAGTTATCAATTCAGACTATGGGAAAGATATTTTAGTAAAGTACAAAGATTTTCTAGTTAAAGTTAATGGAAAATATATTAGACTTAATGAAAAACTTGAAGGAAAAAACGTACAAAGAATAAATACTGCAATTATTCCTACTCCAAGTATAGAAACTAGATCTGTTGCAGCAGGTTGGGGAGAAGGTAGTTCATGGTTAGATCAAGTAAAAAATATAAATGAAATAGCTGGTTCAAAAAATAGTGATTTAGTTTTTCTTGGTAATTCTATAACACAATCCTGTGGAAGTGAAGAAAGAAATATCTGGGGCCCTGGCAAAGAATATTGGAACAAGTATTTTGGTAAATATTCTCCAACAAATATGGGTATCTCCGGCGATAGAACGCAAAATGTGTTATGGAGAATTGAGAATGGATGTCTTGATAATATAAATCCAAAAATATTAGTAATACATATTGGGACAAACAATATTCCATACAATACAGAAAAAGAAATTGCGAAAGGGATAAAAGCGATTCTGGAAAAAATTTCGGAAAAGCTTTCCGAAACCAAAATACTCTTATTAGGAATATTTCCTAGAGGAGAACATAAAAGTCATCCATGGAGAATTAAAATTAATGAAGTAAACCAACTTATATCTGAATATGGGGATGGAACCAAGATAATTTATTTAGATATTAGTGAAAATTTTCTTAACTCAAATGGATCTTGCAATTTAAATATTATGGCTGAAGATTATGTTCATCTTAAAGCTAATGGCTATGAGACATGGGCAAAAGCAATTGATCCAATAATCTCGGATGTACTGAATAAATAGTAAAAAATATTTTCTGAACTTCTTAAGTCAATAATCACAAATATAAATTCAATAAAAATTTTCTTTATTAAATAAATTTAATTAACTTACACGAGTAAGTCCGATTATATAGTATACTGTCCAATTTTTATTATAAATTTGTTTTATTATCAATTAATATCGTTTTTTAAAATCACATCACCTTGCATAAGTAGGCATTCCTCTTTCAATTTTCAACAAAGGTACTAACATGAAAAATCAAAATATTTTAAAAGGTAAAAGCAAATTAAGTAGAAAAAGTTTTTTAAAAACAACTGCTTTAGCTACTGGGGGATTAATGTTGGGTTCTAGTTCTGTTTACTCATCAGGAATTTCTGCAAGTGAAAATTTAAAACATAAATTTAATCTAAAATATGCACCTCATTTTGGAATGTTCAAAAATAACGCTGGTGATGATATTATCGATCAAATAAAATTTATGCACGACATGGGATTTACAGCGCTCGAGGATAACGGAATGAAAGGACGCTCTGTTAAGACTCAAGAAGAAATAGCAAAAACAATGGCTAATCTAAATATGACAATGGGTGTTTTTGTTGCACATAAAATTTATTGGAGCGAACCAAATTTGGCTAGTGGTAAAGAAGATTATAGAAAGGGATTTCTAGATGCAATAAAAGAGTCAGTTGAAGTTGCCAAAAGAGTTAATGCAAAATGGATGACGGTTGTTCCCGGACATGTTGATCTAAGACTTGAAATGGATTATCAGACGGCTCATGTAATCGAATCTTTAAAGCGGGCTTCTGAAATACTGGAACCGAATGGATTAGTTATGGTTTTGGAACCTCTTAATTTTTATAATCATCCAGGGCTATTTCTAACCAAAATCCCGCAAGCCTATAATATTTGTAAAGCTGTTGATAGTTCATCATGTAAAATTTTAAATGACCTTTACCATCAGCAAATAACAGAAGGTAATTTGATACCAAATATTGATTTAGCTTGGAACGAAATTGGATACTTCCAAATTGGAGACAATCCAGGTAGAAATGAACCAACAAGTGGCGAAATAAACTATAAAAATGTTTTCAAGCATATCTATAATAAAGGATTTAAGGGAGTTTTAGGAATGGAGCATGGTAACAGTGAAAAGGGAAAGAAGGGCGAATTAAGAGTAGTTGAAGCTTATAAAGAATGCGATGTTTTTTAAATCAAGATTAACGTTTCATGGGTAATAAAAAAGAAAAGAATAAATCATTTAATGTAATTCTTTTATTAGGCTTTGCAGTTGGTTTACTAATATCATACCTATTTGTATATGCGTTAAATTATACATCTACAAATGAATATTGTCAAAGTTGTCATGTTCATCCTCATGTTGTCGAAACCTGGAAAAAGAGTACTCACTTTGATAATAAAACGGGTGTAGTTGTTAGTTGCGTTAATTGTCACCTTCCTCCTGAAGGTGTTGAATATACTTGGGCGAAAGCTACAACAGGTTTGCGTGATATATATGGAATGGTATTTAAAGATTCAGCAGATTTTAATTGGGATGAAAAATCACAATTGGAATTTGCCGTGAACCATGTTTACAAAGCTTCCTGCATTCATTGTCATACAAATTTGTTCCCGCGTCAATTGTCTGCAAAAGGAGGAGACGCCCATGTTTATTATGATCAGCATAAAGAAACATTACGTTGTATAAATTGCCATTTGCATGTGGGGCATTATTCCGAAACAAAGTTTGAAATTGTTGAACAAGACAAAAATAATGAAATGTATTTGTCTGCAACAGCTGTTGATTCATTTGAAAATTTTACCGAGAAAATTCCGGGATCAACAATTTCATTTAATATGTTAGCAATACCTGGCGGGGAATTTAATATCGGGAGTCCTGAAGATGAAGAATATAGAGAAAGTGATGAAGGTTCTCAAAAAAGAGTAAATATAAGTCAATTTTGGCTTGGAGAATTAGAAGTATCATGGAATGAATATCTGCAATTTATGAAAGAAACAGGAAAAGAAGGACGATCGGAAGACCAAATTAATGCAATTAAAAATAATGATAAGGTAGATGGAATAACCGGACCCACACCGCCTTATGGAAACCCGGGTCAGGGCTGGGGTAAAGGACAAAAGCCGGCAATCACAATGACTCATTTTGCGGCAGAAACTTATTGTAAATGGCTATCTGAAAAAACAGGTAAAAAATATCGACTGCCAACTGAAGCCGAATGGGAATATGCTTGTCGGGGCGGAACAACAGAACCATACTATTTTAGCGGTTTACCATCAGATTACACATCGTTTGGATTTTGGAAAAACCTTTTTGGAACTGATACCACAGTAATAAATTCATTTGTTGCCTATTATGAGAATAGTCAGTTTCGAACACACCTTTCTGATATGGTAAAAGCAAATCCGTTTGGAATTAAACATATGCTGGGAAATGTTAAAGAATTCTGTTCAGATTATTATTCAGAAGATACTTATAGTAATTATCAGGAAGGAGAATTAAATCCGAAAGGTCCCCATAATGGAGAAGAAAGAGTTATTAGGGGTGGTTCATATAAAAGCGATGCAACAGATTTGAGAGTAGCAAATAGAGATAAAACAAATCACAAAGCTTGGATGGTAACAGATCCCCAAATCCCTAAAAGCAGATGGTGGTATTCGGACAATAAAGAAGTTGGATTTAGAGTTGTTTGCGAATATGAAAAATAAATCAGGATTTTAACTTAGGAGGAAAATATGTCTTCAAATTTCAATCGTAGAGAGTTTTTAGGAATGGGTGCTTTAGCCACTGCAGGTTTAGTTGTTGGAGTTGCAAGTTGTAGCGATAAAAAAAGAACAATGCCTGAGTATAAATTTTTAGATAAAGCGGTTGATGGTAAGCCGTTGAAGGCGGGTTTAATCGGCTGCGGTGGAAGAGGTACCGGAGCAGCGAAAAATTTTCTGGAAGCTGGTTCAAATTTAACAATTCATGCTTTAGGTGATGTTTTTCAGGATAGACTTGATAATTGTAGAAAAAACTTAAAGGATGGTAAAAATGTAGAGGTTGCAGATGAAAACTGTTTTTTAGGATTTGATGCATATGAAAAAGTAATTGATTCTGGAGTTGATGTAATTATCCTTGCTACTCCACCATTTTTTCGTCCACAACAGTTTGCGGCAGCTGTTAATGCTAGGAAGCATGTTTTTATGGAAAAACCGGTTGCAGTTGATCCTGTTGGAGCAAGGTCAATTATTGCCTCATCAAGAAAGGCAGAAACTTTAGGTTTAGTAGTTGGAACAGGAACACAACGAAGACATCAAAGAAATTATTTAGAATGTTGGAAAGAAATTTATGAAGGAAAAATTGGTGAAGTAATTGGAGCTAATGTTTATTGGAATCAATCCCAATTATGGTATAGACTTCCTCAAAAAGGGATGAGTGAAATGGAGGCTATGATCAGAGATTGGGTAAACTGGACTTGGCTATCAGGAGACCATATTGTTGAGCAGCATGTTCATAATTTAGATGTAGCTGCATGGTTCTCAGAAAAGTATCCTACTAAAGCCGTAGGATTTGGATCAAGGCATAGACGAAAAACCGGAGATCAATTTGATAATTTTAGCATAGATTTTGAATATGATAATGGTATGCATGTACATAGTATGTGCAGACAAATTGATGGCTGTGATGATAATGTTTCTGAATTTATAATGGGAACTAACGGATATAGTAATTGTGCCGATACAATATATAATTCTAAAGGGGAAGAAATCTGGAAGTATAATTATCCTTTAGATGAAAAAGGAGATATACAGTGGGATAAAATGGTTTCTTCGTACGTTCAAGAACATATCGATCTCGTTACTGCAATTAGAAAAAATGAACAGTATGTTGAGGCTGAGGCAACGGCAAAATCTACATTAGCTGCGATTATGGGACGGATGTCCGCCTACTCAGGCAAAATAGTCACTTGGGATGAAGTAATGAACTCAGATCTTAAACTAGGTCCGGCTGAGTTAAAATTTGGTGATGTTGATATTCCCAAATCTGTTGCCATACCAGGTATAGAATAATATAATATTTACAAGAAATTATTGTAATGGAGAAAATATGTCACCTCAAAGAAATATATTTCAACTTTTTATCATTTTTATAGTATTATTGTTTTGTATGAATATAGTAACATCTTCTCAAACTAAAAATGGAAGTAAAACAGTATTAGTTGTTTATGGCGGTTGGGAAGGACACGAACCTAAAGAATGCAAGGACGTATTTGTTCCTTGGTTAGAACAAGAGGGATACAAAGTAATTCAATCGGAATCTCTGGAAGTTTATTCTGACTCAACTATTATGAATTCAATCGATCTTGTTGTTCAAACCGTAACAATGGCAGAAATAACTAATGAACAAGAACAGGGTTTAGTAAATGCGGTAATGAACGGAGTATCGATTGCTGGTTGGCATGGGGGCTTAGGTGATTCTTTTAGAAAAAATACCGGATATCAGTTTATGGTAGGTGGACAGTTTGTAGCACATCCTGGCGGGCAAATTGAATATTTGGTAAATATTATTAACAAAGATGATCCCATTATGAAAGATCTCAATGATTTTAAAATTACTTCTGAGCAGTATTATATGCATGTAGATCCGGCAAATAATGTGTTGGCAACCACAACATTTTCAGGTGAACATTCAGAATGGATTGAGGGTACTGTAATGCCTGTTGTTTGGAAAAAGAAATATGGTAAAGGTAAAGTATTTTATAGTTCCTTAGCGCACTCAGCATCTGATTTTAATATACCTGAAGTACTAACTATAATGAAGCGTGGAATTCTTTGGGCAATGGATGAATTATAAAATAATTTTAAATTGGGTAATGTATGGAAAAGAAAAAATATTCAAGACGTGATTTTATAAAAAAATCAAGTGGAGCTGTTGCTGGAATATTTGTTGCTCCGCATATTCTCCCTAGTAATATTCTTGGGAAAAATGGTTTTATTTCACCGAGTAATAAAATAACGATTGGTTTTATTGGAACCGGTTGGATGGGAACTGCAAACCTTGATACTTTTTTAAAAGAAGAACAAGCAAAAGTTGTAGCTTTATGCGACCTGGATTCAAATCATCTTTTGGAAGCAAAGAATAGAGTAGATAAAAAATATGGAAACAATGATTGCCAAACTTATAGCAACTTTAGAGATGTTCTGAATAGGGATGATATTGATGCTGTTGTAATTTCAACTCCTGATCACTGGCATGCAATTCCTGCAATAGAAGCGGCTAAAGCCGGTAAAGATATATATTGTGAGAAACCGCTATCGCATAGCCTTAATGAAGGCATTGCCATTTGTGGGGCGGTTTCAAGATATGGAAGGATTTGGCAGACCGGTTCTTGGCAGAGATCGGTTTCAAATTTTAGATTTGCCTGCGAGATTGTAAGAAATGGGAAGATAGGTAAAATTCACACCGTTGAAGTAGGACTTCCTAAAGGACATGCTGATTTTGGTGGGACAAAAGGTCAAGAAGAACCAACTAAGCCACCTTTGCATTTAGATTATAATACTTGGCTTGGTCCTGCTCCTTATGCTCCTTATGCACCGGCAAGAGTGCACAAAAATTGGAGATGGAATTTGGATTATGGTGGAGGTCAGCTTATGGATTGGGTTGGTCATCATGTTGATATTGCACATTGGGGACTTGATTTAGATAATACAGGACCTGCTGAAATTGAAGGGAAAGGGGAATATCCAAGCACCGGACTTTGGAATGCGGCAACAAAATATTTGGTTAAAACTAAATATACAAATGGAATCGAAATGATTATTGCCGGCGGTCACCCGGAAATTTGTGGAGGTAGAAGTGGAACCAGATGGATAGGTGAAGAAGGTTGGGTCCATGTAGATAGAGGATTTATTGACGCTAATCCAAAAAGTCTTTTAAAAGAATATTTTGGTCCGAATGACATAACCTTGTATAAATCACCTGGGCATGCAAGAAATTTCTTAGATTGTATAAAATCAAGGAGAAAAACTCTAACTCCTGCAGAAGTTGCACATCGTTCGGCTAGCCCGGGACATTTAGGTCAAATATCTATGTTACTAGAGAGGAAGATTAAATTTAATCCAACCACTCAAAAAATTGTTGATGATGAAGTTGCGTCTTCAATGTTGCAGAGAAGTTACAGATCTCCTTGGCATTTATAATAATTCTAAATTTGAAGTTTGGGAGTTTTAATGAAAAATTTAAAAATGAAAAATATCTTATTTCTGCTATTAATATCATTTTCAATTTCAAGATTATTAGCTCAAGATATTCAATACAAAGAGAAGGTTGCAAACCTATTGCAAGATATTGTAGGATATGAGTATGGAGATGATAGAACTCCTCTTTCTGAATTTGAAAAAATAGTTGTAAATGCATTAAACCAAAAAATTAATGATGATTATCTTGAAGAAAAAATGTTGGAAGCATTGCAATCCGATGCAAAAATTGACGGCAAAAGATTCATATGTAGGGAACTAAGTTTAATTGGAACAAAAAAATCTATTGATGTTTTATTAACCATGGTTAAGAATTTTAAAACTAGCAACATGGCTAGATATGCGCTGGAAAAAATTGAGGGAGAAGAAGTTGATCAAGGTATGTTTAACTTGCTTAACAGTGTTGAAGATCCAATTAAAATAGGAATTATTAATTCTCTTGCAAACAGAAAATCCATTTCATCTCTACCCGTACTCTCTAAACTTGTAACGAATGAAAATAGTGATGTCGCGCTGGCAGCTTCATCCGCTATAGGAAAAATTGGTGGGAGTGAAGGTGCATTAGCAATTGAAAAATTATTACTCGTATCAAATTATGGAATTAGAAAAGTATTAAATGATTCCTATTTAAAATGTGCGGATGACCTTGTTTTAGAAGGTGAAATTGATGAAGGACAAAAAATCTATAAAAAAGTAATGAATAATTCTGAGAATTCGTCAAACAAGCTTGCTGCATTAAAAGGTTTAATTAAATCATCACCAAAACTGAGAAGTGATATAATTATTGACGCACTAAAGAGCAATGATAAACTTCTTGTACAAATTGCAGTAGATCAATTGAGCATGTTGGAATCTCAATCGGAAAAACAGAAACTAGTTAATGAATTTTCCAATTTGAATGTAGATACTAAGATTGTGTTGCTAAATAAAATTAGTGAGATGAAAAGTGACTACTATTTAGATTTAGTAAGAGATAATTGTAAAGGTAATTTTCCTGAAGTTAAGGTGTCAGCAATAAAGTGTCTTGGTTCGATTGGGAAAGCAAGTGATGTTGATTTACTTTCCAATCTTGCTACCTCAAGTGAATCTCAAACCAAATTAGTGGCCCAAACTGCTTTATACTCAATGAGAGGAAAGGATGTTGATAAAAAAATTATAGATGAACTTAGAAATGTTGAACCAAAAATTCAACTTGAATTTATCAAGGCTATTGGAGAAAGAAGATCGGATAATGGTTTAACAGCCTTAATTGAAGCTTCTAAAAGTAAGGTTGCAAAAGTTAGAGTGGAAGCGTACCAAGCACTTGGAGTTATTGCTGAGCCTGAACATCTTGATGAACTATTGGATATATTCAGAAAAATTGAAAGTGAAAAAGAATTAAAGAGAATGGAAAATTCTATTGCGAAAGTGGCCTTAAAAATTGAAGAGAAAAATAAAAGAGCTGATTTATTATTAGAGTCACTAGAAAAAACTGATAATTTTGAAAAAGAGATGTCTATAATTAGAATACTTGGTTCCACTGGAGACAAAAATGCTTATGAAAAAATTGAACATTTTTTGAATGATGAAAATGATGAAGTAGTAAAAACTGCTATACAAAGTCTTTACAATTGGCCTAATCTTGAGCCAAAAGAAAGATTATTGGAAATTGTAAAAACTACTAAGAACAATACACATAAAATTTTAGCACTAAGAGGATATGTAAATTTACTTAAAAATGTTGGTCCTACAAATAAAGTTGATTTGACAGACGATTATGCAGAGGCTATGAATTATTCCGATAATTCGAATGAACAGAAACTGGTTTTATCCGGTTTGGGACAAGTAAAAACTGTAAAAGCTGTAAATTACGTTCTATCATTTTTAGATAATGAAGAATTGAAACCGGAAGCTGAGCAGGCATTATTTGAAATATTGATTGATTGGATTAGATGGAGCGATCCGGATGTAGGATTAAAAGCTTTTAAGAAAATGGCTGAAAATCCTTCAAGTGATGAAACAAAAAATAAGTTGGATCAACTAATTAAGGAAATGACGAAAAACTAGATATTACATAATATTGGAGAAATTTAATGGCAAGAGATGTAACGCTTTTCACCGGTCAATGGGCAGACCTTCCTTTAGAAACTTTATGTAAAAAAGCCAAAGATTTTGGTTACGACGGATTGGAATTAGCATGTTGGGGGGATCATTTTGAAGTAAATAAAGCGAACCAGGATTATTGTGATGCTAAAAAGGAATTACTCGGTAAATATAATTTGAAACTTTTTTCAATTTCCAATCATTTGGTTGGCCAAGCTGTATCAGATAATATTGATGAAAGACATAAATCAATACTGCCGGATTATGTTTGGGGAGATGGAAATCCGGATAACGTTAATAAACGTGCTACAGAAGAAATGGTAAAAACAGCAGAAGCTGCTAAAAGACTTGGGGTTAAAGTTGTTAATGGTTTTACGGGGAGCCCAATTTGGGGTTTACTTTATTCATTTCCCCCGGTCTCTAAAGAAATGATTGACGAAGGATATAATAAATTTGCACAACAATGGCTTCAAATTATGGCAGAATATCAAAAATTAGATGTAAAGTTTGGGCTAGAAGTACATCCAACCGAAATTGCATTTGATATTGCTTCTGCCGAAAGAACACTCATATCTCTTAACAATCATCCATCATTTGGTTTTAATTATGACCCCAGTCATTTTGGTTATCAAGGCGTAGATTATATTAAGTTTATCTATAAATTTTCAGACAAAATCTTTCATGTTCATATGAAAGATGTTGGTTGGAGTTTAACAGCTACTGAAGCAGGTGTATTTGGCGGACATCTAGAATTTGGCGATCAAAGAAGATACTGGGATTTTAGAAGTATTGGAAGAGGCAATATAGATTTTGAAGAGATTATTAGAGCGTTAAATAGAATTAATTATACAGGTCCATTATCAGTTGAATGGGAAGATAGTGGAATGGATAGAAATCATGGTGCTAGAGAAGCCTGTGAGTTTGTTAAGGATATTGATTTTATTCCATCTGGAATTAAATTCGATTCTGCATTTGAAGATAAATAAATTTAAAGGAGAAAATTCTTATGGAGTCTTCTAAATTTAATGAAAAAAAACTCTTTTTAATGAGTTGTATTGCATTAATTGTTACAGCAGTTAGTTTTGCCCTTAGAGCAAGTCTGGAACCAATTTTTATGAGCGATTATGGTCTTTCGGCTACTGATATTGGATTTGCTTTTGGACCGGCTTTTTATGGGTTCACAATTGCCATGATAATATTTGGACCAGTTGTTGACATGTGGGGAATGAAAAAAGTTTTAAATATTGCATGGGTACTTCACTTTATTGGAATAACAGGAACTATATTTTCTACTGATATGTGGAGTTTGTTTTTTTCCACACTTGCAATTGGTATTGGTAATGGCTCTATTGAAGCAGCTTGCAACCCATTAGTTGCATCAATTTATCCTAATAACAAAACAACTATGCTAAATAAATTCCATGTTTGGTTTCCTGGGGGTATTGTAATTGGAAGTTTGCTTTCATACTTTTTATTAGATCTTATGAATATTGACTGGAGAATATATGTTGCAGTTCTTTATATCCCCTTAGTTATATACGGAATTATGATGTATAACGAAGAATTTCCACAAACCGAAAGAGTAACTTCCGGAGTTTCAACTGGAGATATGTGGAAAGCAGTTACAAAACCTCTATTCTTATTTATCGGCTTTTGTATGTTACTCACAGCTTCAACAGAATTGGCAACAGGGCAAAGAATTGCAAGTTTGCTTAAGGGCGCAAATGCAGTGCCGATGTTAGTTCTAGGACTAACGGCAGGTTTGATGGCTGTAGGGCGAGCTTTTGCCGGTCCGATTGTACATAAGTATAGTGCATCTGGTATGCTCTTATTCTCTGCGATATTTTCTTTTATAGGATTAATTATGTTGAGTTATTCGAATGGATTTATGGTGTATTTTGCTGCAATAGTTTTTGCAATTGGAGTTTGTTTTTTCTGGCCAACCATGCTAGGATTTATTGCGGAAGAAATTCCGGAAAGCGGAGCTTTGGGTTTATCAATAATTGGTGGCCTAGGAATGTTCTCGGTTTCTATAGTACTTCCAATAATGGGAGTATTTATGGATACTGGTTCTCAAGGCTCAGAAACACTCAGGTACATGGCTGTTATGCCTGCAGTACTTATTTTTGCATTTGGATTTTTATATACTAAATTTGGTAAAAAGGGTAAGGTTCAGGAGGCATAATGAAAAAGATAAGATTAGGACAAATGGGTGGTGGAATTGGTGCTTTTATTGGAGATGCGCATCGAAGAGGAAGTCGTATTTGTAATAAATACGAATTAATAGGTGGTGTGTTTGATATCGATTATGAAAGGGGTAAAGAATTTGCAAAGCAGGAAGGATTAGATATAAACAGGTGCTATGCTACTATGGATGATTTTATTAATGGTGAAATGTCAATGCCGGAAAATGAAAGAATTGAAGTTGTTTCCATTGTTACTCCAAACAATATGCATTATGAAATGGCAAAGAAATCATTGGAAAATGGTTTCCATGTAATATGTGAGAAACCTATGACAATGAATGTGGGAGAAGCAGAAACTTTGCAGCAAATAGTTGAAGATTCAGGTCTCACTTTTGCTTTACTACATACCTATACCGGGTATCCTATGGTTAGACATATGCGAGAAATGATAAGAAATGATGAAATTGGTGAAATACAGAGAATTGATGCTCAGTATTATCAAGGTTGGATTAATCCGATAATACATAGTGGAAAGATCAATGAAGTATGGAGATTAAGTCCGGATGTTTCCGGAATCTCAAGTTGTATGGGAGATATAGGAGTTCATGCATTTAATTTAATTGAATATACAACAGGCCAAAAAATTACAAAGGTATTATCAGACCTTAATAATATTACAGATAATGTTAAGATGGATCTTGATGGAACGGTATTATTACGATTCAATGCAAATGCAAAAGGAGTTATTCGTTCAAGCCAAGTAGCAATTGGTGAGGAAAATAATCTTTCAATTGCAGTTTATGGTTCTAAATATGGGATTAAGTGGAGTCAGGAAGACCCAAACTATTTATATATATTAAGTGATGACAAACCAGTGGAAAGACTTAAACCCGGCAATCAATATATAAAAGATTTTGCCGCAATGGGACACACAATGCCGCCAGGGCATCCTGAAGGCATCTATGAAGCAATTGCTAATATTTATGACGGTGCTGCGAAAAGTATATTAGGAGAAGAAGTGCATCCAGGGGAATACCCAACTGTAATTGACGGTGTACGTGGAATGAAATTTATTCACAAAGTTGTAGAATCTAATAAGAATGGAAATGTTTGGGTTGAGTTATAATACAATAAACGCTTTTATTTCAAAAGGTACTTGAATTTATGAATTTAAAACTTAGAATTTTATCTTTTATTTACATTTTAATTTTGTCAACTTTTTATGCTCAAACAGACTATGAAAAATCGCAATTGACTGAAGTTTGGGAACCAATACCTGAAATTGTTACTCCGGGACAAAATAATCTACCACCATCCGATGCAATTGTATTGCTTGGTAAAGACGGGTTAGGGGAGTGGAAACATGAAGATGGTACAGAAGCAAAGTGGAGGTTTTGTGAAGGTGTAGCCACTGTGGTAAAGGAAACCGGTCTTATAAAAACACAAAGAAAATTTGGTGATTGTCAACTTCATATAGAATGGAGATCTCCATCTGTTGTTGAGGAAGAAGGTCAAGGAAGAGGAAATAGTGGGGTTTTTCTTCAGGAAAGGTATGAAGTTCAAGTTTTAGATTCCTATGATAATCGAACTTATTCGAATGGGCAAGCTGGAAGTATTTATAAACAGTATATTCCACTTCTTAATGCCTGTAAAGGCCCTGGAATATGGCAAGCTTTTGATATTATCTTTAAGTCTCCCAAATTCAAAGAGAATGGAGAGCTTGGTTCACCTGGTTTCATTACCGTACTTCACAATGGTGTTCTCATACAAAATCATGTTGAGCTAAAAGGAAAAACAGTTTGGATTGGTGAACCTAAATATGAAAAACATGCTTCAAAAGAATCCATAGTTCTTCAAGATCATGGGAATCCTGTTAGCTACAGAAATATTTGGATACGAGAGCTTTAGGAAAAAGAAGCGTGGAAAATAACATAAAGTCGCTATCAATAGTTTTTCCTGCATTTGAAGAAGAAAAAAAAATTGAAAACGATATTTTAAGAGCTTCAGAATTTCTTGAACAGAATAATATTTCAGGCGAGATTATTGTTGTTGATGACGGCAGTAAAGATGGAACCTACTCTATAGCAAATAATATAAAAAAAACTATTCCCTTTGATTTAATCATTATCAAACACGACAAAAACCTTGGAAAAGGTTTTGCGGTTAAATCCGGAATATTGAGAGCAACAAAAGAATTTATTCTTTATTCTGATGTTGGAGATATAGTCCCATTAGAATATGCTCTGGTTGGTTTTGAAAGATTAAAAGAAAATTATGCTGATGTTGCTAATGGTTCAAGAAAATTACCTGAATCCATCATTATAAAACAGCAAGATAATGATAGAAAAATTGCATCATGGATTTTTAATAAAATATTTAAGAAATATTTGAATGTTCCTCGTAACCTAACAGATACTCAATGTGGTTTTAAAATTTATAAAAGCAAAGTTGGAAAAGAATTATTTTCTGAATTGCAAACTAATGGATTTCTTTTTGAAATTGAGATAATTCTAAGAGCAGTTCAATCCGGTTACCATATTCTTGAATTTCCTTTAGAATGGAAATGTGATAGAGATAGTAGAATTGGTTTTCTTAAAACAGCACCGGAAATAGTTAGTGAAATATTCACATTAAAGAAAATGTTTAAAATTAATATTTAAAGAAGTTTCCAAAAGTAATAAGCTCAGTTTCATTTTTCTCTAATAGAATAGCACAAGATAAGTTTTCGTCCTTACTGCAAATATTTTCAATATTTTCTTGATCCAAAATCATAAATGCTGTTGATAGTACATCTGTTTTTATTGTATCGTTAGAACAAACCCAGCATGAAATTCTTCCATTATCAATAGGCGCAATAGTTGCCGGATCGATTATATGATTACCTTTCTTTATACCTGAAGAGCTTATTGAGTTATTTTCTAAAGTATATTCTTTAAAAACTTTATTTGTTATTGGATTTGTTAGACTAATTGGCCAAGATAGTTTTGTATCTGTAGACTTTACTTTTACCGTACTGTTACCGCAGTTAATCAAATAATTTGTAATTTCCCATTCTGTAAATATATCGGCAATTTTTTCGGCAGCATACCCTTTACCAATTCCACCTAGATCCAAGTTTATTTTCTTATTAACTAATACAGTAAAATTTTGCGGATCCAAAAATAAGTAGTGCATTTTGGATTGGGTTGGCTGATTCATGCTCGTTTTATTATCCTTCCAACTTTGAATCTCATCACCTAAAGATATATCAAAGCTTCCATCCGTCAAATCAAATAATTCAACAGCTTTAGCTAAGCACTTAAATGTATCTTCACCTACTACGGCATATTTACCTTCATTTAAACTATTTATTTTACTTACGTCACTGTTCGGTCTAAATCTACTCAATAAATCTTCTAGTAAATCTATTTCATTAAATGCCTCTAATGCAACTTGTTCTGCATACTGTTCATTTTCACCGGAAATGAAAATCTGGAAAACAGTATTCATTGCATTGTGGGAAAAGCTAGATACTTTCCAATTTTTAATGAAATCTATATTATTACTAATCATTGGCATTAGTGGTTCTTAAGAAGGATTGATAAAAATCATTTTTAATATAACTGGAAAAAACTTTACCAGGTCTAATTGGGATATCTTTTTCTAAAATGGGTATATATAAATTAATTTCGCCAGGTTTTGGGGATGTATATAGAATCTCAGTAACTTGATCAAGAAATTCCGGTTCAAAAATTAAGATATCAAAATTGTATAAATCTGATTTCGGTATATTATTCCATGCCACATTATTTGCTTTTCTGAAATACCAAGGCAACGGCCAATATTGATTATCCTTTGCGATAACATTTATCAAAACGTCATTATCATATTTAATTAATTTATTAACTTCTTTTGTAAGTTGGTAAATCTTATTGGTTGGTTGAGAATAAGTATACGGATTACTTGGTTCATCTGTCATTTTAAACGAAGTAATATATGACTGGTAACCAAGATGCGCAACTGCTAATACCAAAAAAAACTGTAGTGTACTTTTCCAAAATTTATTCTTAATTGTTTTATAAAAAGATGAAAATCCAAAACCGGAGATTAATATCATTCCTACCCAACCGGTAAAAATTGTCCATGGAGTTTTATATGAAAGTAATGAGAAGATAATGAAGGTTGATATTGAAAAAATAGAAATCCATTTAATTAACAAATAGTTGGTTTTACCTTCCCAATTATTAAATGAAAAATAGATCCCGATAATTGCAAATAGTACAATGACAAATTCCGAAATAACTATTTTGTTACAGATATTGTAAATAAATATTTTAATATAATAGTACCATGGTTGAGTGTGTTCAATATTGGAGGATGACTTGACAATGTAATTTCTAAAAGTAATTATAGAATCAAAAACTCCATCAAAATTAGTGAAGAATGATGAATAGAATAGTATAGAAACAATAATAAAGGAACAAGAAAATATAATTATTGATCTTAGTGAGAATTCCGAATAAGATTTCGTTAAGATAATAGCCAAAAATATTGAGAAGAAAATTATCACACTTGTTTCCTTTGTTGCAAAAACTAATCCCGCAAATACTCCGGCTAAAATTATCCAAAGTGTGTTTTTACTAATATAAAACCTAAATAAACTGACAATCATTAAAATTGAGAATGTAGCTAAAAGAGGTTCATGAATATAATAACGGCTGTAAAAATTCAAATAAGGGGAAACGATTAGAAAAGCTGAACTAATTACTAAAGTTACTTTATCTAAATAATCTCTGATAAAATAAAGAGCTAGGAATAATAATAAACTAATTACAACGGGAATTCCCCGAATATGTTTTTCTTCAAGTTCTTTAAAATCTGAAATCCCTAAAAGCCACGAACCGGCTAACGAAAAATAGTACAATGATGGACCATGATACTCAACCGGATCATATTTATATTCACCTTGTTCAATTAAACTTTTAAGCTTATAGGAATTGACAGCTTCATCATTATGCAGTGGACGATCGGCAATGTTAGAAAACCGAATGAGAAGGGTTAAAATAAAAGCGGTCAATAAAATTAGACCGCTGATAAAAGATTTAGTTTTTTCTTTATTTTCCGTAAACTGATACCTCAACATAATGATTCAAATCATTACTATTATTTCCTTTGCTGTAAAGTCTAACGAATCTTCCTTTAACACCTTTTGCGTCAATTAATTTTCCTTCAGCAGTTTCAACATAATGTTTATCTTTACCTTTACCTAAACCACTTGAGTTATCAATATCATTATTAAAGATAGTTTTAACATTCTTTGTAAAATCTGGATCATCCGCAGTTTGAATGACTACATCGAAATAAACTCTAGCTTGTTTATGGAAATGCCAGACTACAAGTGCATAAATACTGTATTGTTTTTCTAAATCGATTGTAACATGTTGTGTGAAAGGGCCTAATTCAACAAAGTAACCGTCATCAGCATTATTTTCTCCATCAGAAACCATTTCCAATTCACCAATAATTGGGAATTCATCCGTACTTGATACTGCTTTCCCTAAGGCAACATTTTTTGTCCCCTTAGGTGCTAAAAATGGCGGTCTAGGTTTCCCAAGCGGCTTCTCTAAATTAGGTACTGATAAATTTGTCGGAGTGCCTACAAACATCGGTTCCGGTAAATCAATTTTTATTGGTTCTAAATCTTGAGCAGATAAAGAAAAGGTAAATAATAGCAGTAAGAGCAGCGAAAGTATTTTACTTTTAGCGACCATCAATAATTCCTCGTTTTATTTTTAATCAAACTTTTTTTGAACCGAAAATATAATAAATCAATACTAGAACAAATATTGAAAAAAGCATTGCACTGATTCTATGTATTATTATATTCCAATTTTGACTTTCTGTTCCCAAAATCGGATATAAAATTAATATAATTGATGATAATAATGGTATAGAAATCAAAGCTAATATCCAAAATGTCAATTTTACCTTTGTATTATTTACTGATTTATTATCCTCCTTTATCCTTGGTAAATTTTCAAAATCTTCTTGGTTCAGTTTAAAACTAAAAGAGAAGAAGAGTAATAAAAGAGATATTGCAACTGCAAAAACCGGAGCTAATGTTACATGAATTACCAAAAATAAACCGGTTAAATGTTCTCCTGTAAAAAGTGTGGGAAGAAAACTGCTCAAGAATAATATCAAAAACATTGCAAGAGTTAAGTACAAAATTGAATATTTAAATTTTATAAATGATTCAAACCTGTTTTTATCATTTATACTGGAAGATAATATTTTTTTTGATTCAGTTGTAAAATGATTGATTACATCTTTAAGTTCTATACCTCTTTTCTTCAATTTTGAAAAGAAAATCAAACCGCTTAAAAGTATTATTAGAAAAGTAATAATTGCAAACATTTATATATTATTCTCTTGATTACTATTTAAATCACTTGAAAAATATTCAGCACCGCTTTTAATTCCGCTTAAAATATAGCTGAATACAATCAATATTATTGCAATTGTTGAAATAAGTAAAATAATTTTTAATGCCGGTCTGAAATAAAATGAAAAAGAAAATATTCTATGATATAGTGAATTTAAATCTTCAAATTTCGACATCGAAATATTTCCTTTACCCTCACTCTTTACTGAAGAAATAATGGAGACATTTCCAAAATAAAAATCTGAATCTATGGAATGACAATCATAACAACCATTTATTCCAAGTGATTGTTGAGCAGGTCGAACGTTATGAGCAATTGACCACGTATATGGTTTTGCCTCATCGAAATCTACCCGAATTAAACTATTACCATTTTTTTCAAAGGCTTTTCCATTTGAAATAAAGACTATTTTACTATCTTCACCAAAAATTATATTAATCGAATCTAATACCGAAATTAAAGTTGAATCCTCTACTTGCGGCCATTCACCAAAATTATATAAGGAATCAAGGCCAAGTAAAGGTTGGATATTATCTTCTACAAAAGATATATCAAGTGGTATTATATTGTTATCTTTTTTACGAGCCCAGTAGGATGGCCAAATTAAATTATGCGGTTCCAGTTTACCATTAGCAGCTCTTACAAATACCGGTGACTGAATTAAAGGATATGTTGAAGGCATTTTGTTTGGGCCAGGTACCCCAAGTTTATGAGCTCTAGAAGTTTTTACAATTTGTGTCTTTTCTTCTGGGTAATATGAAGAGTGACAAACAGTGCAGCTCAATTTTTCAAAATGAATGCTCGGAATTCCTTCATGATATGGCATTGGTGCGCCAAATCTTCCCGAAAACTTATTTTCTTCTGTGGATATATGACATCCCTCGCAAGTAAATGAAAAAAGGTTTTTATCATTTTTTACTAAGTGTTCATCTTCATAACCGGCAGTAATATTATGACCGATATCATTTTTATGGCAAGCAACGCACTTCATCCCGGAAGTAATATGTACATCTTGTTGTTCAGTTATAAATTTTTTATCATCTGAATTTAGCGTTGTTGTATGACAAAATAAGCATCGTTCGTTTTTTATATTTTTATCAATATCGAAGAAAACTTTATTGTCTTCATTAAACTTTTCTGTAGTGTAAGTAACTGAGGGAGCAGGAGTTGTTCTTAAATCTACATCTACAAAAGTATTAGTATTGTATGGATCAAAATTATCTGGCATTTTACTAGCAAATCCTTTTACATTTGCTATCGAACTAGCAGCTGAGCCTGCCCATCTAAAATTTTCATTTTTAATCTGCTTTGCAAATTCAGCCTGATCATATTCCGGGTCTGAATCATGACAAACTAAACAATTTATTTCAAGCTTACCTGAAACTTGCCATCTCAAATAATTATTTATTTTCTGAAGTTCCTCATTTTCGGTCAAATTTCCACCGGTAATATGAGATCCAAACATTTTAGTAAATTGAAAAGGGGAAATGCCGATTGAATCCGGATTTATAGTTCCTTGAAAATTACCGTATGATAATGGTAAAACCGTTAAGCTTTTATGATTACTATATATAAACGGCTCACCTTTATGTTTGGTTGTATCGCTTGTATCAAATGCAAAATGAGTTCCTTGTTTAATCAATTCGTATGTATGGCAATCACCACAAGTATTTTTTGTTGAAAAGGGAACCGTGTATTGATCGCCCTTATGAATCGAATATCCGTTTTCATCGAACAACTTAATCAGATGAACAGGAACAGATTTATTCCCATCTGCTAAATCACCAATTTTATAAATTATTTGTTTAGCCTCATTTTTTGTGGAATCAATACCTAGACTATCACTTTCTGAAATTGTTGAATCATTAATTTGTCCCAACAAAGATGTAGCAATACACAACATAAATGTAACAAAGTAATTAAGTTGAGAATTAAATTTATTCATTATTAATAGATGTTAAATTTCAAAATCACTAGGTTTAAATTTAATTTCCCTTTTTGCCTTAACAGCTTCATTTACTTTTAGGACTGTTACAGCAGATTCATATCCAATTTCAACCGGACAATTCAATGTGTCCTCACCACGAATTGAATTGAAGAAATTTTCTAAATGAGGTTTATGGTATGGATCATTAAACTGAACAGGAAGTGAATGTTTTGGAGGTGCAACTGTTTCTCTTACATCAAGAACTGCGGATGTTTTCGTTGGCGCAGTTTCGGTAGGTGATTCTATAATTCCTTTCTCAATCCATTTTTCCCAATTTGGGGAACCAGGTTCTTTATAAACGCCAACTCTTCCGGCAGATTCTGAAATTACTAGAGATCCCTGATCTCCAAGAAAACTCTCATAATACCCTTGATTACTATTAGTTGTAATAGTCTGGTAAAAAGCCCTTACAATTCCATTATCTGTTTGATATTTATACGTTGCTAATACGGTATCATACCACTCATGTGTTGATCTATCATAGTAATCAGTTCCTCCACTGGCCATAACAGACTTAGGAGTTGCATTTAGGAACCAGTTATAAATATCAATTTGATGTGAACCAAGGTCAACAATCGGTCCACCGCCTAAGTTTTTATACCATCGCCAATTTCTGTGTTGATGCATATTTTCAAAGCCAAACTTTCTTAGAACGTGCTTCGGTATTTCTTTATTTTTAGGCCATCCATTATCCGGTTGAACAGATCTATTCCATTGTCCATTGATAGTTGTAATTCTGCCTAGAAGGTTTGAATCACCCAATATATTGTTTATACAATGAAGATAATTTGGATTACTTCTTCTTTGGTGACCAATTTGTACAAGCTTTCCGGTTCTTTTTGCGGCTTTTACAATTCTTTTTGCACCTTCAAGTGTATTAGACATTTCTTTTTCGCAATAAACATGAAGATCGGCTTCCATACAGTCAATTGCATGCCGAGCATGCCAAAAATCGGGAGTTGCAACTATAACTGCATCTAAATCTTTTTCTTTTGCCAGCATTTCCCTGTGGTCAACATATGCATTTAATTCATGGCCATATTTTCTTAATAGTCGATAAGCTCTTTTTTGATTATAGTCCGTCCAAATATCACAAACAGCTTTAAATTTTATATTAGGAATTTTTAGACAAGCATTCATCAATACTTGCCCTTGTGCACCTGTACCTATAAGAGCAACATTTAAATCATTTCCTACCGGGCTTTTGCCATAATCTTTAATTAGGGGGGATAGAAAAAGTCCCGTTCCTGCTGCAGCACTAACTTTTAAAAATTCTCGTCTATCAATTGAATTATTATTTTTCTTTTCCATATAAGTTTTAGTCTAAATTCCATCCGGGAGAATATTGATAATGAAGTAATTCATTTGCTTCATCTAAATTAGTAAACTTAAATTGTTCAGCATCCCATTCTAATATAGTATTATGTTCTTGCGCAAGAATAGCAACATTACCAAGAAGCATAAGTTCAGTGAGTTTAGCCGAATATTCAAAATCAGTGGTACTTTTACTACCGTTTTTAATTGCTTCAATCCATTCTTCATAAATACCTGGAGACCTGGGAATCGATTTTTCCGGTCTTTTGTATGCCTGCATTGAAGTTTCCGGGAAAAGCCTTGGTTGTTCACCATAAACGCTATGCATTAAATTGCCATTAATTCCGTAATAAATTACTCCACCACCGTCACTTCCCATTTTTCTACCAGGTTCCAGCTCTTCTGGTCTGGGAGGTAATATACCTCCATCTCGCCAAACTAGTTTAATATCTGGTTTCCCTTTCTTCCCATTAATCATCCATGTCACTTCAGAGGCTAAAGGAAAAGATTCATTTGAAAATCTTGTTGAAGAAGCATGAATGGTTTTAGGATCACCTAAATCAAGCGCCCAAAACGGTTGATCGAGAATATGAGCTCCCATATCACCTAAGGCACCGGTCCCGAAATCTCTCCAACCTCTCCATGCAAAAGGATGGTAATCCGGATGATAAGGTCTATGAGCTGCCGGACCAACCCATAAATTCCAGTCTAGTTCTGTTGGGACAGAAGGAATTTCTTCTGGTCTCTCTATTTCTCCTTGTCCCCAAATTGGTCTGTTAGTCCATGCATGAATTTCAGTAACATCTCCAATAGCTCCGTCTTGAATCCACTCATTGACTAATCTGGCACCTTCTCCGGCATGACCTTGATTACCCATTTGAGTAATTACATTATATTTTTTCGCGGCTTCGGCCAATTTTCTTGCCTCATATACGGTTTTAGTCAAAGGTTTCTGAACAAAAACATGTAGACCTCTTTGCATAGCTGCCATTGCAATAACTGCATGAGTATGATCTGGTGTACTAATTGTAATAGCATCTAATCCTTTTTCTTTATCAAGCATCTTCCTGAAATCTTGGTACTGATTTGCCTTAGGATATTTTTTCCTAGTTTCAATACCTCTTGCTAAATCTACCTCACAGAGTGCAGCTATATTTTCAGAACTAATTCCATCTATATCTGTAGCTCCTTTGCCATCTATGCCAACGCATCCAAAATTAATTGTATCGCTTGGGGCCTTATATCCTTGTCCACCTAAAACATGGCGCGGTACTATAGTAAAACCTGCCGTTGCCATTGCTGTAGCTCCAATAAACTCTCTTCTAGATAATTTTTTCGCCATGTCGGAATTCCGAAATTGTGGTTAACTTATTTATTAAGATTAAATGAAAAAAATAACAAAAACAATGATTAAATCAAACTAACACGTGTAATTAGTAAAAAAAAAGATTATTTTATGAAAAGTTTTAAGTAAATTTTTTATAGGTAATTTTTAGTATAATATAGTTATTAATAGTCTTGTAATTAAAAACAAATAGGAAATAATATGAATATGAAATTTGTCCTAATTTTTTCATTTTTTTTAATTTTTTCATTTTTTAACCTTAATACCTCTGCAAAACAAAACAACAATTCTGAAGAAAATTCGGAATATGAAAATGTGTTAATTAAGAAGTTTCCAATTGCTTTGCAATGTTGGACTTACAGAAAGTTTTCTTTTATGGAAACGGTTGATAAAGCTGATGAGCTCGGAATAAAAATTTTACAAGCTTATCCAGGTCAAAAATTAAATTATGATGGTACGGGTGAATTTAATGTTGGAATGTCTGATGAAGAAAAAAAGATGGTAAAAGACAAATTAGATGATCTAGGTATTTCAATTAGGCTGTTTGGTGTGGCAGGATTTTCCGATGAGGAATCAGCAAGAGAACTTTTCCAATTTGTAAAAGATATAGGGATTTCGATTTTAGTAATTGAACCTGAATATCATTGGTTCCGGCTTGTAGATAAATTGGCAAATGAATTTCAGATAAAAGTAGCAATTCATAACCATCCAACACCATCCCGTCACTGGCATCCGGGCATAACATATTATTACATAAAAGATTTAAGCTCAAGGGTTGGTATTTGTGGCGATACCGGACATTGGACAAGATCTGGCATTGTGGCAACCGATGCATTGAAATTAATGAAAGGAAGAATATTTGATATTCATCTCAAAGATCTTAATGAGTTTGGGAATAAAGATGCTTATGACGTTCCATTTGGTTCCGGTAAAACAAATATTAGAAATATTTTAGCAGAGTTATCATTGCAAAATTATAGAGGCACGTTAACAATAGAGCATGAAAGGGAAGAAGATTCGATGAACCCGGAAGTACCAATTAGAGAAGGATTAAAATATATTAGCAAAATAACATACTATAATGATTACGAAGAATTAATTGGTAACTGGAATGGAGTTTTTCATAAAGGAGGTTGGAATCAATACGGACCTGGTTATTTTGAATTAGATAAAAAAACCGGAGTTCTAACATCGAGTGGAGGAATGGGCTTGATGTGGTATAGTAAAAAAATGTATGATAATTTTGTTTTGGATTTAGAATATAAATGCCATGCACCTAATACAAACTCCGGAATTTTTATACGGGTTCCTGAATTTGTAATAAGTAATCAATACATTTACGAATCATTTGAAGTGCAGATTTACGATGCTGATACTTTAACAAAACATGGTACCGGGGCTGTTTATGATGCTGAACCAGCAAAACTTTTTACAGCAAAACCTACGGGTGAATGGAATCATTATAGAATTACGTTCAATGATGATTTGATAAAAATTGAATTAAACGGACAACTTATAAATGAGTGGTCTGCTGAACCAAGAGGAAAAATTGGATCATTTAGTGATGAAGGCTATATTGGACTACAGAATCATGATAGTCATGCGAAAGTTTCTTATAGGAATATTTTCGTAAAAGAAATTGACTAATTCTATAAAGAAGTTAATATTATTTTAAGTTCTTTATTTCTTTGATTAAAATTCAGATATTTTAATTACTGAAGATAATCAGTTGTGTTATCATTAAAAAATGTTTTTACTATATATTCTGCAACATTGTTGATAACCAACTGGTTTCCGTAAGTATTAAAATGCCTGTCTGTATTACTTACACTTAAAATTGAATCCGAATTTATTGTGAAACAAAAAAAATCGGTTTGTGTTGGAATCACTTCATATAGTATTGATTCGTAGTTTAGATTTACAGGGAATACATAATTATGATTATCGGCTAATTTAACAAACCTAATACTTTTTGTGAAAATAAAATCATAATCATTTCTTGATGGATAAAAAACAATTAGTTTTGAGTTATTGGATTGTGCAAGTTTTTCCATACTTGTAAATAATTCTTTGGTAATATTTATTAAATATTTATCTCTTTCAGATTTATTTATTGCGAAAGGGGAAAAGTGACTTCTACTATTAAGAAAATCCTCTCTTAATAAAATAACCATTGAATCTTTTTCAGAGTATTCTTCAATGTTTTTACAAAACAGATAGTGGCTTTCTTGTATTGGATTTTTGTCCCGCTTATCTGAAGTATTTTTATCAATATGAAAAGTATGTGCAGGCGGCATTTGTTCTATCCATTGATTAAGAATAAGTTGTTCAAGAGATTCACCTTTAATTGTTTGAAGTGCTGAAAAAAATAATTGAAGTAAAGCACTATTTTTATAATAATTCCCACTCTTATAATATGGTCCATATAATTCTTTTTCTTTTAAAAGAAAGGTTGGTTTAATGTGACCGGCAGTTTTAGTAAGGCTTCTATCAGGAAAAGAATTTTCCCAAAAATCATTTTTAGGAGTTACCCAAGCAAGAACCAAATCAGCTCTGAATGCTTTATAATATTTTTCAAGCGCTAAAAGTTGTTGATCTTGTCCCCACCCGGAAGAAGCAATTGAGAATACCTTTACATTTCTATTATTTCCTTCCCCTAAATAATTTTGTAAAAGTTTCTCCGGCATTAGAGAAGGTGGAGATGACGCTGCTTCAACCTGGCTATCACCTAATAAAAGAATAATAAAATCATTTTTGTTGTAATTTATTTTTTGTCCTCGGACACCCAACTGATTTCCAGTATCATTTGCCCACTTTGACAATGATCTTCTTGGGGAATTTTTCCATCCCCATCCAGAATCAATTGGTTTTATAAAATATCTTAGAACAATTTCTGAAATTAGAAGTATGAGCAAGGAAGAAAAAATTAGTAACAAAAAGTTTTTAATTGGTATTTTCTTCAATTTTTCTCCAAGTACATTCTAATTGTCACAAAATAAATAATCGTTACTATTTTGAAACATATTAAAAAAACTCGAAATTCGTTTTAAAATTATTCCTTAAATCAAATTAGCAGTTTAATAATTTTTTTTTAATGAGGTTATAGCTAATTGATGTGTTCGCTACTTCAAAAGTAATCACTAATTTTTGAAGAATTTATAAGGTAAAAAATAACTAAACTATTTCAAATTATATTTGTGAATGGATTACAAAATGAATATTATTATAATCTGAGTATAGTGTTAAAATTACAATAAGGTAGCGAAATTCATATCGTATAATTCTAAACCAATAATTGAAAATTTATTTTTAGAGTGCGTTATTTTGGATTTAAAGATACAAACCAATTGGTATTGAACTATTTCCGGAAAAATATTCGCTGATCCAAATTTTTTAATGAGTATATTCAGCGAATTGAAATGGATAATAGAAATTTCAGAAATAAATATTAAGTTTTAGAATATTAATTCCGTTATACAAATTTCAATAGGGAGATTCTCATAAATCAGCAAGAATATTTTAGTTTGATAAAAAGTCTATGGATTACTAAAAAGAGTGAGGGATTTAATTTTTAACACTAACTCAATAACATTTATTATTTAGAATAAATAACTAATTATTTTAAAGTTAGCTCTAGTTTTGCTAACTAGAATAAATAATTAATTGACCTATATAAACATACGATATTTGCCATATTATTAAGTTATCGATAAAGTATAATGTAACAAAAACTAATCGATTTATAAATTCTGTTGGATAGTAAAAGGAGTAGAATTTATCCTTAGTAGTTAATAAGGAAATTATTTTAATAGGAATTATATAAAAATGAAAATTGGAGAAAATAGTATGACCTACAAATTATTAGTCTTACTTTTAGCAATAGCATTTAGTAGTTGCACAAATAATAATAGTGACAAAAAAGCTGGTTTCGAAAATAATTCTTTAACTCAATCGGAAATTAAAGATGGCTGGAAGTTATTATTCGATGGAAAGTCGTTCGAAGGATGGCGAGGAATTGGAATTGATAAAGTTCCTGACGGACACTGGAAAATTGAAGACGGATGTATTAAAAAAATAGCTAGTGGGAATGTTCCAACTCTATCTGATGGTCAACCTCAAAAGGGTGGTGACCTAATTACAAAACAAACCTTTAATAATTTCGAATTATCATTTGAGTGGAAGATAAGTCATGCGGGAAATAGTGGTGTGAAATATAATGTGATAGAAGAATTATCAATCGAGAAAGGAATTTCCAGCGCACTAGGATATGAATTCCAGGTTCTTGATAACATAAACCATTCTGATACTGTCGCCAATCATTTAACTGGATCACTTTATGATATAATTGGAGCACCCAAAGAGGCTGTAAAAAGGGTTGGTGAATTTAATACCTCTCGTATTGTTTTTAATAATAATCATGGTGAACATTGGTTAAATGGAGTCAAAGTAGTTGAGTATTATATTGATACTCCTGAGTTTCAGAAACTATTTGAGAAAAGTAAATATAAAGACATTCCAAATTTTGCTGAACATAAGGTTGCACGAATAGTATTGCAGGACCATGGTAATGATTGTTGGTACAGAAATATTAAAATCAGAACATTATAATTTTATTGATTTACAGAAAATTAGGTAAACGACAATATGTTTTCTTTAGGAAACATTGCCGCTTTTAAGATAAGAATAAATTAAAATTGTGAAATCGTTTTACTCAGGTAATATTAAATTGATTTAATAATTATTGGAGAAAATAATGAAAAAAGAAATATCAAGAAGAGAGTTTGTCAAACGAGGATCTATAGGACTAGCTGCCGGTGCAGTTGTTCTTTCTACAAGTGCAAAATCATATTCTAGAATAATAGGTTCAAATGACACAATAAATATAGCTGTTGTAGGTATACGGGGAAGAGGCGGCAATCATATTGAAAACTATGCGAAAATGAAAAATGTTAGAGTAAAATATTTAGTTGATGTTGATGAAAATTTATTTGCTGAAAAAGTAGATGAACTTGAAAAAGTTACCGACGAGAAACCAAAAACAGAATGGGATATGAGAAAAGCGTTTGATGACAAGGATTTAGATGCTGTTTCTATTGCTACACCAAATCACTGGCATGCACTTTCAACAATCTGGGCAGCACAAGCGGGTAAACATGTGTATGTTGAAAAACCGGCCTCCCATAATTTATGGGAAGGACGTAAGATGGTTGAAGCAGCCAGAAAATATAATGTTCTTGTACAGGTTGGATTCCAAAATCGGTCCATCCGTAAAACAAGAAAAGCAATTAAATTAATTAGAGAAGGAAAATTGGGTGAAATATACATGGCAAGAGGTTTATGCTTCAAACCAAGAGCAGATATCGGTCTTTATCCTGATGGCCCGATGAATGAGGGAGAAAAATTTAAAATGAATTTGGAAAATAATTATTACGAAATTCCTTATACTAAATCTTATTTGAAAAAAGTTCATTATGACATGTGGTTGGGTCCGGCACCGGATTGTGCTTTTAATAGAAACAGATTCCATTATAACTGGCACTGGAATTGGGATTATGGGAATGGCGATACTGGAAATCAAGGGCCTCATCAATTTGATGTTGCCAGATGGGGATTAGGAGAAAAAGAATTACCCGTAAAAGTAAGATCATATGGAGGATTTTATAAGTATAAATCTGCTCAAGAAACTCCAAATATTCAAACCACAATATTTGAATATGCCGATGGAAAGATTTTGGAATTTGGCACAAGGGGATTATATACTAATCCCGAAGGTATTCTATTGCCGGATATTAATATAACAAGTGACGGACAAATTTCTTCTGAATCAAAGGCAATACCATTAAAAATTGGAACATTAATTATTGGTACAGAAGGTTGGCTTCAGATAGATGCCGGTGGAAATTGGCAAACATTTTTTGGCCGAAAGAATGAACCGGGACCAACTTCCGGTGAGAAAGATGATTCTTTTGATCCATTAGATTTAATCGGTCACGGTGGTGCAGAAATATTTAGTAATTTTATTAATGCAGTTAGAAATGGAAAACGTTCAGACCTAACTTGTGAAGTTGAAGAAGGACATTTATCAACTGCACTTCCATTGCTTGCAAATATTTCTTATCGAGTAGGACGTGAGCTAAATATAGATGTTAAGAAGGAAAAATTTATTGATGATGATGAAGCAAACAAATTATTAACGCGCGACTATAGAGGTGAATATACTGTGCCTGCAAATGTATAATCATATTAATGTTTGTATCTTTATTGTATAATGTTACATTAAAATTTATATCACTATTCTCTCAATATTTAAATTGAGAGAAAAATTATTTTATGTCCAATTTCAAAATTTAAATAGAACTTGGCTGCAAATTTTACTGATTGCCCAAACTTTTTTAGGCGGGTAAAAAATTATTAGTGAATTAAATAAATTATAGGCAGGAGCAACATGAAATTATTTAAAAACGGGTCTCTTTTTTTTCTAATTAGTTTAATATTTGTTAATTGTATTGAGAAAAAGAAGGATAATCCTGAAGACTATGTGAAAATATTGAATAATGAAACGGAACAAAAAGTTGATGTCCTAATAAATGACCAGATTTTTACATCATATCTTTATAGAGATAATATCCCGGTACTAAAAAAGACGGTTCTCTATCCAATAGTTGCTTCTAATGGGGTTACGATTACCCGAGGATTTCCACTGGAAACAAGACCTGGTGAGAGAACGGATCATCCGCATCATATTGGAGCATGGTTCAATTACGGAGATGCAAATGGAATAGATTATTGGAATAATTCCGATGCTATTAACGAAGAACATAAACACAAAATGGGAATTATTAGGCATGATCAAATAATTGAAATTATTGATGGAAATTCGAAGGGAGAATTATTAGTTTCTGCAAACTGGCTCAAACCTGATGGAGAAATTCTACTTAAGGAAAAATCAAAATTTATTTTTTATTCCCAGACAAACCAAAGAATGATTGATAGAATTGCTACATTAACTGCTGAAAAAGAACATGTACTATTCAATGACAACAAGGAGGGGGCCTTTGCAATCCGGGTTGCTCGTCAGTTGGAGCACCCAAGTGATCATCCTGTTAAATTGAGTGATATGCATGGAAAAGAAACCGATGTACCTGTGTTAAATAATGAAGGAGTTTCCGGAAACTATTTAAGCAGTGAAGGAATTGAAGGAATGGATGTATGGGGAAAAAGAGCAAAATGGATTGCTCTTGATGGAGTTATAAACAATAAAGAAGTTACGGTTGTAATTTTTGATAATCCGAAGAATGTAGGCTATCCTACATATTGGCATGCACGCGGATATGGTTTGTTTGCAGCAAATCCCTTTGGTCAAAATGTATTTAGCGAAGGGAAAGAGAGCTTAAACTATTCGCTGAAGGCTGGGGATTCAGTTACATTCAAGTATAGAATTCTTATTATTGATGGAGAAAAGAATAAAAAGAAAATAGAAAGTGAATATCAAAAATTTATCAAAGAAAACTAATGTGGGGGTATCAAATGAAAAGAATTTATCTAATGATATTGGCGGTGTTAATATCATTAAGTTCTTTAGGCAACAGGTTGAATATGGAATGGGAATATTTATTCAACGGAAAAGATTTGGATGGTTGGGAACAACGTGGGGGACAAGCTGAATATATTGTTGAAAATGAATCGATAGTTGGGATTTCAGGAGAGAATCAACCTAATACCTTTTTGTGCACAAAAGTTCGATACTCCAATTTTATTCTTGAATTGGATTTTTGGGTTGATGACAGAATGAATTCAGGTATACAAATTAGAAGCAATAGTTTAGATTCTTATATGAATGGCCGTGTACACGGGTATCAAGTTGAAATTGATCCTTCTAACAGGGCATGGACCGGCGGCATATATGATGAAGCCCGACGAGGATGGCTTTATGATCTTCGTAATAATGCAGCAGCTAGAAACGCATTTAAGCATAATGAATGGAATAAACTACATGTTGAAGCAATAGGGAATTCCATAAGGACATGGTTAAATGGTGTCCCTGCCGCTAACCTGGTTGATTCGGTTACTAGAGAAGGTTTTATAGGGTTACAGGTGCATGGTATGGAAACCAAAGGGGTTAAAGTTAAGTGGAAAAATATTAGAATATTAAATTTGGGTTCCACAACTGAATATCCTCAGCAAATAGTTGGAAAAAATTAGAAAATTATATTATCGAATGATCGAAAATAAATTGGTAAAAAAAATGAACTATTCCAGGACTCAAATAATAATTTTAATGCTATTAAGATTGGTTCTTGGTTACCATTTCCTATTTGAAGGCGTTGATAAGTTGTTCAGCCAATCATGGTCTTCCTATTCTTTCTTAATGCAGGCAAACTGGCTCTTTTCCGATCTTTTCCAAAGCTTGGCAGATAGCCAAACATTATTAGCTATAATTGACTTTATGAACATTTGGGGTCAAATATTAATTGGTCTTGGATTATTATTAGGATTATTCTCAAGATGGGCAGCCTTTTCGGGAGCACTACTACTCTTACTTTATTATGTGGCAATCCCACCTTTTGTTGAAGGTATTTTCTTTATAGATAAAAATTTAGTCGAACTATTCGCTTTCTTAATAATTATGTTATTTCCTACAAGTCATATTTTTGGAATTGATTATCTGATAAATAATTTTTGGAGTAAAAAAAATGCCTAGCGAAAATAATAATGACAAAGGAAAAGGCAAAATATCTAGAAGAGATATTCTAAAAGGATTTTCTACCGTCCCGGTTTTGGGAGTTTTTGCATATGATTATTGGAAAAAGAAAGCATTAGAAAAAGCTAAGAATAAAGCGTTGCAGTTGAACCTTGGACTAAAAGATGAATCTCCGAAAGTTCTTACCGGTAATTCAGTAGGTAAATCTGTAGTTCGTATTGGTATTATTGGAACCGGTAATAGAGGAACATCTTTGTTGCAAGGAGCAGGTTTCTATGAATCCAATGCATACAAAGAGCTTTATAAAAGGGCAAAAAATAATGATGTTTCTGCAAAAAATAGAATAGAGACTTATCAGAACCAGGAAATACTGAATATTCAGGTGATTGGAATTTGTGATATTTTTGATTTACATGCAGAAAGAGGATTAAAAATCGCGTCAAGAGGTATGCAGCCGGACGGTGAACCGGCAGATGTTAAGGGAGTTAAAAGGTATTTGCGATATCAAGATTTATTAGCTAATCCGGAAATAGACGCAGTAATTATTTCCACACCGGATTTTCATCATGCACAAATGACAATAGATGCAGTTAAAGCCGGGAAACACGTTTACTGCGAAAAAGGAATGACGATGACTCAAGAAGAACTTTTCGAAGTGTACGATACCGTAAAGAAAAGTGGTATTGTCTTTCAGCTTGGACATCAATATAGTAAAAGCGAAACCATTAAAAAGGCCAGAGAAATTGTAGGAAAAAATATTCTTGGAAAAGTTACACTAATAGAATCAACAACAAATAGAAACTCTAAGTATGGTGCTTGGATTAGACATCTTGATGGAAATGGAAACCCAAAACCAGGTTCATTAGATACTATTGATTGGGAACAATGGTTAGGAAATACGCCAAGAGTTCCTTTTAGCATAGAAAGATACTATGGCTGGGCCAGATGGTTTGCATATGACACAGGACTTGCCGGACAATTATTTTCTCATGAAATAGATGCTGTTAATCAAATTATGGGATACGGTATTCCAAAAACAGTTACATCTTCCGGCGGAATATATTTTCATAAGGAAGGTCGCGATATGCCCGATACGTTTAACTCCGTACTGGAGTTTGCCGATAAAGAATTTTCTATGTTATACACTGCTTCTTTGGCAAATAGCCGTTATCGCGGCAGAGTATTCATGGGACACGATGCTTCTATGGAACAAGATGCAAAAATCAAGATTATTGCTAATGGGGATTCTACTCAATATAAGAATAAAATTAAAAATGGACTGATAAATCCCTCTATACCGTTTTATAATTATCCCGAATCAAATATTAATGTTGATGGAATTACATCTGCTACAGAAAAATATTATGCCCAACGGGGTCTTATAAATACAAATGTTGGAGGAATGAATATTGATTTGACCCATCTACATCTCAAAGAATGGATTGATGTAATACGTGATGGAGGAACAACCGGCTGTAATATTGAAAAAGCTTTTGATGATACCGTATCGGTTTTAATGGTACATAAATCTTATGTAGAAGATAGAAAAGTTGAATGGGATCCGGTAAAAAGAAAAATTATATAAAAAAATAATAATAAATTTTCGTGAGGTAAAAAATTGAAAGAAAAAGACAATGATGATTTGAACAGGCGTGATTTTATTAAACTTGGAACAGCAGCAACTATTGGGGCAACAATTATTGGCTCTAATATATTATCCGGAGGTTGTACAGAAAAACTTTCTCCATCTGAAAACTATATGGGAGACTATGTAGCTCCTAAAATAGAAAAAATTAGATGTGGGTTTATTGGCGTCGGTGCCCGTGGAGGTGGTCATTTATTTTGGGCTGCTGATAACCCAAATGCTGAAATTGTAGCTATTTCCGATCCTCATATACCTACGGTTGAAGAAAGGATGAAACAATTAAAAGAAAGAAATAAACAAAATGTAAAAGTATATTCAAATGGTGATAAAGACTATTTACGAATGTTGAAAGATGAAAATTTAGATGCAGTATTTGTTTCAACACCATGGGAGTGGCACGCTAAGCAGGCAATCGCTACAATGGAATCTGGGGCTCATGTATTCGTGGAAGTTCCCCT
>Ga0209633_10000410_pt1 | contig 50671 bp, 46 predicted proteins | sample Cruoilmetagenom1_FD_187290 | JGI IMG/M metagenome (GOLD analysis project Ga0209633, IMG submission 187290) | Oil polluted marine microbial communities from Coal Oil Point, Santa Barbara, California, USA - Sample 1 (SPAdes) (version 2) | ecosystem: Environmental > Aquatic > Marine > Oil seeps ... | reverse complement strand
AACTTTCTACAGATCCAATATGTAGCGTATAATGTGGTCCTGTTTTAGAACTAAATAAACCTTCTGAAATTTCTTTATACTTTGGGTCTTCAAGTCTTTCTTTTTTAATATAAATTTCAGCAATTTCCTTATTAACAACAACAATTTTTTCAACATCGTGCTGACTTAACATGGTTCGTTCAAATTCTAACCAACTAATTTCCTTAGTCTTGAAAGTAGACCATAAGAACATTAATAAAAATAGGAGTAAAAGAAAGATATAATATGACCAACTAGGTCGGTATCGACTTAACGGAGTCTTTGATTTATTTGCTTCCGACAAATTATTTTTTTGATTCTTCTTAGATTCGTTATTCATTTTTCTCTTAAAACTATGATATTATTTCAAAGCTATTTGTAATTAATGACTCTTGGAATGATATAAATCATGATAATAATTATAAATGACCTTAATCTTTTACTTATTAGTTTTATGTTGCTTGATTGCTTAAAAAGTTTTGATTATTTGTAATGTTTTTTGTTATATCAAGGATTATATTTTTATAATATCAGAAGGAGTTTCAACTAATATAGTAACATCCCCACGCAAAGCAATAGGCTGTTTCATAATTTCTGGATTATGTTGTATCATTTTTATCCAGTCTCTCACAGAATAATCATGATATTCAAAATGTGATTTATAGGAAGGATGTTTTTGATTTACCAAGTCTTCAACTTTAATTTGTAATCTTTCTGCAAGTTCTATTATTTGCGTACCAGTAAGTTTAGATTTTAAAATATCTATTTCTTGAATCGGTAAACCTTCAGCTTTTGCATAAGCTAATGTTTGTTTTGCTCTAACTGATTTTGAGCTATAAATCAAAATGATTTGTCTGTCTGATGTGGCTATTACTCCCATATTCTTAATTTTAATATAAACTGATTATTTATTTTTATGTGTTTCCAGATGATGCTTCAATAATTCCTTTAAACTTTCAAGATATTCTTGCATGGCATCCGTATCAATATAAGGATGATTGGTGGCAGGAATGGTCATGGGGTTTTCATCCAAAAATTGATAGAGTTCTGGGTAATTGGTTTCAATAGTATTTGTGAGTTTGGTAATTTCTGTTAATAAATTCTTTAAATTATTCATATTCAGAAGTCTTAATAGTTTTTAAAGATATTTTGTTATTTATTCATATCGTAAGGCATCAATCGGGTTTAGTTTTGCTGCTTTTCGGGCTGGAAAATACCCGAAAGCAACACCTACTAAAGCTGAAAATCCAAACCCGATTAATATTGAATATATAGCCGTTGGGATAAAAAAATCAGTTGCTTTATAAATAATTTGATTTCCAATAATGCCAAATATAATACCTAAAACGCCACCTGCTAAACTCAACACAATAGCTTCAATTAAAAACTGTGTGAGAATATCACTTTCCCTTGCACCAATTGCCAGTCGTGTCCCTATTTCACGAGTTCTTTCTGTAACAGAAACTAACATGATGTTCATAATACCAATACCTCCAACAAGTAATGAAATACTGGCAATAGCACCCAATAAAATGGTTAAAACCCCAGTGATATTACTGGTAATTTCCTGCAATTCAACCTGTGTCATAATTTCAAAATCATCATCATCGCCCGCTTTAATTTTATGAGACTCTCTCAATAATTCAGTAGCTTCTATTTTCGCATCAACAATATGATCTTCGCTTAATGCACTGGCCAAAATCATATTATAACCTCTTTTTCGATTACCATATATTCTGTTTTGTATTGTTGTGTAAGGAGCTAACACAATATCGTCCATATCTTGCCCCATACCACCCGATCCTTCTTCTTTTAATAAACCCACCACGATAAAAGGCACTTTATCTATACGGATTTGCTTTCCTATAGGGTCTTGTCCTGGAAAAAGTTCCTCACGTATGGTTTCCCCTATAACGCAATATTTTTTAGCCGTTTTTACGTCTTCTTCAGTAAAGAAACTCCCAGATTGCAATTCCCGGCTTGAGATATAAAAGTAGTCATAAGAAACCCCATATACCATCGTAGATTTATAACCACTTGGGCCAATCGCTTGAACTCCCATTGCCAATAAGGGTGATAATTTTGGCATATAAATAGCATTTTTTTGTAATATATTAAGGTCTTTTTTATAGATTGGTTTACCCATTCTCACATTTATGCCTGCTTTGTGCTCAGACTTGGGTTGTATCATTAACAAATTGGTGCCTAATCCTGATATTTGGTTTTCTACGGCCATGGTCGCTCCTTCACCTGCCGAAATAGTCATAATAACAGCTCCAACACCTATAATAATACCTAGCATGGTCAATAAGCTACGTGTTCGGTTCTTATTGATGGCTTGAAAAGCGACTTTAAATATTTTTAAAAATCTTTTCATACTATGTGGTTTTAGAATGCCACAGGCTTTTCTAATTCTTTGAGTGCAAATTCTTTGGTACTTCTGTCTTTAATAGCCTTATCGGAAATGATGCGTCCATCTCTTAAATAGATTATACGTTTTGCAAACTGGGCAATTTCGGGTTCGTGGGTAATCATCGCAATGGTTTTTCCTTTATCGTTCAACTGCACAAAAAGATCTGCAATATCTATACTGGACTTACTATCCAGGTTTCCTGTAGGTTCATCAGCCAAAATAAGTGCAGGATCATTAACCAAAGCCCTGGCAATTGCTACCCGTTGTTGCTCACCTCCCGATAGTTCATTGGTTTTATGATAAATACGGTCAGCCAGATCAACCTGCTCCAACGCTTTTTTGGCGAGTTCCTTGGAGTTTGGAAATTGTCCTGTTCTATTATAAATAAGGGGGAGTTCTACATTTTCTAGTGCTGTGGTGCGAGACAATAGATTATAACTTTGAAATATAAAACCTATTTTTTGATTTCTAATATCTGCCAATTGATTTTTGTCCAATTCATTTATGCGTACACCATCCAAATTATATTCACCAGAAGTAGCCCTGTCTAAACAGCCTATAATGTGTAATAAGGTTGATTTACCCGAACCGGATGCTCCCATTATCGCCACAAATTCACCTTCTTCTATAACCATATCAACATCGGTAAGTGCGTGTACTTCTATCTCTCCATTTTTAAAAATACGGCTCAATTTTTTGGTTTTTATGACTTTTTTTGAAGACATAATCTCTATTTTTTAGATTTGATGCCGTTGATTGGCTTGATGTTTTCTGATAGTTCAGAACCATCCAAAAAGCGTTTGATTTCAGATTGTAAACCTGTTCTAATACCTGTTTCTATAAATTTAAAATCAAGTTTTCCTTCACTGTTTTTACAAAAGAATCCGTTTATATGGGTTGGTAAATTTTTTTTGAAATTGACAGGTGTAAATAGTTCGTTGTTATTAATAGCATTATTAAACTTGACCTTTAGAGAGTCTGGCAACATTTTTTCTGCTTTTTCCTCTAAAAGAGGTTTAATTTCTTTCAACATTACTTCAGTAGGCTTGAAACGCAGTGCAGAATTATTGATGAGCCATACATTTTTCGCTACATCAGTTATGAATTCAATGTTGGTGGTCATTCCGGGGATTAATAGTCCACCTTCATTATCTATACCAATAACCACCTGGTAATTAACTACATTATTTATTTCTATAGGCTGTAACCTAATCTGGCTTACCTTGCCAAAAAATTCTTTTTCAGGATAAGTCTGTATAGTAAAACTGACCATCATGCTATCTTTTATATAACCAATATCACTTTCATCAACATCTGCTAAAATTTGCATTTGGGATAGGTCTTCGGCTATGATAAACATAGTTGGTGTTGCAAAACTAGCCGCCACCGTCTGTCCTTCATCTACTGCCTTCTCTATGACAATTCCATTAATTGGAGAAGTAATTTTAGCATATCCAATATTTACTTCAGTATTTTTCAAGGAGGCTTGTGCTACCTTCTTAGTACTTTTGGCCTGTTCATAAGTAAATTTCGATTTATTATATTCCTGTTCAGAAATAACCTCCTTATTGAATAAAAGTTTATCTCGCATATATTTATCTTCAGTCAAATTTAATTGTGCTTGACTTACTGCTAAATTAGCTTTTGCCGATTGCAATAAAGAGTTTAGTAATTTCATATCCATTTCAGCCAATAGTTGTCCGGCTTTTACAATGTCATTAAAATCAACATAAATTTTAGCAATAGTACCCGATATTTGGGTACCCACATCTACGGTATTAATAGCTTCTAAAGTGCCAGTACTTGAAACGCTTGCTTCAATATTTCCTTTTTGTAAAGATGTATAGGTATATTGAATATTTTTGGTTTTTATTTTTGGTTTCATATAAAAATAGCCTATTATTATAATCGTAATAATAATTATTATTTGCCATTTATATTTTTTCATAGTATAATTCTCTATTATTTCCTTAATTGATACCCCTTTACTATTTTTTACTACATGTTAGCATCATCTAGATTTAAACTAAATGCATCATGTACAAGACCTACCACAATCGAAATTTAATCGATAACCAATATTTTTCAATTATACTTCTTCCATAATTATTTTGTTCCCAAATCAAATTTATGCTGAAGTTTTAATAATATCAATGATATAAATCATCAAAAGAATACTATCTAATGGGAAAACTAATATTTTTAATTATAGAGATAGTATGAGTTTCCAAGAATTCTCCATGGAAGTATTAATGCGTCTTTAATACAGAAACGTTGTTTTAAAGTAGCGATAGGGCATAAAGTAATATAAGACCTATTACAAATGATCCATAATGAATAATACTTCCTTTGATGTTTTCCTCTTTGTTGACTTGAGGGATGAGGTCTGAAGCTCCAATGTAAAGGAAATTACCCGCACCAAAGGGGATAAAAGTCAGTATTAATGTTTAGCTCTGTTGAGGCAAAATATACTACTATTCCACCAGCAAGAAAGGTGAGACCTGAGATAAGATTGAAAAGTAGTGCTTTGCCTTTTTTCCCAGCCTCCGTTTACTAGGATACCAAAATCACCTAATTCTTGTGGTACTTCATGCTCAGCAGCAGCAGCAAGCCAAGTTGTAATACCTGACTGTATGTCAACTAAGAAAACTCCTCCCACTGTCAAACCTCCAATAAAGTTGATACCATCCGCTGGAAGTATAAGATAGGTAACGGGTTCTTTTTGATCCTCAATTCTCCTATGTCAGTGATGCCAATGCATAAACTGTTCTAATGCGAGGAATATAAGAAACCCTATTGCAACATATATAAAAACAAGATGGGTGTTACTAATTTTCTCAATGGCAGTAGGGAGCATGTGAAAAAATGCACCACCAATAAGTGAACCGACTGCAAATGCCACAAGTGGAAGTAAAACCTTTTCAAGAGTTTTCTCCTTTAGAACTAATGTAATACTCCCTGATAAGGCAATAATGCTCATCAACAATCCAATTCCTATTATCCAAAAGAATGTATTCATTGTTTTTACAAAAAGTGAATTTAACAAAAGTTACATTATCATAATATGATTATTATCAGAGCCTGTTTAGAATAAAAAAATCAATTTTTGACCCAAAAAATAATTAATCAAGGGTGCTTGTTATAAGTTAATAATTAATATAAATCTAGTAATTGATTTTTTATCATTGTTAATGGTAGTTTATATATTTATATTTAGATAAATTAATTCTAAAAGTCAAAACAAAAATGAACTCTAAAAACTATTTTGATCAACTTGCTGAGTTTTCATCTGAAATAAGGAAGCTAACATTAAAAAGGTTAGAAGATGTGCCGGAAGGATTTATCAATTGGAGAATAAATAATACAGCTATGAGTTTTGTAGATATTGTACAGCATCTTATCAATATTGATGAGCTTTTTTTCAACATTACAAAGACAAATGAGAGAAGATTTAAATGATTAGGTACTAAACCTCATTTAAATGTAGATAAATTGACCTGTAAGTCAATGGTTAAAAAATTAGAGAAGCTTAAAATTAGGCGTGATTCAACTATTCGTTCATTTAATGATATTTTGATGAATGAACTAGTAATTGATGAAAATGGAGAAAAAATGACCTTTTGGTGGTTTCTAATGCACAAAGTCTTAGAACATGAAGTTTATCATAGAGGTCAGGTTGCTGCCTATCTGAAAGTTATAAAAGGAGAGTCCTCTGAAATTTAACTAAGTATTTTTAATAACTCTGATTTTTTAATAAGACTGTAAAAGTAAAACCTTCCTGTTTAATATTACAATTTGTATGCTGTACCTTGATTAGAAAAAAGCAAAATTTACTTATGAACAATGTACTTTACTGGTTTATTAGTTCATCAAAATTCAAAAACATTTACCCTCTAAAAAGTAATATTGCCTGATGAAAATCATAGTATTTCTACCAAGTCCAAAGTGCTTCATCAAAGATTTGTAAAAAGAAAGATCATCATAAAAAATACATTTTACTAACAGTCTTTCAATGTGATTTAACTTTCACTATGTAAATTACAAACCGGTTACGTATGATTTTAATCTGACTAATCAAAAAGTAGCTTTTAACAGTAACTTTTCAATTATCTTCAATATTTTTACTATTACGATATATTTCTTTCATCAGTTTTATCAATTTCAAGTATATTTTGAAGCTGAGCAATATCCTTTCCTACTTTATGCTCTAGTACTCTAGCATATATTTGGGTTGTTGAAAGTTTGCTGTGACCCAATAATTTAGAAAATGTTTCTATAGGAACACCGTTAGAAAGAGTTACCGTAGTTGCGAATGTATGACGCGCCACATGACAAGTCAATTTTTTTCCTATTTCACAAATTGTAGCAATTTCCTTTATGTATTTATTCATTTTTTGATTGGAATACACAGGTAGCAACCTATTTGTAATATCAAAATGACTGTACTTTCTTAAAACATTCAACGCTTTATCCAATAAAGGGACTTTAACAGGTTCGGTATTTTTTACCATTAATTCCATAAACAATATTATATTTTGTAAGGTTCTTCATATCAATATAAGAAAGTCCTGTATAACATCCAAAAACAAAAATATCTCTAACTTTTGTATGCGTTTCACTTTGTAATTCCACATTTTCTAATTGTTGTAATTCAATAGAAGATAAGAAAGGTCTATCATATTTATTAAATTTCACATCATAATTCAAAAATGGGTTTTTATCTATCCATTCCAACTTTACAGCAAGATTCATCAATTTGTAGAGCCGTTCAATATGCTTCATGATACCATTATTATTCAATGACTGCATACTTAAATGGCTTTTCTTGTTTCTTAAGAACTGTTCAAAATCCACAATAAAGCTATAACGAATATGCTCTATATAAATATCCGATGTTTTTAATTTATTGATCAAAAAGGAATTAAGGTATTTTGTTGTAGTCTTGTAATTCTTTAAAGTTCCCTTTTTTAAAACACCTTCCATTTTGGATGTATGGTAGTCTACTAATTCCAATAATGTCGCTGGGTTATTATCTGTGCCTAAATACCTTGCTTTTACTGATAGAGCAGTAACATGTCTACCTTCTTTTATGAGTTCTTTATAAGAATCAGTAATTTCAGAGTAAGTAGTATCCAGTTCAGCATTAAGTACTCTCGCAATAGCATTTCTACCAATAGCCCTGCTCATTTTGCTGTCCCATTCCCTTATGGAATGGTATTTACTTAGACTAAACTCTGTACGTTCACCATTTACGGTAATTCTTACATAAATAGGTGCGGTGTCATTCTTTCTTTTGGCTTTAATTTGCCGAAAAAGAATTTTGAATGTTCTTGAAGTTTTCATAATCTTTCGTTTTTAGGTTATTAAAAAATCCTATTAACGAAAGTTAAATCACATTGAGAGTCCAACCCTCTCCAAGTAAAGATACTAAAAAAAGATAACTAAATAAGTCCCGAATTAGTCCCTTTTTAGTTGTGATTAAAACTAATTAAATGAAATCAAAAAAAATTAAATCTTTAAAAATCATTTAATTAGCAATAATTTGGTATCGTTTGATACCCTCTTTGTCGGGGTGGCAGGATTCGAACCTGCGGCCTCCACGTCCCAAACGTGGCGCGATAACCGGGCTACGCTACACCCCGAAAATAGTTTTCACTATAAAAAATAATATATTAAATTCCAATCAACAAACTATCGATATATTAAGTAGTACGGTTCCGGGTGGAGTTTATCTCGAGTTTATCGAGAGGCTACACCCCGAATAGGTTATCTAACTTAATTATAGATTAGTAACAAATTATATTTCTGTTAAACACATCCAAGCATTTTTTAAACCATACTTAACATGTTACTACACTCCTGAAAAAGAAGTGTGCAAATATATAGCTTTCTTTTAGAACCAATGATTTTTTTTTGTAAATTGATAACAAAATTTTTCAAATGAAAACATATAGATTATTTTTTTTAAAAGTCGTTTTAATTAGTTTCATTTCTTGTGCTCAGAATGGGCCAGGCACTAAAGATGTGAAGTATACTCATGAAGTGGTTGTTTCTGATGTTTCTATTCCCTGGGGATTTGTATTTCTTCCAGATGACTCTATGTTAATTACAGAAAAACAAGGAGAGATCATCCATTTCAAAAATGGAAAAAAAACGATAATCAACGGTTTACCAAATATCAAGGTTCAAGGACAAGGAGGTTTATTAGATATTAAACTTCATCCAAATTATAAAGTTAATGGTTGGATCTATATTTCATTCTCATCTTCAGAAGGTGAAGGCGCAGGAGCGAATACCGCAATTATGAGGTGCAAACTTGAAAATAATACATTGACTGAAAAGCAATTGTTATATAAAGCATCTCCTAATAGTAAAAAAGGACAGCATTTCGGATCTAGACTTGCATTCGATAACGATGGCTATCTTTATTTTTCAATTGGTGACAGAGGTAGTCGAGATGAAAATCCTCAAAACTTAGAACTTGATGGAGGTAAAATATATCGTTTGCATGATGATGGACGAGTACCTAATGATAATCCTTTTGTGGGCAAACCAAGTGCAAAAAAAGCAACCTATTCATATGGACATCGAAACCCACAAGGAATGGTAAAACATCCTGAATCTGGTAAAATATGGACACATGAACATGGTCCTAAAGGAGGTGATGAAATAAATATCATTAAAGCGGGTAAAAATTACGGATGGCCAATAATAAGTTATGGTATTAATTATAATGGCACATCTTTTACCGAGCACACTTCGTTACCGGGTATGGAACAACCACTTCATTATTGGGATCCTTCAATTGCACCTAGCGGAATGGAATTTGTCACTAGTAATGTTTATCCGGGATGGAAAGGTAATTTATTAGTCGGTTCATTAAAATTTCAATATTTAAATCGTTGTGTTTTAAGCAATGATAAAGTTATTAAACAAGAAAGAATATTAGAAGAATTAGGTCGGGTTAGAAGCGTGAATCAAGGTCCAGATGGGTATATTTACGTTGGTGTAGAAAATGTTGGTATTGTTAAAATTATTCCAAAGAAATAATACTAAATTTGTCTAGTATTAACTTTTAAAAATTATTATGCTCATTTTAGGGATTGCCGGTGGTACAGGAAGTGGAAAAACTACTGTTGTAAATAAAATTTTAAATGAATTGCCAAATGAGGAAGTAACGGTTATTTCACAAGATTCTTATTATAATACTACCAACCAATTAACATACGAAGAACGTACTAAAATAAATTTTGACCATCCTAGAGCGATTGATTTTGACTTGTTAGTTAAACATTTAGAAGTGTTGAAAAAGGGAAAGCCTATCGAGCAACCTGTCTATTCTTTTGCAAAACATAATAGAACAAAAGATACGGTTATAACGCACCCTAGTAAGGTATTGATTGTAGAAGGAATTTTAATTTTTACGAATAAAGAACTACGTGATTTACTTGATATTAAGGTATATGTTCACGCAGATTCTGATGAGCGTTTAATACGTAGAATGCGAAGAGATATTCAAGAAAGGGGTAGAGATATGGATGAGGTATTGCAGCGGTATCAAGAAACATTAAAACCAATGCACGAACAGTTTATTGAACCTTCTAAAATGTATGCTGATATTATTATTCCTAATGATAGGTATAATACAGTTGCAGTAGATATTGTACGTACGGTAATTATTGAAAAACTGTAATTTAATATGACATTTAAGCAGTTTAAAGAAAATAAAGTCATTAAATTTTTAGGTAACAGGTATGTACTGGTTTTATTGCTTTTTTTAGTTTGGATGGTGTTTTTTGACGAAAACTCGTACATCAATCATAGAGAGTTAGATAATGAAATTGATAAGTTAGAGAAATCTAATGATTATTATGAGAAAGAAATGAAGCATGATAAAAAGATTATTAAAAACTTAGAAAATCCTGATTCGTTAGAAAAATTTGCCAGAGAAGAATATAAAATGAAACGTAAAAATGAAGATATTTATATCATTGAATATGATTCTATTAAAAAGTAATACCAATTTAATGATAAAATTTGTCATACATAAATTGAATTATTTTTCGCTTAGATGAGGCAAAAAAATAAATAATAGTAGTATTATAGTTTCTTTTTTTAACGCTATATAAGCGAAAAAGAAACAATTTATTTGAATAGTTTTATGGTTAAATTGGTATAAGCATATGAGTGAATTTTTATTTAATGATTTCAATTCAGTATCAGCTAAACAATGGAAACAGAAAATCCAAGTTGATCTTAAAGGTGCTGATTATAACGAAACATTACTTTGGAAAACAAATGAAGGTATTACAGTAAAACCCTTTTACCATCAAGATGAATTCGAACAATTACCTATCCCGATTGTAAAGGGGAACACGGTTATTTGCCAATCCATTTTTGTATCTGATGAAAAAACTGCAAAATTTTTAGCGAAAGATGCATTGCAACGAGGGGCAACTTCTATACAATTTGAAGCTAATGAACCGTTTAATATTGATGTACTGTTAAGTAACGTCATTGCGAGTGAAGCGAAGCAATCTCCTGAAATCCACTTCAAATTAAATTTCTTATCCGAAAATTTCCTATCCGATTTAATCGTAAAAACCAAACAACTCAAAACATTTCTAAATATTGACCTTATCGGAAACCTCGCTAAAACCGGTAATTGGTTTTACAATCAGAAAGAAGATCATAAAATATTAGAAAAAATAGTAAATAATGCCGGTAAAAACACATCAGTAGTATCCGTAAATGCATCATTGTATCAAAATTCTGGAGCAACTGTAGTGCAACAAGTAGCGTATGCACTAGCGCATGCCAATGAATACTTAAATTACTTTAAGAATTCAGAGGTCGCCCTGAGCGCAGTTGAAAGGTCTATCCAATTCCATTTTTCGGTAGGAGGCAATTACTTTTTTGAAATAGCCAAGTTAAGAGCTTTTAGATATTTGTGGCAGTTAGTATTGGATGAATATGAACTTGAAGCGGAAGCTACCATTTTTGTACAACCTAGTTTACGTAATAAAACAATCTATGACTATAATGTCAATATGTTGCGTACAACAACCGAATGTATGAGTGCAATGCTGGGAGGTGCTGATACTATTTCAAATATATCGTATGACAGAGTGTATCATAAAAAAAATGAATTTGGCGAACGTATAGCACGAAATCAGTTATTGATTTTACAAGATGAAAGCTACTTTAAGGAAACTGCTCGTTTTGCAGATGGAGCCTATTATATTGAAACATTAACCAAGCAAATAGCAGAAAAAGCGCTAGTGATTTTTAAAGATATAGAAAAGTCAGGTGGGTTCTTCAAACAATTACAAGAAGGAACTATTCAACGTAAAATTGAAGAAAGTGCCAAAAAAGAACAAGCACAGTTTGATAGTGGAGAAGAAGTGCTATTGGGTACGAACAAACATTCTAATGCTAACGATAAAATGAAAGATGATATAGAGTTGTTCCCTTTTGTAAAAACGAAACCTCGAAAAACTGAGATACAACCAATAATACCAAAACGCCTAGCGGAAAAATTAGAACGAATTCGATTGCAAAAAGAATAGTGTTTATGAAAAAACTGGTGTATTTGATAGTGTTTTTTATGTTATTTTCTTGTGATAGATTAATGCCTAAAAAAGGGTTTGATGAAAAAAATCTTATCAAAGCAGAAGATATGGGAGAATACCATAAACTCAGTGAAGATAATATTAAGATTTATTTACCAGAAGGATTTAAAGAGTTGACCGAAGAAGAAATTAGAGCTTTCCACAAGCAAATTAAAGACGAAAAAGAACGCTACTATTTTGAAAAAACGTATGAATCACAACGTTTTATAAAAGGTAATTTTTACGATTATTACAGTGAGGAATATGCGAGTGAAGTAATAATCAGAACACTTCCTTATATGCCTTTTGATAAGAGTAGTGCGAGATATCTATTATATTACCTTCGTAAAGATCATGAAAAGTTTCAAAAGGTAACGGGTATTTATCACAATAAAATTAAAGCTACATATTCTGGTGAAGCATCATTACAATATTTTAAAGCAAAGTATAGATTGACTCGATTTAGTAAGTATGAAGAAGGTGGAGAAGATGATAATTATGAAATGTTTAAAACGGTTTATTTAATTAGTTCGAGGAATAAAACATTTATATTTAATATTTTAACTCCTTTTGAAGTGGATTTTGATCCATTTATTAGTAAGATTAAACTTTGACCACATTAATTTTATGCCAAGAAAAAACATCCAACATATAACCCTCAAGACTAAAAGCCTAGAGCCAAGAGCTAAGAGCTATAATCATCAAAATTTTGTAGCCGGTATTCCTCCTTATTTACGAGGGCCTTATTCTACAATGTATGTTCGTCGCCCATGGACAATTAGACAATATGCAGGTTTTTCAACGGCTGAAGAAAGTAATGCTTTTTATCGTAGAAATTTGGAGGCAGGTCAAAAAGGACTCTCCGTAGCATTTGATCTGGCTACACATCGTGGTTATGATTCTGATCATGAACGTGTACAAGGAGACGTGGGCAAAGCAGGTGTAGCAATTGATTCTATAGAAGACATGAAAATATTGTTTGACCAGATTCCGTTAGATAAGATGTCAGTTTCTATGACTATGAATGGCGCAGTATTGCCCATTTTGGCCTTTTATATTGTTGCTGCAGAAGAACAAGGTGTCTCTGTCGAGCAATTGTCAGGTACTATTCAAAATGATATATTAAAGGAGTTCATGGTGCGTAACACGTATATCTATCCTCCAACTGCATCTATGAAGATTGTTGCTGATATATTTGAATATTCGAGTAAAATGATGCCCAAATTTAATTCTATTTCTATTTCGGGTTATCATATGCAAGAAGCAGGAGCTACACCAGAAATTGAATTGGCTTATACGTTGGCAGACGGATTAGAATATATTAGAACTGGTATCGAAGCAGGAATGGATATTGATAGTTTTGCTCCGCGATTGTCTTTTTTTTGGGGAATAGGTATGCACCATTTCCAAGAGATTGCAAAATTGAGAGCAGGACGATTGTTATGGGCAAAAATTGTAAAACAATTTAATCCGAAAAGTGAAAAATCATTAGCCTTACGTACTCATTGTCAAACCAGTGGTTGGAGTCTGACAGCGCAAGATCCGTTTAATAATGTGGCTCGTACAACAATTGAAGCAATGGCTGCAGCCTTTGGTGGTACACAAAGTTTACATACAAATGCATTGGATGAAGCGATTGCATTGCCTACAGATTTTTCAGCGCGTATAGCTCGTAATACACAAATTTATATTCAAGAAGAAACTAAGATTACTAAAACAGTTGATCCTTGGGCCGGATCGTACCATGTTGAACAATTAACTGATGATATCGTAAACAAGGCTTGGCAATTAATTCAAGAAGTGGAAGAGCTAGGTGGAATGACCAAAGCTATAGAGCAGGGTATTCCTAAAATGCGTATTGAAGAAGCTGCCGCTAAAAAACAGGCCAAAATTGATAGTGGACGAGATATTATTATTGGTGTTAACAAATATCAGTTAAAAGAAGAAGAACCACTACATATTTTAGAAGTTGATAATGAAGCGGTGCGTGAATCTCAAATTAAAAGATTACTGAAGCTTAAAGCGGATAGGGATTCCGTTAAGGTAAATAATGCTCTGTCAAAGCTAAAGGATGCTGCTCGAGAAAAACTTGCGGAAGCACCAAAAGATTCTGATAGTCATCAGAATTCAAAAAATTTACTAGATTTGGCAGTACAAGCAGCTAGAGAAAGAGCAACGTTAGGAGAAATCTCTGATGCTCTTGAAGCAGTATTTGGGCGTTATAAAGCAACTGTAAATTCAATTACCGGCGTGTATAGTAGAGAAATAAAAGAAGACAAGACCTTTAAAAAAGCGACAGAGTTGGCAGATAAATTTGCAAACTTAGAAGGACGTCGTCCACGTATTATGGTTGCAAAAATGGGACAAGACGGCCATGACCGAGGTGCAAAAGTTGTTGCAACCAGTTTTGCCGATTTAGGTTTTGATGTAGATATCGGTCCGTTATTTCAAACACCAAAAGAAGCTGCCAAACAAGCAGTGGAAAATGATGTGCATATACTAGGTATTTCTTCATTGGCAGCAGGTCATAAAACATTAGTGCCTCAGGTTTTAAATGAACTTAAAAAATATGGCAGAGAAGATATTATGGTCATTGCCGGTGGTGTAATTCCTCCTCAAGATTATCAGTTTTTATTTGATGCAGGAGTTGTTGGTGTTTTTGGCCCGGGTACAAAAATAGCCAAAGCCGCTATTGATATTTTAGAGATATTGATTGATAGCGTAGAAAATTAGGAATAGTTTTAAATTTTTTCAAAATATTCCTTTGTTAATTCATGCTCGACATCACCCGTATGTTTAATATTTGATGGCTCAAACAAAAGCACCCAAACTTCTTCATCTGCAATTGGTTTATGCTCAACACCTTTGGGTATAATTAACATTTCACCTTCATTTAGTGTGACCATTTTATCTCTAAACTCAAGTTTTAATGTACCCTTTATGATGTAAAATAATTCGTCTTCATTTTTATGATCATGCCAGACAAATTCGCCTTTTATTTTTGCTAATTTGACATCTTGACCATTGAGTTCTCCAATGATTTTTGGGCTCCAATGCTCATTAAAGAGTGAGAATTTTTGATTGATATTTATTGCTTTCATAATTAATGTTCTAAAAATTTAGGTGCTTTTCTATGTTTTGTACCCTGCTCGTAGGCATATGCAATTTCCAATAATATAGGCTCACTCCAAGCTCTACCAAAAAATGAAATACCAACAGGTAATTCATCTACAAATCCCATTGGTACTGTAATGTTTGGGTATCCAGCTCTAGCGGCGGGTGAAGAACTGCCTAATCCAAATGAATCACCATTTATATGATCGGTCTTCCACGCTGGTCCACCGGTTGGTGAAATAATCGCATCTAATTGATGTTCATTCATTACACGATCAATACCATCTTCACGAGAACCTTTTAACATTTTAGCCAATGTATTTTTATAATCATCAGAATCTAAACCGTCTTTTTCTTGAGCCATTTCTAAATAACGCTGATTGTAAAATTCCATTTCAATAGAATCTTTTTTATTAAATTCAATCAACTCTTTTAGATTTTTAATTTTTGCATCTGAACCTAATGATTTAAAATAATTGTTTAAACCATCTTTATATTCAAATAACATTATCTGAAATGACAAACCTCCAATGTTGTTGTCAACAATCTTGTCAATTTCAATTACTTCAGCACCCTTACTTTTAATAAATGCCACAGCTTTTTGAAATACAGTATCTACTTTAAAGTTTTTACCTAAAGGTCTTGTATAAATACCAATTCTTTTTCCTTGTATGCCATCTGGATTTAAAAATTTGGTATAATCTTTATGTATGTTATTTACACTTGCCAATGTCTTAATATCAGTAGAATCGATTCCTGTTAAGGTACTTAAACAAATAGCGGCATCTGTAACTGTTCTAGTCATTGGGCCAGCAGTATCTTGTGTAAACGAAATAGGTATAATACCAGATCTACTTATCAAGCCAACAGTTGGCTTTATACCCACTACACCATTGGCATTTGAAGGGCACATAATAGAACCATTAGTTTCAGTCCCAATGGCTATTATAGAAAGGCCGGAAGAAACTGCTACTCCTGAACCGGAGCTCGAGCCACAAGGATTTCTATCTAATATATAAGGGTTTTTAGTTTGACCATTAATACCACTCCATCCACTTGAAGACATTTCTCCTCTAAAATTTGCCCATTCACTTAAATTAGCTTTTGCAATAATAATAGCACCTGCAGCTTTTAATTGCTTTACTATATGACTATCTTGAAGAGGTTTTGAGTGTTCTAATGCTCTTGAACCTGCTGTCGTAAACATAGTATCATGTGTGTCAATATTATCTTTAATGATTACCGGAATACCATGTAAAATTCCTCTCGGCTTACCTTCTTTTAGTTCTTTATCTAATTGTTCAGCTATTTTAATAGCATTTGGGTTTACTTGAATAATTGAATTTAATTGTGGGCCATTATTATCTATAGCTTCAATACGATCTAAATAACGTTGTATAATGTTAACTATAGTAAATTCTCCATTCGTATATCCTTTTTGTAATTGTGTAATCGTAACTTCTTCAAATTGAAAGTCAACTGAATTGATACTTTCATTTTTGTCTGATTTAGATGTGCATGAATGTAATATCACAAAACTTAAAAGTGAGATAATTGAGATAAATTTTTTAAAATTTCTGTTAGCACTCATGGTAAATAAGTTAAAATGAATGTTAAAATTACTTAAAATTACCCAATATATGTTAGTAAGAAGTTCTTTTAGGGTTTTAAAGACTCTAAATTGAATGATTATTCTTTAGATAGATATGATAAGGGTTAATTGATATTTTTTTAGAAAAATTCAAGGTGTTTAATTAAAGAACAAACCAAAAAAAGAAGCTGCCTGTAGCCAGCTTCTTAATTAATTTCCTTTATAGCTTACAGGAAAGTACCTTCTGCGTCTATTTTGACTCTAAGGACCTTATCAATATTTTCTAGTTTTAGTTTGTATTTTTTGTTAACACCTTTTTGATGATGATAACTAATTAAATATACATCTTTAGAAATTGTCCATCCTGGAAATCTTTTTGCTACAGCTTTTACTACAGATGTTGGTAAAGCAATATCTTTATATCTCTCTACTGTTCGAATAATTTTACCATCTTTATCATAAGAGGCAAGAATCTTTCCTTCAGGAATATAAAATGATACGAGGTAAGAGTCATAATCATCCTGATAAAAATCAGAATTTTTTAAATCAAAAGTTGCTACTTTTCGTTGCAGTAATTCTACAGGCACTGCAGCTTCTTTATAATCTACTTGATTCAAGTATTTATAGTTTGTAGCAACTATAACAATCTCAGATAACTTTTCAGTTTTAGTAATCTGAGCAAAGGCCTGTGTAATCAGACCAAGAACAAATAAACTAATCAATAACTTTTTCATAATATTAGTTTTTAGGCAAACTTATAAGGACATGCCTTTTATCCCATTACTCTAAAGTTAATCAGTACATATTATGTATGCAATGATAACCGTCAGTTATGTGTATTTATTACTTAATTTTTATTGACAAACTAAATGAAATGTTCAACTGAAAGGTAATTTCTTACTACGTAGAGACCAAAGAGTGTGATTTACGGGTATTGTCATGTTTCTTATAGGTATTTATATAAATTGTAAAACAAAATGCTGATAGTCTAGTTGAAAAAAAATGAGTACATTGCCGCTCCAAATAAACCAAAAACACAGAATGGATTTTACGAACCCCTTAGTATATGGAGCACCTATGTTTTTAGTGCTGATTTTACTAGAACTCACGTATAGCAAATCTCATAATCGTAAAAACTTATATGAATGGAAAGATCTAGGTTCCAGCTTGTTTATGGGAGTAGGATCGGCCATATTAGCGCCTTTGATAAAGACAATTTCTGCGATTGTAATCTTTAGTTTTGTTTATGAATTATTTAACCCACTAGTTGATGGTGTTCGTACCAATATTATGGGATGGGAATCTTTTGGTTATGCGTGGTATGTATGGCTAGTATGTCAATTGTTGGACGATTTTACATATTATTGGTTTCACCGACAAAATCATATGGTTAGATTTTTATGGGCTGCACATATTGTACACCATTCTTCTGATAATTATAATTTAGGAACTGCAGTTCGTAATGGTTGGTTTACTATTTTATATAAACCGTTTTTCTATATGTGGATACCGGCATTAGGGTTTCCACCAGAAATGCTTGTAGTATGTTTAGGTATAGAAGCATTATGGCAATTTCAATTACATTCAGTATATATTCCTAAAATGGGTTTTATTGAAAAAATATTCAATACACACACAATGCATCAAGTTCATCATGCTAAAAACATAGAGTATATGGATAAAAATCATGGTGGTTTTTTGAATTTTTTCGATAAAATATTCGGTACTTGGAAAGAACTTGATGAAAATATAGACGTACAATATGGAGTTACTCATGCCCCTGAATCATACAATCCTTGGGTAATATTGACACATGAGTATAAAGACATATGGAATGACACAAAGAAGTCTAAAAACTGGTATCATAAGTTTATGTACACGTTTGGTCCTCCTGGATGGAGTCATGATGGAAGTACTAGCACTGTGAAACAGATGCAACGCGAACTAAAAGAAGCGGCGGCATATACTAAAAAAGAAAGCTCATATGCAACTCAATCGGGTTTGTAAACTTCTAAAATAATTGGATAACGATTTTTTAGTTTAATCAAAGAGACCTTAGTTTCGTCTTCTAGAATCAGATCTGCCACGATTATTTCGGCTTCGTGATTTATTTCTATTGTTAGAATTTCTAGAGCGAGATTGTTGTGGTCTTTTTTTGTTTTTTGGAACTTCTTCAATAAAATCTTCTACAAAAGGATGTTCTGCAATTACTGGTATCTTTTGATTGATTAGCTTTTGAATATCTTTTAAATACGCTCGTTCTTCTGCATTACAAAAGGATAATGCAATTCCGCTTGCTTTTGCACGTCCCGTTCTACCTATACGATGTACATATGTTTCAGGAATATTAGGTAAGTCATAGTTAATTACAAGTGACAATTCTTCAACATCAATACCACGAGCTGCAATATCAGTAGCAATAAGAATTTTTGTATGACCACTTTTGAAATTATTTAATGCCTTTTGGCGTGCCGCTTGCGATTTGTTACCATGAATAGCTTCAGCTTTTATTTGTGCCCTATCTAATAATTTTACAATTTTATTGGCTCCATGTTTTGTTCGTGAAAAAACCAATACCGAATTAACAGGGTTGGTTTCTAGAATATGGATAAGTAACTTTATTTTGTTATTTTTAGTAACAAAATATAGTGCTTGCTCGACTTTTTCGGCAGTAGCTTGTTTTGGTTTTATTGTCACTTTTTCTGGTTTCCCCAGAATTTTACCCGAAAGCTCCACAATACTCGGTGGCATAGTTGCCGAAAAGAATAGTGACTGTCTTTTTGTAGGTAATTTAGCAATAATTTTACGTATATCATGAATGAAACCCATATCGAGCATCTGGTCAGCCTCGTCTAAGACAAAATATTCAATATCTTTTAAAGTAATAAAACCTTGTTGCATTAAATCTAATAGCCTTCCTGGAGTAGCTACTAATATATCTACTCCTTGACGCAGTGCATTGGTTTGTGAACCTTGCTTTACACCACCAAAAATAACCGTATTTTTAATTCCTGTTAATTTTCCATACACAGTAAAGCTGTCTGCAATTTGAATTGCCAATTCACGAGTTGGAGTAACAATAAGAGATTTAACTTTTCTTCGGCCAACATTTTGTTCACGATTAAGATATAGATGTTGTAAGATAGGAATAGCAAAAGCGGCAGTTTTACCAGTACCTGTTTGTGCACAACCTAATAGATCTTTTCTATTTAATAAAATAGGAATAGATTGTTCTTGTATAGGAGTAGGGTGTGTATAACCTTCAGCTTTCAAAGCTTTCAGTATGGGCTCAATAATTTTTAAATCTTCAAATTTCATAGATGACTATAGTAAGCCGGCAAAGATAGACGAATAGTTCGGATTTAATTAAAAAGAATTTTCCAATTCGCAATTTATGATTCGTTGTTTTATCCTTTACTAAGTAATTACTCCAACAAGAAAAAACCGAAGCAACAAATAAATTGTCAACTTCGGTTTAAAATATATGTATCAGTTACCTAATTATTTACTAACAGTAACAGCTTTATTTTGTAATGCAATTTCTTTCGTACTTATTCTAAACGTAAATTTATTATCTAACAATACTTGAATAAGTTCTCTAGCTTCGTTCACCCAAAAATAGGAAGCTTCGATATCTTTACCTTGGTGGACAAATTTATGTAACTTCATAATTTCACCATTAATAGTAACTTTAGTATAACCTAGGTAGTTTACTGTTTGATTTTTCTTTACATATAATTTGGTCTCATCTAAGCTATTGAATTTGAAAGTTCCCTTTTTATCAAATGGTAAATTTGGTATGATCGCCCATAAGTTGAATGATGGTATCGTTCTGTCCGGTATTCTTAACGTAGCACTATATTTTGCGTATGTAAATCGCTTAACATCAGGATCAGTTTCCATTTCATCAGTAAAGTCTCCATCAAACGTCCAATAAGATACATTTTTTTTGTTCTTTTTAATTCTAGTACCCGTAAAATGGACAGGTTTTAAATTATTGTCTATATTACCGTCAAACACAATTTTTAACGGTGCTACCATTTTATCTGTAGTATTAGTTGTACTTACACTAAAGTTTAATATTTTATTGTTTAATGTAGTTTTAACCTCTGTATTTAATGAAGTATTATCAACGTCTTTAATTTTTTGAATACTTATATAACCTTCACTATCTAAAGAAGTATACCAATATTTTTTTTCCGTGTTTTCTTGCGCAAATAAACTAGTAATTGAGTAAAATATACCCAACATAAGGGAGAGTTTTTGTGTCATAGCATTATTTTTTATGCAAATATAAAGAGAAATAATAAAAAAAACCGACTAACAAGTATGTTAATCGGTTTCGGCTGAATAGTGGTTGCCTTTTTATTATGATAAACTACATAATAGTTATGCAGTTCGTATATAAGACAACTTACGCTCTAAAAGTCCTACTTTTATATGTAATTATTGCGATTAAATTTTATTCTTTCAGTATGACACTTGATTTAGTCTTTACAATATCAATTATTTAGCTCCTAAAGTTATTGCAAGATTTTAAATGTTACTTTTCCTGTTGGCTCTACGTTTTTCTCTTTTAGCTTTACGTTCTGCTTTGCGTTTGGCTCTAAGTTGTGCCTTTTCTAATGTAGTTTTGTCCTTTCTGAAGAGTTCTTCAAAAAATCTGTCAAAACCAGAATCTTCAACATAATCTTCACAATTTAAAGCATCAGCAAATTCTTCCGATAAGGGAGTGAAAGAAGTTTTGTATTTACGTTGCACATGTTTTAATGTTTTTGCTGCCAGAGGTAATGCTAATTTACTACCAGCACCATTAGATCCCGAATTAAATCGAATAGTAGGAGAGGAGGCTCCAACACGAGTTACTAATACCAATTTAGGATTATAAGTAGCAAACCAAGCATCAGCGTAATTTTGAGATGTACCGGTTTTTCCTGCTAAAGGTATAGTAATGCCATACTTATTTTTTAGTGCTGTACCGGTACCTTCGTTAATCGCTTTTTGTAACATGGCAGAAAGTAATTGAGACGTATTTTGACTAATTACCCTATCCTTTTCTAATGGTTTTAAGAATCGGTTTTTATAAATGATCGTACCATCAGCAGTTTTAATAGAGGCTATTGTTTTTGGTTGAATGTGATAGCCTCCGTTAGCAAAAGCACTATAAGCCACAGCTAATTCATAGACACTAGCATTGGCAGTACCTAATGCAATTGAGGGCTTACGAACTAGTTCTTGCGTGAAACCTAATTTGTGCCACAAATTTTCTAAGGTATTAAAGGGTATGTTTAAAAATAAGTTTACAGTAGGTATATTCATTGATTTTGCAAGCGCAGCCGCCATAGAATAATTGCCTCCGGTTGATTTGTCATAATTTTGAGGCTGCCAATCGTCAAAATCAGATATTATTAAAGATTTATTATCTAAATAAGTACATGGCATAATACCTTGTTCTAATGCTGCAGCATATATTATAGGTTTAAATGTAGAGGCTATTTGACGTTGTGCGTAAATTTGATCATAAGGTTGAGTACGGAAATCAATACCACCTACCCACGTCTTAACTGATCCCGTTCGCGGATCCATTGCTAATAATCCTGCATGTAATAAAGTTAATGAATGCCGCAAACTATCGCGTATAGAAATAGAATCGGTATAAAATCCTTTCCAATCAAATAATTCACGTTGTTGTTTTTGGTTCGCCTTTTTAGAGAGCTTAAGACGTTGTAATTCTTTAGTAACTAGTTTATTTAATGTTTTACGATTGTTACCAGTTCTGTATTGTTTTCGTAAACGTGCTTGCATAACACTTAAATGACTTTTATAAGCATTTAAAGCCTGTTTTTGTAACGATATATTTAAAGTAGTTTTAATGGTAAGCCCACTCTTTTCAATAGAATAATCGGTATTTTTTGCTGCATTGTAACTTTTTAAAATTTTGTTAGCCTCATTTTTAGCTTGAATTAAAAAATAATTTGCAGGACCCTCTGATTCTAAATTTGCATAATCTAAGTTGAGTGGTAGTTGTTGTAATGAATCCAAAATAGTAGTTTGTAGATAGTTGTATTTTTTCATTTGAGACAACACTACATTTCTTCGTCTGATTGCATTTTCTGGATAGATTCTCGGATTATAATAAGTATTCGCTTTTAACATGCCGATCAATACAGCCGCTTCTTCAATTTTAACTTTACCTATTGATTTGTTAAAATAACGTCGTGAAGCAGCTTCTATACCGAGCACATTCTCACCAAAAGGGACCGTATTTAAATATAAAGTTAAAATTTCTTCTTTACTATAAATGCTTTCTAAACGACTTGCCAAAAAACCTTCTTTGGTTTTGTTTACAAGCATCGTTAACGGACCGTACTTTTTACGTCCGTACATGTTTTTTGCCAATTGTTGATTGATAGTGCTGCCACCACCCGAACTTTTTTTATTTGATAAAATTGTTTTAAAAAGAACACGAAGTAAACTGCGAGAATCAACACCTTCATGTTCGAAATAGCGTGCATCTTCAGTTGCTACCAAAGCATTTACCAAATGTTTAGGGAGCTGTTTGAATGATATATTAGTACGGTTCTCAGCAAAGAACTTGCCTATAAGCTCTCCTTCTTCAGAGAGCACCAACGTAGCAGTTTGATTTTGAAATTCTTGTAGCTCTTTGGTAGTATGTAGATGTCCGAAAACACCATAATACACAGACGCTATAAACATTGCAAAAGCAAATGTAGATAGCGTCAATGTAATTATAATAAATTTTAATAGCTTCTTAAACATATTTAGGGGATGTTTTAGAAGTAACGATGTCTGTGTAGAATTATTACTGTACTAAAAGGTACTTTTACACATTTTATGAACACTTTAACAAAATGACTATAAGTGATAGGCAACACCCACCAAAATTCTTGGCATTATTTGAGGTTGTTTAATCGCTTTGTTAGCATCTTTGAACTCATAATCTTCACGAGGATTTATATTGTCATCGTTAGGTGAGTACTGGGTATCATGACCTTTTAAGGTACTATTGAAAAAATAATCGAGTCCGACTGCAAATACAAGATCTAATTTGGAAGTCATTTTAAAATTATTTTCTGCTCCTAATCCAATTCCCCATTGTTTTGAGGTAATATCAAAATTTTCATTACCTCCTATATAATTAAAATTGGCGGTAAAACTAGAATATCTTGGTCCAAGAATTATGTAAGAATCTTTTAAATTGAATAATGTAGTAGGTGCCATATAATCGATTCTGTAGTCAAAAGATTTTCCTTTTTCCTGAGGGACACCATTGGTGGCATTATTGATAAAAATCCTTCTTGCGTCTGCCGCATTCCCTGGATCTAATCGGTTATAACCAATACCAAAACGAATATTGCCTGGTAGACCTTCGGCAATATTATGGATCGTAAAATTACCAACAATACCAAAACCTCTATTAAAACCAGTTTGGATTCCGATAGAATTTTTAGAGTCTGATTGGCCATGGCTTGAAAATGAAATAAGTAAGAGTAGGGAAGATGCAACGAGTAGTGTTAATCTACGTTTCATAAATTTAAATTTAGTTTTTGTTTGAATAAATGGTAACGAATTATAGCACTAATTATTTCATAGAATAGGATAGTTTAAAGTAATTCTAAATTATTCTTTAGGTAAACTAAAAACATTGCGTAATTTTACACACTTAAATATAAAATTGTAAAAATGTTTAATAAAAACATCAAATTAATTATTGCTATAGCTATTGTAGCTTTGGCGGTATATGAGTTTACAGAAAAACATATTGGTAACGGAATTTCTTTGATATTGTTGGCAGGAATTTTTGTGTTTTTTTATTTTAAAAATGAAATGTTATTACTCTCTTTTATGCGTTTGCGTAAACAAGATTTTGTTGGAGCCAAAAAGTGGTTAGATAAAATTAAAAACCCTGATGGAGTTTTAATTAAAAAACAACAAGGGTATTTTAATTTTTTACACGGAATATTAGTGTCTCAAACCAATTTAACGCAAGCTGAAAAATATTTTAAGAAGGCATTGAAATTAGGTTTGTCTATGAGTCATGATGTGGCAATGGCTAAATTGCAATTGGCTGGTGTAGCCATGACAAAAAGAAGAAAACGTGAAGCAACTAACTTAATAACCGAAGCTAAAAAATTAGACAAACACGGTGTGCTGACCGAGCAAATTAAAATGATGAAACAGCAGATGAAGAAGATTTAGTTTGTGATTCTGAAATTGGTGACATTACACGATATATTGGTGTAATTAATTTAGAAACAGCCAATTGTTTTGCTTTATGTTTTTAAGTAATAAACAAAAAAATCCGTTAAGAGATCTATCTTAACGGATTTTTAAATTATCTAAACTAAATAGTTTATTCTTCCTCTTCAGCTTTTACTTCAACCTTAATTTCAGGTTCAGCTTGTACTGGAGCTGCCTTTTTGAATTTAGCATATTTGTTTTTGAACTTATCGATACGTCCTGCAGTATCAACTAACTTCATTTTGCCAGTATAATATGGATGTGATGTTCTAGAAATTTCTAATTTAATTAATGGATACTCAACACCATCAACCTCAAGAGTTTCTTTCGCTTCAGCAGTAGATTTAGTTAAAAATACATCATTATTAGACATATCTTTAAATGCTACCACTCTATAATCTTCTGGATGAATTCCTTTTCTCATCGTATTTATAATTAATTGTTAAAATTATAGTCTCCTTTGTTAAAATAACTACTTGACTATTTTGAGAGTGCGAATTTAATACTATTTTTGGAAATTCAAATAGATAATAATAGTATTTTTAATAAAAAAGATATGATAAGGTTAAAATATAGTTTTATTTTAGGAGTAGCGATTACTTTTTTAGTGTCTTGTGGTAATACATATAAGCTCAAATTAACATCTCCTAAAACGGTTAAAACCAATCAAAAGCTAACTATTTCAGTAAGTGAAAAAAATAGTTTGGTGATAGATTCTGTACGATATTACCTTGATGGTAAACGACTTTCGTCTGATACCAATATTGATATTTCTGATAAAAAATTAGGGAAACATGCAATATCAGCTACTATATTTTATGGAGATAAACAGAAAAAACTCACAAATACTATTCATTTTTTCGGAAATAACTCACCAGCAATTTATACATATGAGGTAATTAATGAATATCCTCATGATAAAAATGCTTTTACGCAAGGTTTTGAATATCATAATGGGTTTTTATACGAAAGTACTGGGCAAAAAGGTAAATCTTCATTGCGAAAAGTTGAATTGACTACAGGTAAAGTGTTACAGAAAATAGATATAGATAAGGAGTATTTCGGAGAAGGAATGACTATTTTCAATAATAAAATATATATGCTTACTTGGCAAGGTAATAAAGGTTTTGTTTTTGATTTAGATACATTTGAAAAAGTGAAAGAATTCAAATACAATCAAAGTAAAGAAGGTTGGGGTTTGACTCATAACGAAAACAACTTAATTAAAACTGATGGTACTGAGCGTATATGGTTTTTAAATCCTGAAACATTAACCGAAGATTCATTTATTGAAGCATATACCGATAAACGTAAAGTGGAAAGTTTAAATGAAGTTGAGATTATTAATGATAAAATATATGCCAATAAATGGCAACAAAATAGTATTTTAATTATAAATTCTACGACAGGTGCGATTGAAGGAATTGCCAATTTAAAAGGTTTACAAGCTAAAGCAGGTCAAGATGGTGATGATCATGTGCTGAACGGAATTGCTTATGATGCAAAAAATGATAGACTTTTCGTGACTGGAAAAAATTGGGATAAAGTATTTGAAATTAAATTATTAAAAAAACAATAAAAAATAACTGTTCAAGTTATATTTTTATATAAAATAGCTAAATGCGAATACTCTATTCTTTAATCATTATTTCTCTTCTTATTTTTATTAGCTCTTGCCGTAAAGATTTTGGTACAATATTGAGCACAGGAGAACTTGAGTTTTCAGTTGATACATTGTTATTGAATCGCGTTTTTGACGATATTAGTTCAAGTACTCAAAGTTTCAAAGTATATAATAGAGGTAATGATCCTATTACCATACCTACGATTAGTTTAGAAAGAGGAGAAGCATCTTTTTATAGATTGAATGTTGACGGAATTTCAGGAAAATCCTTCGAAAATATAGACATTTTAGGTAAAGACAGCATTTTTGTTTTTGTTGAAGCTACTGTTGATTTTGATCAAGTTACCGATACAGAATTTTTTTATAGAGATGTAGTCCTTTTTGATTCAGGGATAAATGAACAAGATGTTGAGTTAGAAGCATTAGTGTTAGATGTACATTTAATCAAACCCGATAGAACACTTCAACCCGATGATAGTTTTATATATGAAGAGATTGTTTTAGGTGAAAATGCTGAAGGTGAAACTATAAGTGTTCGAGGAACCTTATTAGACGGTAATACTACATTTACCAATGAAAAGCCATATCTTATTTATGGATTTATTGGAGTTCCTGAAAATGCTACATTGACTATTGATGCAGGTGCTACATTGTATTTTCATAATAATTCTGGTATTATTGTTGAAAAAGATGCCACATTACTGGTTAATGGTGATTTTGAAAATGAGGTCCTTTTTGAAGATGATAGGTTAGAACCTGAATTCGAAGATGTGGCAGGGCAATGGGGTACTATTTGGCTACGCGACGGCAGTAAGAATAATAGTATAAACTATGCTATAATAAAAAATAATAGTATTGGTCTTTTAGTAGATGCAACGGCCAATACAAACCCTACACTCACTATAAAAAATACACAGATTTACAATACCTCTAGCTTTGGAATATTAGGGAGAGAAACCAATATGTTGGGAGAAAACGTTGTGATTGCTAATAACGGATTGTCCTCTATGGCATGTACTATCGGAGGTACATATAATTTTACGCATTGTACCTTTGCCAACTATTGGAATAATAGTTTTAGAGATTTTCCGACACTATTGGTCAATAATTTTTTCACTTTCGTGGATAATGGCTCAGAAGTAGTTGAAACTAGAAATTTAATAGCAGCTAATTTCACCAATTGTATAATCGATGGTAATCAAAACGTAGAATTTATAGTAGATAAAGTTGAAGGATCGTTATTCAATTATAATATTAAGAATAGTATGCTTAAGTTTAATTCAACAAATAGTATTTTGTTGAATAATCCTTTATTTGATTTTACAGATACAAATGTTTATCAAAATGTTATTCTAAACGGAATCCCTAATTTTAAAGATATAACTGCTAATGAGTTTATTATCGGGCAAGATTCAGAAGCCAATGGTAATGCTGATAGTAATGGGGCCTTACAAGTGCCTTTTGATATTTTAACTATAAGTAGAACTACAACACCAGATATTGGCGCCTACCAGCATGTTATATTTGAAGAAGAGAATTAACAACTCATTCTATAATTAATTTCATCTTCACGACCACTAGTCACGGAAAATGCTGCTTCAATGAAACAGCATTTTAATTATAATCTTGTGGTGTTGACAAGTTTGATTATCTACAACTCACACAAAATAGTTTACTTATTTATTGTTTATAGATCTTCCCGTTTTTCATTACAAAACTTACATTTTCCATAGTTTTAATGTTTTTGATAGGGTCATCATTAGTAGCAATAATATCTGCTTGTTTTCCAACCTCAATACTTCCAATAGCATTATTCTTTAAAACACTTGCGTTTACTGATGTAGCAGATTGAATTGCTTCCATGGCCGGCATACCAGCTTCAACCATAAATCCAAATTCTTTACCGTTTTCTCCATGAGGATAAACACCGGCATCTGTACCAAAAGCAATAAGAACGCCGCTTTTGTAGGCTTTACCAAATGTATTTTGAATCTGTGGCCCAATAGCCAATGCTTTAGGAACAACCAAAGCAGGATAAAATCCTTTTACAGCCGCTTTCTCGGCAACATATTTTCCTGCCGTAATAGTAGGTACATAATACGTGCCTTTTTGCTTCATTAAACTCATAATTTCATCCGTCATTAATGTACCATGTTCAATGGTAGTTATGCCCGCTTGAACTGCTCGTTTCATTCCTTCTGCACCATGTGCATGAGCAGCAGTTATCATTCCATAATCATTAGCAGTTTTAACAATTTCAGTTAATTCTTCCATCGTAAATTGTGGTCCAGAACCATCTTTTGCTACACTAAGTACACCACCAGTTGCCGTAATTTTGATAACATCGGCACCATTTTTATAACGTTGCCTTACTGCTTTTCTAGCATCCGAAGGACCATTAATAACACCCTCTTTCGGCCCCGGATCTTCTCTTAATTCTTTTCTAACCCCATTGGTAGGATCTGCATGTCCACCTGTAGTCGCTATTGCTTTACCGCAAGTATAAATTCTTGGCCCGATAACGGTACCATTATCAATAGCTTTTTTTAAGGCAATGTTTACACCAGAGCCTCCCAAATCTCTAACCGTTGTAAAACCGGCAAGTAAGGTTCTTTTTGCAAATAACGTTGATCGAAATGCTACATCAGCATCTTCCAATTTAAATCTATTTATATAACTATGTGCATCATATTCTCCTTCAATATGAACATGCATATCAATTAATCCAGGCATGACTGTTTTATCTTTTAAATCAATGGTTTTATCTTTATCTGAAACAGTTTGAATGTATCCTTTTTTAATATCAGTTATTTTATTGCCACTAACTACAACCGTCATTTCTTTTAAGGTTTTACCATTTTTAGTGTCGATAAGTTTTCCACAGTGCAAATAAGTACTCTGGGCAGAAAGAAATAGACTAAATAGTAAGATACATAAGGTAAGTAAGTTTTTCATGATTGAGATTGGTTAGTTAATGATTATATTTGAAGTCTAAAAGTATTAAAAATATAGTAGTTTTTGTAAGTAATCAAATTATAATCTGAAAAATGGATCTGAAAAATATAATTATAACAGGAGCGAGTAGAGGTATCGGATTTGAAATGGTACAGCTTCTTGCAAAACAAGGGCATCAGTTATTGGCTCTATCTAGAAATGTTGCATCACTGCACACATTACAAGCTAGTTATAAGAATATTTCTGTTTTAGAAATTGATATATCAGATAATAACCAGTTAGAACAAATTGCTGAGTTTATTGAGAGCGACTGGAAAACAGTTGACGTTACGATTCATAATGCAGGAAAATTAGTAAACAAACCATTTTCAGAGACCTCAAGTCAAGATTTTTTAGATGTGTATAAGGTCAATGTTTTCGCTGTAGCGGGATTAACCAAAGTGCTCTTACCATTTTTAAAGTCGGGGAGTCATGTAGTTGCTATTAGTAGTATGGGCGGTATTCAAGGAAGTATGAAATTTCCGGGATTGGCTGCTTATAGTTCCTCAAAAGGAGCGGTAATTACTTTGATGGAATTACTCGCTGAAGAATTTAAAGAACAAGAAATTTTCTTTAATACATTAGCATTGGGTGCCGTACAGACTGAAATGTTGGAGGAAGCTTTCCCTGGTTACAAAGCACCAACATCAGCTTTAGAAATGGCAAATTATATTGTAAATTTTGCATTGACTGGCAATCAGTTTTATAATGGTAAGGTATTACAAGTATCCTCTTCGACGCCTTAAATATGAGTATGAAAGAAACTCTAGAAAAATACATTCCGTTACAATCTGTCGATTTAGTTATTGATCTATTGAAGAACTATCCATGCAAATTAAAAATTGTAAATAATCGTAAGACAAAACATGGTGATTTTAGAAAATTAAAGAACGGACACTATCAAATCACTATAAATAATGATTTGAATGCCTATCGTTTTTTATTGACACTTATTCATGAAATTGCCCATTTGGTAACGCATCAAAAATTTGGTAGTGTAAAACCTCATGGAATAGAGTGGAAGCTGCACTTTCAGCATTTAATGTTACCCTTAGTGAACCCTAATGTATATCCGATAGAATTACTGCCGTTTTTGGCAAATTACTTGAAAAATCCAAAAGCAAGTACTGATGCCGATGTGCGGTTGTCATTAGCATTGAAACAATTTGATGAAAAAAACGGAAATAGTTTTATCTTTGAAATACCGGTTCAAAGTAAATTTATACATAATGAACGTGTTTTTGAACGAGGTAATAAAAGACGAACGCGATATGAATGCATTGAAATTAAAACAAAAAAAAGATACTTATTTCACCAAAATGCTGAAGTTAAATTAGTAAATTAAATGTCACTTTAAGCATTCATTATCTTCAATATGAAATATATTTTATGTTGGAGTTAACAAGAATAGCTTGTTAGGTATAGTTTGTCTTGAATGATGACGAATAAGGAAATAACAACAAATATGAATAAAAACTACTACGCAGTAATAATGGCAGGAGGTATAGGCACACGATTTTGGCCTGTAAGTACCCGAAAATTTCCAAAGCAATTTCACGATATGCTAGGAAAGGGTGATTCGCTGTTGCAAAAAACATTTAAACGGCTTTCGAAATTAATTCCACAAGAAAATATATTAATAGCGACGAACAAAAGGTATAAAGAGCTGGTGTTAAGTCAACTTGATGGTGTTAAAGAACAACAATTATTGCTTGAACCGGCCATGCGAAATACCGCTCCATGTATTTTATATGCTGCTCTAAAAATAAAACAGAAAAACGCTGATGCTATTATGGTAGTGGCTCCCTCTGACCACTGGATAGATGATGAAGATGAATTTATAAAAAATATTGAAACATCGTTTACGGCATGTGCTGAAAATGATATTCTAATGACCTTAGGTATTCAGCCTACTTATCCAAATACAGGTTATGGATATATTCAATTTGAAAAAGGGGCTGCTGAAATAAAAAAAGTTAATCAGTTTACAGAAAAGCCTGACTTGCAAACGGCTACTCGATTTTTTGAGAGTGGTAATTATGTATGGAATGCAGGAATTTTTATATGGAGTGTGAAAAGTATTATCACTGCCTTCGAAAAACAGCTGCCGGAAATGAATACATTATTTTGTAAAGGTGTTCATGTGTTTAATACCGATTTCGAAGATGATTTTATTGAAGATAATTATGAAAAAGCCGAAAATATCTCAATAGATTATGGTATCATGCAAAATGCGATTAATATTTATACCTTACCAGTTGATTTTGGATGGAATGATCTAGGTACCTGGAGTTCATTATACGAAAAATTAGATAAGGATAAAAATAACAATGCCATTGTAAATGCCAATACGATATTTAAAGATGCTTCTAATAATATGATTAGTACTTCTAAAAATAAACATGTGGTAATTCAAGGCTTAGATGATTTTATTGTAGTTGAAAGAGAAGATGTATTATTGATCTGTCCTAAAAAGAGCGAACAAGAAATAAAACAAATTGTTGCAGAAGTAAAGGAGAAATTTGGTGATGATTTGGTTTAATATTTAAGAAAACTAGTAAAGTATTTTCCCTATGGAAGAAAACAACAACCCAGAAGTAGATTTAGAAGTAAAAAAAGTAGAAGCCAAAGAAAAAGTAACAGGTCTTATTGGAGGTATCAGAGAATTTTTAATAGCATTGCTAGATATTAAAAATGATACTAACAAGGAAGGAACGGTACAAACAATCAAAGATAATATTTCTATGCAAGGTCATACGGCATGGATTTTAGTATTTTCTATCCTTATTGCTTCTATTGGATTAAATGCAAATTCGGCTGCAGTGGTTATTGGTGCGATGCTTATTTCACCATTAATGGGACCAATTTTAGGAGTTGGGTTGTCTTTTGGTACCAATGATATTGATACTCTGAGAAAGTCAATGGTAAATTTGGGCGTGATGGTGGGTTTGAGCTTAATTACTTCATTTTTATTTTTTAGTATTTCCTTTTTTCAAGAAGCAACTCCCGAGATTTTGGCAAGAACTAGACCAGATGTTAGAGATGTTTTTATCGCTATTGCAGGTGGTTTGGCCTTAATTATTGCGATTACTCGACCTTCACCTCAAACAAATACGGTTGCCGGTGTGGCAATTGCTACGGCATTGATGCCACCATTATGTACTGCCGGTTATGGATTAGCAATTGGTAATTTTATCTACTTTTTTGGAGCCATGTTTTTGTTTACCATTAATACTATTTTTATTGCACTAGCAACTTTTACGATTGTGAAATTTTTGAATTTTCCGATGGTAAAATATATAAATTCTGCGAAACGTAAACGGATAGCTCAGTTTGCATCTATCGTTGCTTTTATAATTCTTGCAGGTAGCGTTTGGCAATTTTATGGACTATTTAGAGAAAAACAATTCAAACAAAAAGCTAGTAATTTTGTGAAGGAATTAAAAAATAACGGAATAAGTATTATTGATGAAGATGATGGCAATTTTGATTATAAGAACAAAGAAATAAATATTGTTCTATATGGGGAAAACCTCTCTAAAGAAGAACAGAATAAATGGAATAATACACTTATTGATTTTGGGTTAGAAGGTACAACATTGGTCATGAAACAAGGTGTTGACAATTCAGATTTACGAGCGGAAGTTAAAAATCTAACCGATTTATATGCCCAAAATCAAAAAATCATCACCTCTAGGGATGAAAGTATCAAAGAAAAAGAAGACCGTATTCGTTTGTTAGAAAGTGAATTGTCTAAATTTTATGACGGACAAGTACCTTTCAAAACGGTAAGTGAAGAAGCAAAAATCATTTATGATGGTATTGATCAAATGAGTTATTACAAACAAATTTCGACTAGTTTTAATAAACAAGATTCTATCCATTATAATAAAATGGACTCTATAAATGTCTTTAGCGTAAAATGGAAACCTGTAGTTAAAAGAAAAATAGTTGAGAAGCAAGAACTAAAATTAAGGTTATGGCTTAAGAAACGACTTGAATTAGATACGCTGAAGGTGGTCAGAGAGTGAGGTTATGCACCTTTTTCTTTAAGCTGCGCTTCTCTTACTTTTTTAAATAAGTTTGATGAATATACAAAATCAGTAATTGCTTTATTATCAGTTTTGAATACATCATCACTAGTGCCTTCCCATTCTTTTACCCCATCTTTTAAAAAGATAATTTTTTCGCCTATTTCCATAACAGAATTCATGTCATGAGAGTTAATTATTGTGATCATATCGTATTCATCAGTAATTTCTTGAATCAGATTATCAATTACAATGGCTGTTTTCGGGTCTAAACCAGAATTTGGTTCATCACAAAATAAATATTTAGGTTTCATTACAATAGCTCTGGCAATAGCCACACGTTTTTGCATACCGCCCGAAAGTTCTGCAGGATATTTGTCATTTACGTTTTCTAAATGAACTCTATTTAGCACAAAATTTACACGTTCTAACATGTCATCGTATGGCATATTAGTAAACATCTTAAGCGGAAACATTACATTTTCCTCAACAGTTGAAGAGTCAAATAAAGCTCCGCCTTGAAATACCATACCTATTTCTTTGCGCAAATCTCGTTTTTCATCTATGGTCATCGAATGATAATGTCTTCCATCATAACAAATATCCCCTTTTTCAGGAGTTATCAAACCCAACATACATTTTAAAAGTACGGTTTTACCCGAACCACTTTGTCCTATTACTAAACTAGTTTTTCCTTTTTCAAAAGTAGCATTAACACCTTTTAATACAGGTGTACCATCAAACTCCTTATATAAATCTGTAATTTCAATCATTTTCCTAAAAGCATTTGAGTTAGAAAGTAATTTAATACAATAATTACTATACTTGTCCAAACAACGGCTCTTGTGCTCGCTTTACCAACTTCAATGGCGCCACCTTTTACATAGAAACCATGATAGGCAGGTACTGTTGCAATAACAAAAGCAAAAATAGAAGTTTTAATAAGTGAATATGTGATGTGAAAAGGAACAAACTCAGACCTAATACCGTTTAAATAATCTGTAGAACTTACCAATCCCGTTAAATTTCCAGCAACCCATCCTCCAATAATACCCAGAGTAATGCTTATTATGATTACAAATGGATAAAAGAAAACATTCGCAATTATTTTTGGAAGAACTAAGTGATTTAATGAATTTATCCCCATAACCTCTAAGGCGTCAATTTGCTCAGTTACACGCATTGTCCCAATACTTGAAGCAATGTAAGAACCCACTTTTCCGGCTAGAATAATAGATATTAATGTTGGTGAAAACTCGAGTATTAATGATTCTCTAGAGGCAAATCCTATTAAATATTTCGGAGTCAAAGGGTTTTCAAGATTTAAGGCTGTTTGTATTACAACAACACCGCCCACAAAAAAGGAAATAAATGCAACTATACCAATTGAACTAATACCAAGATCTTCAATTTCTTTAAATATAAAATCTTTGAAAACGGCTGGTTTTTGAGGTCTTTTAAAAACCTGCTGTAGCATTAAAAAATATTTACCTATGTATTTAAAATAGTTAATCAAATTCTAAAAGCTTTATTTAAATTAATAATAATTATATTTAACTATCAATATCCAAAAATATGATTTTAAATATAAAAAAGCTTTAAATTTCATGTTAGTTTGAAAAAATAGTTGATTAGAAAAACACTTTTATCTGCTTTATTAGGCGTGTTTTTTTTGTAGTTGCGATACACATGTGAATCTGTAAAAAAAGAATGTCTCTTACAAAATCAATAAACGAAAGAATATTAGCAGTCATTAACCAAAATATTGACTTTTAGTCTCTCGCGATTGTCAAAAGTAGCATACTAGTATTTATAGACGATGGCATTTATATTCATACCTGCACCAACTGAAGCTAACAAAATAACATCACCCTTATTTAAGTGATGATTTTCTAGTTTACCTTTACTTACTAAGTCTAATAAAGTAGGTACTGTAGCTACAGAGCTATTTCCCAATTTATGAATACTCATAGGCATAATATTTTCTGGAGTAGGCGTTTTATACAATCTAAAAAAACGTTTGATGATAGCTTCATCCATTTTTTCATTTGCTTGATGAATGAATACTTTTTTAACAGCAGTAATATCTACACCACTTTTATCCAAAGCCATTTTCATAGCTAACGGAACATTATTTAAAGCATATTCATAAATTTTACGTCCATGCATCTTTATATAACGTATTTTCGGATCTGTTTTCGGAATGTTTGACTTTCCTAAAAATAGATAATGTGCCTCATCATAGGTGTGTGTCATAGCAGCATGACTCAGAATTCCTGAATTACTATTTTCCTCAGCCTCTAGAATACAAGCACCTGCACCATCTGAATAGATCATTGAATCTCTATCGTGCATGTCTAATACTCTAGACAAAGTTTCAGATCCTATAATTAAGCATTTTTTTGCTATTCCAGCTTTGATAAATGTATCAGCTTGTATGACACCTTGAATCCATCCGGGGCAACCGAAAATAATATCATAAGCTACACAATGCGGATTTTTAATTTTTAAGTTATGTTTAACTCTTGACGCCAAACTAGGTAAAATATCAGTTTGACATGTACCTTTTTTAATGTCACCAAAATTTTGTGCAAGGATAATATAATCTAAATCTTCAGGGTCAATGCCTGCATCATCAATGGCTTTTTGTGCAGCTTCTGAGGCAATACATGAAGAGTTTAAATCATCTGTCACATAACGTCTTTCTTGAATACCTGTTATGGCCTTGAATTTTTCTATAATTAATTCATTTGAAGCGTCAAATGGCTCATTTTTATCATTATAAAAACGTTCTTCAATAAAATCTTCATTAGTTTTTATTACTGTTGGGATATAACTTCCGATTCCTGTAATAATTGAATTCATATTGCGTAGGGTAAATTTTGATTAGCGAAGATATATGTTTTTAAACAAATTAAAAAGGAGGCCATTATTATAGTTTGTCTATTTCTTGAATTTTTCACTATATGATAATGATAAATAACTTTTTTTAAGAATTCAGCATTCTTATTTTCATTACGGTTGCTATTGATAATGCTCTGGTTTTGGCCATTTCAGCTTTTTCTCCCTCAAAATTTTCGTCTATAGTAGTGGTAAAATGTAGTAACCAAGTTTTAAAATGCTCTTTTTGAAATGGTATTGTTTTATTTAAAATAAGATGAGGTTGCATTGCATTTTTTTGATACGCATTATCATTAAAGAGAATGCCATTCCAAAAGTCTGTGATAGTTTCTAAGTGTTCTTGTAAATGATTCTGCTGAATCATATCTTCAAAAAAATGTTTTACCATTTTGTCTTTTAAGAGCTTAACGTAAAACGAACTCATTATTAAAAAAATATCTTCTCTGTTTTGAATGTCTCTTGACATCTGTATGATTTTCGAATTAATATTTAATAGTTGTTAATTTTTCCTCAGAATACATAACTATTTGATATCAATACACTTAAAAAGAAAAAGGAGATTAAAGAAATGATTTGTCAAAACTTAACGGTAGTAAATCTTTCAACGAATTTACTTTAATTATAGGACCATCTTCTCCCATAAAAAAGATTTCTATAGGCGTATTTTGATTTACTTCATACTCTGAGATAGCTTGCCTACATGCACCACAAGGAGCAACAGGTTTTTCAACTTTTTTAAGTGTAGAACTGGCAGATATTACTAATTTTAAGATGGAAGCTTTTGGGTAGTTAGATCCGGCACTATAAATCGCAACTCGCTCGGCACACATACCGGATGGATATGCAGCATTTTCTTGATTACTACCAATTACTACTTCATCATTATCTAATAAAATTGCAGCTCCAACATTAAAGTTAGAATAAGGTGCATAGGCTTGTTTTCTTACTTCTATAGCTGAGTTCATTAATTTTTGAACTTCTGTATCAAGTTCATAAATAGAGTCGAATAAAATATAATCAGTTACTAATTGCAATTTTTTCATCTGTATAATATCAGGGTTTCAGATGTTCGTTTCTTATGAAGCATAAAAAAACAATCATTTCACTGCTAATGTAGTAAAATGATTGTTTTAAATGTCTTGATTTTATAATATTTTAAAAGTCTTCATATATATCACCAAAATTAAAAGTGAATGAAAAGCGTAATGTATTTTCAAGCGGGTTGTTAATATCAGTTGAATTAATAAGATAGGATAAATCTAACTTGGCACTTTTAAAACTAAATCCTGCACCTAAGGTGAAAAACTTACGGGCTCCTTTTAAATCACTTTCATTAAAATAACCAGCTCTAAAAGCAAATGTTTGATCATACATATATTCAGCACCTAAAGCCCAGGTAAATTCTTTAAGCTCTTCACTAAAACCACCCGGTGCATCACCAAACGATTGAAAAATACCACCAACAAATCCTACATCTTCTTGTATATATGGAGGTTGACCGTCATCATTTACTGAAATACTAGGTGTAGGTACTAATAATTTATTAAATTCTAAATTCGCAGTAACCGTGCTCAAATCATCTAAAATAAAATCAAAGCCACCACCCAATCGTAAATTGGTAGGTATGAAACTTTCTCTACCACCATCTGTAAGACTTACTTTTGGACCTATATTAGAAATGTTAAATCCACCACGCCATCTACCATTAAAATTCCCATAATTTTTCTCCTCTGATTGATAGTATCCAGCCACATCTACGGCAAATGAATTGACAGTTTTTAAATCAGAATTCTCAACGTTTAACGCAAAATCAGACCTGATATATCTAATTCCTACTCCCATTGAAAAGGTCTCATTTAGTTTTAAAGCGTAAGAGCCATCTATTGATAATTCATTTGGATTTTCTGAACCAATATTATTACCGCCGGTATCTGTTAAGTCAATTGTTCCTAATGAAAAATATTTTAAGCTAGCACCCCAAGCACTACTTTCACTAATTCTATTCGTAAAAGTTACACCTCCAACAAATACATCATTCGTTAAATTTCTAAGCCATGGTGTATAATTAACTGCAATAGCGTATTCAGAACTAGCGAAGGCATTTTTTGCGAGGTTGTGCTGTTGAGCATTTGCATCTGGTGATGTACCAACTCCCATATCAGCCATACCACCGGCTCTTGCATCTGTCGTTATTAATAAGAAGGATGCAGCGGTTGTAATTGGGTTAGGTTCATCTTGAGCATACATGTTATTTAAACTAAGCATTGCTATTAGTATTAAAAAGAATTTCTTCATTTGTAATGTTTTGAATTAGATTGTTGATTACTTTTTTATTGTAAAATGACTAATTTTTCAAATTTCGTAGCTTTCGTATTAGACAGCATAGATTTTACATTAAGCTTATAAATATACACTCCTTTTCCTATCTTATTACCAAAGTCATCCAAACCATTCCAAGAAATTGACCGTGATAGGTTTTCAGATTGTACTAGTTGATTGATTGTTTTAATCAATTTTCCAGAAACTGTAAAAATCTGAACCTGAACTTCTAAGGGTTCATTGGGTTTGTTATGATTGAACCAAAACTCTGTGTAATTAATGAGTGGATTAGGGTAATTTAATACATTACTTAATACCAAGTCTCTATCATCTACTACAACAAAATTTAACGTACTTTCTGAAGGATTATTGTATGTATCCCAACATTTAAAATTGATAGTGTGTGTACCCACTTCTAAATTCCTAAAAGGAAACTTTACTTTACCCTTGGTAAAGTCATCTAATTCAGTTTGATAGAAGTCATTTAAAATAAAAGGATTAGATTGATCTCCGTCTAAAATTGCCACAATATCATGGTCAACAGCGGTAATAGAAGTGTTGATTCCAGACGCATCTTCTAAAATAGCAATAAAGTGAGGTGATTCACTAGTATTTCCTCCATCAACGAAAGATTCATCATCCATAAATAATTTAATAGTAGGTCCTAGGTTATCTTCAGGAGCATTTTCATCAATACCACCAATAATGATGTCTTGATTTACACCAGCTTTATCAATTATTTTATCATCTGCATACATACTTACTTTTGCTTTTCCAAAGGCAATACGTATATCCTTTGGCACTATAAAATCGAAACTAAATACTCCGCTTTTAACAGACGATCGACCTCTGAAAATCTTACTTTCTGTAGCGTCAAAAGTTAGTTTTCTTCCAAAATTGTTATTATCTAAGGTTAATCTATCTACAGATTTATCGAATATTGTTGTTGATAATGTACCATTGAAATCGGTCAAAATATTATCAGTTGCATCAGTAATTACACCTTCCAATGTGATTTTTGATAATGCTTTTATGGTATCTAAAGATTGAGTAATATCAACACCATTCATTTTGGTAAGTTTAATGTTTGGTTTAGGTTGTGCTAGCTTCATCGCAGGGTCACCCAAAAAGAACACAAATAAACGCTGTTCGGTAGTTGTTGTAGGATCATTTTTCATTTGCATTAATGCTTCAGCAATAGTGTAATCTTCACCGCCAAAACCGAATAATTTTTTAACTAAAATTTCATTAAAACGTTGCCCTACAGTGATAAAAATTTCTCTTGTAGTTGTAATCATACTTGCGGCACCACCGTCAGGATTCAAAAAAACAAATTCACCCGCTGTCGGTCTTAACGGATTGTCAAATCGTGAAAATTCACAGGTTACAGTTATCATTAAGGGTAACGTGTTTGGATTGTTCCAATCTTGAATTTGAGGAACCTCCAAAATACGTTCGAGTGCCCAACCATCTTCACCACCATGACCAAAATAATCCATGACTAATGATCCGGTTTCAATAGCATTATTAATTGCCTCATTAACATCAGGATATCGCTCACCACCAGCAGAAGTTTCTTGTACAAATGCATCAGCATAAATTTTAGTTAAATTAAAAATAGGCCTTCTATCTTTAATAGTGTCCGCTATTCGTTCTACGGTTTCTTGAAGGCTAAATTCACTTGGTGTATCGGGATCATCGGCTACAACGGCAATATTATTGCGCCAATCTCCAAAGGAAGCCGTTGCATAATAATTTAACGTTTTATCAACTGTTAACTTTGCTTGTTGAATTGAAGTAATTGGGAATCTACCCGTAGCTACATCTTGCTTATCACTGTTTTTTAACTCACCTTCATTCGCATCCATCATTCCATAATAATCATCAGTAACATAAGAATTTGCTAGGTTATAACTTTGAAAGGATTGAACTGCCGGGACTATATTGTTATTATTATTAATTCTGTCTTTATAGTCGAATGAAGAGTCACCAAATAAACATACATATTTGATTCTCGAATCTGTACTTGAAGCATTCATATAGAAATGTCTGACGAAATCTCTAATACCCGTTAAGTCTGGAGAACCTGAACTAAATTCATTGTAAATTTCTTTCAAATTTATTACTTGAACAGTAAGCCCTGAATTTTCTCTGTGATATATTGCCAAACGTTCAGCTTCACTCATCAGGTAATCTTGTGTGATAATTAAATAATCAATATCCTGTAAACTATGTAAATTTTGATTTACTATTTGCCTTGTCGGTAAAATTTCAGGCGTAAAATAATCAGTATCATTTAATACTATAAACTCGCGCAAAAGACCTCCGTTAGTTTTAAAAGTAAAATTATTTCCAGTTGATTGGTTGTTAATGATTTTCGGATTGATATAATCGGTGACATTCCAAATCTGAGAAATGTTTGAGCTGTTTTGAATAGTATATTCTATTATTGATGTAGCGGGTAAATTCGCTGCATCAAAATTTCTAAAAGAAAATTGGTTGCCATTTGCAATTAAATTTTTGATTCCTATGAGTTCAACATAATCTAAAAATGCCTTGGCAGAAGGGTTTCCGTTATTGTTAAAGGTTATTTCTACTTGAACAACATCACTATTGACAGATATATTATTACTTTTTTCATCAGTGCGAGCCAATGTTAAACCAGAGGAAATACCGAAGTCTAAAGTCATCAGATTTTGACCATTTACAGAAACGTTCATTTGAGATGATGTTGAAGAAATAGCAACTGCTCTAGCCCTGAGAAACACATCTTGTGAAATATCAAGGTTCTTAAAATTAAAATTAACTGTAGTTGTATTGTCAAAACTTAAATCTTCACCTACCCATTGTTGGCCATTGGCAAAAATATTTGTTGTTTCTTCCTCAAAATACACGTAGTCATTAAATGTCGTAACTTCTTGCGTTGTAGGTAATGTAATTTCTGTGTCATTATTAATTCGTTTTCCTATACCATTATCAACCGTTAAAAAGTAAAAGGCTTTTTCAGAATAAATATTAGTTCTATGTCTAGAAAGATTTGATTGAGAAGGTACAGTATTCCAATCATGAGGACCTTTACCATAAAATAGAATAAAATCGTTTGAATCAAAATTTTCATCATCTTCTCCATTTACAATAATGGCATTCTCTTGTAATCCATCATATCTAAAATCATTATTAAGCATGGGTAGAAGCTGTCCTCCATTCCCAAATATGCGAATATTTTTAGGATTTATCTCATTTGTATTGATACCCAAATTTTGTAAAAAGGATCTGTCAATTTTAAAAATTCCTGTTGTGTCAATAGAAAACTTATACCACGTGCCTTGTGATAATACCGAATTTTTTACTGTTGAAACCGATTTGTTTTGCGCAACAATAAATGCAGTAATAAATAGGAATAATAATAAAGTGATATATTTTTTAAAAATCATGATCATAAAACAAACGCAAGTTAAACATACTTATTTTAATATTTTACAAGGTTACACATAATAAAGAAATAAAACAATCGTTATACAAGCATCAAAAGGCATTTATGTCAAATTAATAGTAATTGATAATCCCTATCAACCCTAATTTTAAACAAGAAGTATAAAGATGAAAAGGCATATTGGAAATAAAATTTTGTTAGTAGCGCTAGTAGCAGCAACTTTAATTAGTTGTAATAAGAGTTCTAGAACGCATTCAAATCTAACTGGTTGGAAATTTAATGATCCAACTTATGGTGGTTTTACAGCAAATACAAATTATCAAGGTCAAAAAGTTCCCCCAGGAATGGTACTTATTGAAGGAGGTACATTTACAATGGGTAGTGTACAAGATGATGTTTTATTTGATTGGAATACAACACCTACAAAACAACAAGTTCGTTCATTTTTTATGGATGAGGCTGAAGTTACTAATTTAGAGTATTTATTTTATTTACAATATTTAGAAAGAGTTTATCCTCCGTCTGATGATAGTTATAGAAAAATATACCATGCAGCTTTACCAGACACATTGGTTTGGAGAGATGCATTAGGTTTTAATGAATTATTAACCGAGACATACTTGCGTCACCCTTCATATAGTGATTATCCTGTTGTAGGGGTGTCATGGAATCAAGCTTCAGAATATTGTAAATGGAGAACTGATAGGGTTAATGAAAAAATATTAATGGATAAGGGTGTATTAAAGTCACTTTTTGATATGGATTCAGTAACTGTTGAAGGAAAAAATCGTTTTGATACAGGTACCTATTTAGCTAATCCTGATTTGCTATTTGATGGTGATGAAGATATTTATGGTAGAGGTTTGCCTGATTATTCACAAAAAACTTCTAAGAAAAAGAGTAAAAAAGATAGAAAAAGAGATGAAAGTGTTGATGATGATGCTATAGATGATGACTCTGATGATGATGGAGATAAAAAATCAAAACGTCGTAGTAGAAAATCAAAAAAAGAAACTCAAGGATTTACTGGTAGACACGTAAAAACATCTGATGGTATTTTAACACAACGTTTTAGGTTACCTACTGAAGTTGAGTGGGAATATGCTGCAAAAGCATTAATTGAAAATAGAGAATACAATTCTATTCGAGGAAGAAAAAAATACTCTTGGAATGGTCGATATACTAGAGATCAATCAAGAAGAAGAGCTGGTGATCAATTAGCTAACTTCAAGCAAGGTAAAGGTGATTATAGTGGTTTAGCAGGATGGAGTAATGATGGTGCCGATATAACTATTAAAGTAAAATCTTATGATGCTAATGCATTCGGATTGTATGATATGTCTGGTAATGTTGCAGAATGGGTAGCAGATGTGTACAGACCTATAGTTGATAATGAAGCTAATGACTTTAATTATTTTAGAGGTAATGTGTTTAAAAAACCATTGATTGATGAAGAAGGAAAAGTAGTCGTTGTAGATTATAACAGTATCGAATTTGATACATTAGATAATGGTAAAATTGTACCAAAAGATTTACCTGGTAGTCTTAAATATATTCCTATCACGAAGCGTGATGCTTTTATGAGACCTAACTATGAAAAATCGAATAATATTGCTATTGGTGATGGTGACCTAAGCTCTACAAAGAATTTTTATAAAGATGATGAAGACTTTGACTTTGATGATGCTAAACCTAGGATGTATAATTCTCCTCAAACACCAAAACAAATTGGTGAAAGTGGACTAAGAATTCAACAATATGATACTAAAAAGAGAACTACTTTAGTGAGTGATCAGGCGAGAGTATATAAAGGTGGATCATGGAAAGATAGAGAGTATTGGTTAGATCCTGCTCAACGTAGATATCTACCTCAGTATATGGCATCAAATCATATCGGATTCAGATGTGCTACTGATAAACTAGGAGCTATGCAGCAGAAACGAAGAAGAAAAACTCCGAACTAAAAAGAAGTTTAAAAAAAAGTAAAACTCAATACAATTTTGTATTGAGTTTTTTTTTAGATTTAACCCAATGAATATTCAAGAACTTTATAAGTTATATATACAATCTTATAGTATTTCTACTGATACGAGAAAGATTCACCAAGACTCCATTTTTTTTGCTTTAAAAGGAGAGAACTTTAATGGAAATCAATTTGCGGAAGAAGCATTGCAAAAAGGAGCATCTTATGCAATAGTTGATGAGAAGAAATACCAAACAAAACCAACTATTATACTAGTTGATGATGTGTTAAAAACGCTACAAGATCTAGCCACATATCATAGAGAAAAACTTAATGTTCCAGTTATTGGTTTGACAGGGAGTAACGGAAAGACAACAACTAAAGAGCTTATGAATGCTGTACTTTCTACAAAGTATAACACTACTGCTACTTTAGGAAACCTGAACAATCATATTGGTGTACCATTAACGTTGCTTTCAATGACTCCTGAAACCGAAATGGGAATTGTAGAAATGGGAGCAAATCATTTAAGAGAGATTGATTTTCTGTGTAGTATTGCCTTGCCAGATTTTGGTTATATTACCAATTTTGGGAAAGCACATTTAGAAGGTTTTGGAAGCTTGAAAGGTGTAGTACAAGGCAAAACAGAATTGTACTCAAGCTTGAAAGAGAGAGGTAAATTAGTGTTTGTAAACGCTAATGATTCAAAACAACTTGAAAGCGCTGAAGGAATTCGTCAAGTAACTTTTGGTAGTAATAATGCGGATGTAATCGTTGAATTGATTGAAGCCAATCCGTTTGTTATTGTCAAATTTAATTCTGTTACGGTTCAAACTAAATTAATAGGAGCTTATAATTTTGATAATATAGCGGCGGCGATTGCCATCGGAATGCATTTTCAGGTAAATGATAATGTTATCAAAGAGGCTATTGAAAATTATATACCTACAAATAATCGTTCTCAAATTATTAAAAAAGGAACCAATACGATTATATTAGATGCATATAATGCAAATCCCACAAGTATGGAGGCAGCATTAAAGAATATTTCAGGTTTAACCGATAAAAATAAAATTGCAATTTTAGGCGATATGTTTGAATTGGGTGATGATGCTTTGAAAGAGCACCAAAATATTGCTGAATTGGTTTTAAATTTGAATATAGATACCGTTTATTTAATAGGTGAAAATTTTTATAAAACAACCGTGCAGGACAATAAAATAAAGCGATATAAAACTTTTGGTGATTTTAAAGAGTATTTTTCGGAATTACAAACATTAGAATCAACACTATTAATTAAAGGTTCTCGAGGTATGGTGTTAGAAAGAGTTTTAGAATTGTTATAACGTAAAAACAACAAGATCCATAAACAGTCTCGATAATTAGCGTGACAAGATAAAGTTATTTATTCTTTAACATAAACTCCTTAAAAGCACTCCAATACATTTCATTTCCTTCTGTAGAGCTCCATAGAGCTCTAGAGCCATGAATACCTTTAAATTGAGGTTTAAAATGTGTAATGTGACTAGAATCTACAAATCGTACTAGTTTTTCAACAGGCACAGTTTCTCGTTCTGAAGAAGTTATAAAAGTTGGTATTGAAAGTGTTTTGATAGTCTCTGCTAAATTCAAGTTTTTTAAATATTCACCAGGGCTAAAAGCCGCTACTCCTTTTATTTTTTTATTTTCGCTACCTATCCACAATGCTAATGATGCTGAGTAAGAGCTACCTACTAATATAATAGATTGATTACCATTTAAGTCGTATAAATAATCAATCGCAGCATCAACATCCTTTTTAGCACCAGTATAGCCTACATTTAATAGTTTAGCATTTGCGTTAATCGCAGTTTGGTTAATAATACCATTTACTTCTTTACCAGAACGTTGATCAATAGCCATACAAGAAAAACCTAATTCATTTAATTTTTTGGCAGTTTTGATATATTCGCCCCTACTAAAACCAGCTTGATGACATAATAATACTGTTGGAGGTATATTATCTAAAAAATAGGTGTCTGCCGAAATCAGTACAGAGTCTTTAGCATAAAATGTAATTGTTTCGGTAGTAGTAATAGGTGTCGGTGGTGGTAGAGCTGGTGGTATTTGAGCTAAAACTACATGAAACGAAATAACAGCAATAATTAATGAAAAATAACGCATAGATTTATATTTAATTCTTGTAAGGTAAGGATTTAAAGAATATTTAAAAGGGTTAACCTGAATTTTAACAGTGATTTCAAGAATTCCATTTATTGAAATTAGTACGTTCATTCAAGAACTAATTGTGATTTACCAAAAGAAAATTTGCTCATATAATTATGTCAAATTGGATAATAAATAGAACCAAACAACAAATTGTAAAATACCAATTTATTCATTCCATTAAATTCTAACGATAATGACATGGGCTAGGGAAGTGGTGTAAACCAAAAAATCCCAAGCGTTAGCTCAGGATTTTTGTATAAGCAAGAAATTATTTTTATTTTATTTTATCAACTACAGCTTTAAAAGCTTCAGGATTGTTCATAGCTAAATCAGCTAAAACTTTTCTGTTTAATTCAATATTATTGGCTTTTACTTTACCCATAAATTGAGAATACGACATACCATGCTGACGCGCGCCTGCATTAATACGTGTTATCCATAAACTTCTAAAATTACGTTTGTTGTTCTTTCTATCGCGGTACGCATAAGACATTGCTTTTTCTACCGCGTTTTTGGCTACTGTATAAACGTTTTTACGTCTGCCAAAATAACCTTTGGCTTGTTTTAATATTTTTTTTCTACGAGCTCTTTTAGCTACTGAATTTACCGATCTAGGCATAATTTTCTAATTTTTTTGAGTTAGGCAGCCCCTAGCACTCGGGGTCATTTTTATAAGCTCTAACACAGGGTTATTAATTTTTACCAAATAAACACTTATGTTTATTTTAACTTTAATTGTTTTAACACATTCATTCTGTCAGCTTTATGTACTAGACCATCATGTGTTAACTTAAGCTTACGCTTTTTTGACTTTTTAGTCAAAATATGACTTTTAAAAGCGTGCTTTCTTTTAATTTTACCCGTACCAGTCAGCTTGAAACGCTTTTTAGCACTAGATTTTGTCTTCATTTTAGGCATCTTGTTCCTACTTTTTTTATACTGTCCCGAAGCCTCGGGAGTTTCAGTATCTGTTATTACTTTACTTCTTGCTTATTATTTCTTTTTTGGAGCTATAAACATTGTCATTCGTTTACCTTCTAATCTTGGCATTTGTTCTAACTTACCATAATCTTCCAGTTCTTGAGCCAATCTTAATAATAAGATTTCGCCTTTATCTTTATAGATAATCGAACGACCTTTAAAAAAAACATAGGCTTTTAACTTCGCTCCGTCACTTAAAAACTTAATTGCATGTTTCTTTTTAAATTCATAGTCATGGTCATCTGTATTTGGACCAAAACGTATTTCTTTTATTACAACTTTAGACGCTTTAGATTTTAGATCCTTTTCGCGTTTCTTCTGTTCGTATAGAAATTTTTTGTAATCTATTATTTTACAAACAGGAGGTGTAGCGTTAGGAGATATTTCTACTAAATCAAGTTCTAATTCAGCAGCAATTTCTTTTGCTTTAGCTAACGGATAAACATCGATGGTGACATTATCACCAACCAAACGAACTTCTGTAGCTCGAATTTTATCATTAATCTTGTGTGGATCCTCTTTGATTACTCTCCAGGGTTTTCGACCACCTCTTCTTCTTATTGCTATGACTTTAAATTTTGTACTGTCTTAAAGACAGTGATTAAACTAAAATGGTTGTAATGTATTTTCTATTTCTTTTTTAATTAAAGAATCAAAATCTTTAATTGTCATTTTTCCTAAATCTTCTCCTCCATGTTTACGTACAGAAATTACGCCTTCATTTTCTTCTTGCTCACCAATAATAATCATAAATGGAATCTTCCCTACTTCAGCATCACGAATCTTTTTCCCTGTCTTTTCATTTCTATCATCTACAAGGGCGCGAATTTCGTAATTTTCTAACAAATTTAAGACTTTTTTCGTATAATTTTCATATTTCTCGCTAATTGGTAGTAAAATAGCTTGTTCTGGAGTCAACCAAAGCGGAAAATTACCACCGGTATGCTCCAATAGTAGGGCAATAAAACGCTCCATAGATCCAAAAGGAGCTCTATGAATCATAATAGGTCTGTGTAATTGATTATCAGCCCCTTTATATGTGAGATCAAAACGCTCAGGTAACGTATAGTCAACTTGTATGGTACCTAATTGCCAATTTCGACCCAATGCATCCTTGACCATAAAGTCTAATTTTGGACCATAAAAAGCAGCTTCACCACTTTCGATTACATAATTTAATCCTTTATCTTTAGCCGCATTGATGATGGCTTGTTCTGCTATTTCCCAATTTTTAACATCACCTATATATTTATCAGGATTATCCAAATCTCTTACCGAAACTTGTGCCGTGTAATTATCAAACCCTAAAGATTGTAATACATATAATGACAGATCAATTACATTTTTAAACTCTTGATCAACTTGATCTGGGGTGCAAAAAATATGTGCATCATCCTGAGTAAAACCTCTTACCCGAGTCAATCCATGTAGTTCACCACTTTGCTCATATCTATAAACCGTACCAAATTCAGCAAAACGAACAGGCAAATCTTTATATGAATAGGGTTTGTTATTAAAAATCTCACAGTGATGAGGGCAGTTCATTGGCTTTAACAAAAACTCTTCGTCATCTTTTGGTGTATGTATGGGTTGAAAACTGTCCTCACCATACTTGGCATAATGACCAGAAGTTACATATAGTTCTTTTTGACCAATATGAGGTGTCATGACCATTTGGTAACCTGCTTTTTTCTGTATTTTTTTTAAAAATTGCTCTAATCTTTCTCTTAGAGCAGCACCTTTAGGTAGCCATAAAGGTAAACCTTGACCCACCTTTTGAGAAAAGGTAAACAATTCAAGCTCTTTTCCTAACTTTCTATGATCTCTCTTTTTTGCTTCTTCTAGCAATTCAAGATATTCCTTTAACTCTTTTTGTTTCGGAAAAGAAATTCCATATACACGCGTCAGTTGTTTATTGTTTTCATCACCACGCCAATAAGCCCCGGCAACGCTCATTATTTTTACAGCTTTTATGAATCCCGTATTTGGTAAATGTCCACCACGGCATAAATCCGTAAAGTCAGCATGATCACAAAATGTAATTTCACCATCAGTCAAGTTTTCAATCAGCTCAACTTTAAATTCGTTATTTTCAGCTTTATAATAAGCAAGAGCATCAGCTTTTGAAACTTCTCGCATTTTAAATTCAAATTTCTGACGAGCAAACTCAAGCATTTTGTCTTCAATTTTTTTGAAGTCACTTTCAGATATGCTATCGTCACCAAAATCAACATCATAATAGAATCCTTTTTCTATGGCAGGACCTATAGTTAATTTTGCTTTCGGATAAAAATGCAAAATGGCTTGCGCTAAAATATGAGCAGATGAATGCCAAAAAGTTTTTTTACCTTCATCATTATTCCAAGTATATAATATTAATGAACCATCTTCGGTTAATTTGGTGGAAGTCTCAACAGTTATATTATTAAAGCTAGCCGAAATAACATTTCTTGCCAAGCCTTCACTAATACTTTTTGCAATATCCATGGGAGTGCTATTTACAGCAGTCTCTTTTATTGATCCGTCGGGCAATGTAATTTTTATCATTATCTAATACTAAAATATGGATGCAAAGATATTCAAAACTCTTAATTAATACGATAAAAATAAAGTATAAATATAGAGGCTGTTATTTATGGCGTTACCTCGCTTTAGACAAGGTCGCGTTATCCATTATATCTTTTAATACTGTATAGGTTCAGTATTTGTTGAGTTTAAGTAGTTCTGTACTTGATTAATAATTTAGATAAAACAGTGTAAGTATTAAAAGGATGCCATTTCTACCGCTAACGCATAGCGTTTTATTATAAAAAGAGTAACTATAAATCACTGTAAATAAATATATTAAAAATACGTCAAAAAAATAATAGAAAAAAGATTCAAAAAAAGTTGTTAGAGTCGAAAAAGGATTTACATTTGCACCCGCAATGAAAAACAAGTTTTATGGTTAAGACGACCAGATTCTAGAAATAGAAAATAACTTAAAAAGTTGCAAAATAAAATTGCCAGATAAAAAAAGAATTTTATCTTTGCAGTCCGAAATAAAAAAGGGTTCAGAAATGAATCTAATTTTTTTCACTAAAGTTCATTGAAAGATTAAAGAATTGACAGCGTAAAATTGAGTAAGAAATGGGGATGATATTTTAGGATATTATTTCAAAAAAATTCTTTTACAGGCTTTTCATAGAAAACTAGAAGTTAGCAATAA
>Ga0209633_10000408_pt1 | contig 50830 bp, 49 predicted proteins | sample Cruoilmetagenom1_FD_187290 | JGI IMG/M metagenome (GOLD analysis project Ga0209633, IMG submission 187290) | Oil polluted marine microbial communities from Coal Oil Point, Santa Barbara, California, USA - Sample 1 (SPAdes) (version 2) | ecosystem: Environmental > Aquatic > Marine > Oil seeps ... | reverse complement strand
TTGGGCTCAGATGGTATCAGCAGGGTCAGTATGACATTGCCAAGAAGATGTGGAAACCAATGGCGGAAAATGGCGACTGCGATGCTCAATATGCCCTAGGTTTACTTTATTTCAATGGTCTCAGTGTTAGAAAGAATTACAGTACAGCGTACAAATGGTGGGGTAGGGCTGCTCAGCAGGCACAGCCGCAGTCTCTAAATAGCCTTGGTGTAGTTTATTCTTATCAGAGGGTTCCTTATACTACTCTTGACTGCAAAAAAGGCTGTGGTGAAGCTAAAAACCTTGTTAAAGCATACAAATGGTTTGGTCTTGCGGTTGAGTACGGCCCGCCACGTGAAATTAAATTTGCTCAGAAATCTATCGATCGAATAAGTTCAGAAATGAGAGATGCTCAAATTAATGAAGCAAAGGCCATGATAGAGCAGTGGGAGCCTAAGCCTGCCAAGTGTAAATCACGAGGATTGTTTATAGTAAATTGAATTTGTTATGCAGATAAAAATAAAAAAGGGAGCCGAAGCTCCCTTTGTAATATTTAATTTTTAATATTTTTAGATTTTAAGCGGTTACTTTCCTTCTTCTCATAACCATAAATCCTACAATCCCCAAAATTCCAGCCATTGCTATTAAGCCCCACTCTGAGAGCGTGGGAACTGGTGATGTAAAATTTCTAAGTAAATTTAATGGAAGTATAAACGTTTATTGGCCTATATTGAATAAACGCTTCGTTTTCTTGACAAAGAAGTGTGACCTGGTAAATTGATTTTGAAAACGAATATCAATATTAACTAAAGGGGGTCTTTCCAGGATGGGAAGTTTAATCTCAGGTATAGAATTAAAATTCATTCATAAGATTATTATTCCGTTTTTTGTACTCTTACTAGCCGTTTCTTCTATAAGCGCTACTTCGCAAGAGCTTAACCAGAATCAAAAAGAATTCTCAGATTCTATTGATACTTATAACAAGATCAGGGCACAACAAATAGCTCAGCAGGCAAACTTTGAAGAACAACAAAAGGGGCAGAAAATAGAAGTAGCCCAGAGGCTTAGTGATGACAAGACTGAGACCCAGGATGAACGAATAGAACAATTAGAAAAAAGATTACAGAGTGTTACTGAGGAGCTTCAAAGTCTTAAGAGCTCGGGAATGACGGATGACAGACTGCAGTCTATTGAGGACAAAATTGGCATTCTTGCAGAAGAAATTGATAATATAAAGTCCGCCTCAGTTGTTTCTGATCCTACATATGAGCAAGTATATGGCGCAGCTCCTGCAGCATCAAAGGTCTATCTTAAGGACAAAGGATTATCCATCGGCGGCTACGGAGAGCTTCTTGTCGGTCAAGTTAGACAGGATGAAGATAATATAGTAGACGCACAAAGAGTCGTATTATATTTTGGATATAAATTTACGGACAGAATAATCTTTAACTCTGAAATTGAATTTGAGCATGGAACAACTTCTTCAAATCAGGACGACCGCTCAGGCTCAGTATCAGCCGAATTTGCGCTCCTTGATTTTCTGCTATGGCCCGAGCTAAATCTAAGGGGAGGGTTACTTTTAGCTCCGTTTGGAATAGTAAACGAAGTACATGAGCCAACTACATTCTTTGGAGTATTCAGACCATCAGTTGAAAGATTCATCATACCTACAACATGGAGAGAGAATGGGCTTGGTATATTCGGAGATTTCGATCTGGGTAATGCGGGTGCTATAAATTACAGAGCTTACGCCATGAACAGTTTTGATGCCAGAGGGTTTAGGGCTGCAAACAACAGAGACCTTCGAATAAAAGGTAACCGTGCGCTATTTAATGATGTAGCGTTTGTAAGCAGGGTTGAGTATCAGCCACTTCCTTATGTGGCAATCGGAGGATCTATATTTCTTGGAAACACAGGACAAAATCAAAAAATTGACGATGCTGAATCACCATTTGACGGTGATAAATTTAACGGTTTCTTCCAAATGTATGAAGCTGACGTACAGGTTCAGTACAGTGGTTTCGAAGCAAGAGCACTGTTTACCTACACAAGCTTGGATGACGTAGCGAGGATAAATGCTCTAAATGATTTTGAGGGTGATGATTCCGTAGGAAGCGAGCAGTGGGGTTATTATCTAGTGGGGGCATATAATGTGCTTACACTTACCGATTTCTCAAGTCAGTATGCTCAATACTTAGCGCCATTTGTGAGGTGGGAACAGTATGATACGCAGGCAAAAGTCCCTACAGGATTTTTTAGAAATCCGGCAAATGACAGAAGTGACCTAACTATAGGACTTAACTACAAACCAATTCCAAATGTAGTAGTTAAGGCGGAATATCAATATCTCGATAATCAGGCTAATGAATCTGAAAACCAATTTAATTTTGGACTTGGATATGTGTTTTAAGTCTGGTTTAATATAAGTCAAAAATAAGGGCGTAGAAACTGGTTTTCTGTGCCTTTTCTATATAAAAGGCAGAGTTAATTATGGCTAAGAAGTATATAATTTTTATATTACTAACAGTCCTAACCCTTGGATTTGCTTCCTCTGTGGAAGCCAAAGTTTTTATGAAAAGAGACGAAGCATTAAAGACAGTTTTTCCTGAGGCGGCTGAGATTGAAAAGAATGAAATATTTCTATCTTCAGACCAATCCCAAACTATAGAGTCTATGTCCCGTGCAAAGAATGAATCAAAACTCTATATAATTTATGAGGCTAAAAATGGGGATAAAACCTTAGGTTATGCTATAATAGACACCCATAGCTTAAGGACCAAGACCGAAACTGTGATGTTTGTGATAAACCCTGACGGCAGCTTGAAACAGACAGAGGTGCTTGCATTTTTTGAACCTCCGGATTATCAAGCGGGGAGTAATTGGATCGAGTTGTTTGAAGGAAAAACTTCTGAAGACAGTTTAAAATTAGGAAAAGATATTCCAAACATTACAGGGGCTACTATTACTGCAAATTCTTTATCTCAAGCGACTAGAAGAGTTCTTGCAGTGTTTAAAGTAGCGTCAGATGACGGACAGTTAAAATAGTTAAGGGATAGAACGTTGCGCTTCTTTATTTCATCCGACATAAAAAAAAATACGCTTCTAAAATTAATTGTTGCATTTACAGTTCTATTTTTCTTGTTCTTATGGATTACTAACCTGCTCTTATATCTACAAATTGGTTTTTCTTACGAATCTGTAGTTCAGTATTACCTTGGTTCGGAAGAAGATTTCAGACCTGCTCGTAGTTATCTTGGAATGCTCGAGGAAGCGCATTTCCACTTCTTCGCAATGGCAATAATTCTTGTAACCTTAAATCACTTGATATTATTTACTAAGATTTCCAATTTCTGGAAGCTGGTCCTGATTCTATTATCATACTTGTCTGCCTTAGGTGATATTGCTGGTGGGTGGCTGATTCGTTATGTAAGCCCTGAGTTTGCTTACTTAAAGATAGCCTCATTGATAGGTTTGCAGGTATCTCTCGCAGTGCTTATGATAATTGTGATTTGGTTTCTATATGGTTACAGCGATAAAAAGCCAAGCTACGGATAGTAAAATTATAACTAGCTTAACTTTAGCTTTTTTCTTAACTTGCTGACATCATAATACGGCTCGCCACGTTTCCTAGCCTGTTCATATATAGCTTCGAGCTCATCTATGACCAAACTTAGCTTCACCCTTCCTTCTTTTGACTTCATAGATTCTTTTGGCGAAATCTTTCCTAGCACTTCAAGAGGTGTTGTTACCCATTTATCGTAATGATTATCTAATTCGGTATCAAGCTCTTTTTTATTTTTGACCCCAAGCGGCAACTTCTTTAATTTCTTCGGTTCGTTTTGGGATTTGTCTATAAATGTATCAAGTTCTTTTATTGTATCTTTTATGTGGGTAATAGAATCTTTGCATTGAGTTTCGATTTTTGCTTTTGCCAGAGCGAGCATATCAATTGAGTAGCACTCTATGCGCAGTTTCCCTTTTTCAATTTCTAAACTGCCGGTAATTGTATTTCTGCCAATCTTTTCCCACGAAAATGCTCTTAGTTCTTCAGTCTTATCACTAAGTTCTTTTAATGATTTAATTCCCTCCAGCTTCTTAATGCATTTATCGTATTGTTCTACAGAATAATCAGCGATTGCTATGACAAATTCATGTCCTTCAGGGGTTACAAAATGTGGATTATTTGCGGTTTCTTCAACATAAGCACCAATCTGAAAGCCCCAGTCTTTTAAATAGTTCAACTTTGTTTTTTGCTTGCCATATAGTTTTTTGTATTCCTTAAATTCTTTATCGAAAAACTCAGTTATTAAATTCTTAAAAGGGGGAGGGTAGAGTGAAACTATTCCAGAGAAGTAATATTGGTTTCCGATTTTAATTGGCCTTGCGGCGATAATATCTGATTTCTTAATCTGTTTTGTAGATGCTTTATCCAGAACTTCAAGTGAGTTTCCAGAGAATATATCTTTCATTGCACACTTTTCGCCAGGTACTACTTCTAGAACTTCAAAAAAACTGTAAATACTTTTTATCCAGTCTTTTATTAATATCTTTTCCGAAGCCGATAAATTTGATCCCTCTTCTGAATAGAATCTCTCTGCTAGCCTTTCCTCGGAGTCAATGAGTTTGTAGTCATATAAGAACCAATCAAAAAATTTCTCAAAAGTTAGCTCATCTATCTCATCTTCATCGAGATCTTCACTTGTGAAGTCGGGGTCATTCTTCCATATATAGAAAGCTTCTCCAAGCTGGGATCCGATCTCCGGTCTTTCGGAGTAGTCCACTAGTTTTTTGCGAAGCTCTTTGTCGGTTTGATCTATCTTATATTCGTTAATGTCTACAACTGATTCAGTCATATAAAATTGTTCCCCTTTACTACTTATAATTTAATGCCAGAAGTGTAAATATCAATTCGATAATTATTCAATTATGCCAAAACGATTTTCCAGGTAGTCGGATCTAAAGTCAAATATTTCATTGAGCTGCTTTGTTACAATAAGACTGTTTGCTATTCTACCCAATGGATCGAGTGCAAGAGCATAATGGACCAAATCTGTCGCTTCCACGCCGCCTTCTATCTCTTTGAATCGATGCTGATGGTGCCAAAACTTATATGGCCCGAATCTTTGCTCGTCAATGAAAAAAATTTGGTTCCTCAACATGAGTAATTTCAGTTACCCATGTCGTAGGGATATTTAACATTGGTGCCACAGTATATGTAATTATCATTCCAGTGTACATTTTATCGGGCAGGTCGGAGGTAATATTTAAATTTAGCGAAGGGGGAGTAATAGCTTACGAATTAACTTTCGAATATGGATTTTCCGATGTATAATCCTTCTCCGTTATGAAAATTGTGCAAATTAAATCAAAAAATATAGATAGTTACCTAAAAGGCTTAAGGAGAAGTACGTCTTTATCGGATCCAAAGCTTGAATCTACTACCAAAAAGATTGTAGACGATGTAAAAAAGAACGGTGACAAAGCGCTCTTTCAATATACAAAGAAGTTCGATAAAGTAGAGCTTTCCAAGAGGAGTGTTAAAGTTACGGCCAGAGAAATTGAGCAGGCACAAAAAAAGGTCCCCTCTAAAATAAAAGCGAATCTCAGGACTGCAGCTCGTAGAGTCAGAGAGTTTCACGAACATAAAATGCCCAAAGGCAGTATGTATAAAGACTCTCTAGGCAATGAGCTCGGTTGGTTAATTAGTCCTATTGAAAGGGCGGGATTGTACGTTCCTGGAGGTAAAGCAGCCTATCCTTCAACTGTGTTAATGACTGCCATTCCTGCAAAGGTGGCTGGAGTTGAAGAGCTGGTTTTAGTGACTCCTTGTCCTAATGGTGAGTTGAATCCAACTGTATTGGTCGCTGCTTCAATTGCTGGTGTGGATTCCATCTATAAAGTTGGTGGAGCACAAGCGGTTGCAGCCTTAGCTTACGGAACTGAGTCAGTTCCTAAAGTAGATAAGATTGTAGGCCCGGGAAATATATATGTAACAATTGCAAAAAAGCTCGTATTCGGCGAAGTCGATATTGATATGATTGCTGGTCCCAGCGAGGTTCTCATAATAGCTGACGCAAGCACACCGGCAAGCTGGGTAGCTGCAGATCTTTTAGCCCAAGCTGAGCATGATGAGATGGCAGTGCCTCTTTTAGTTACAGACAATGCGCAATTTGGAAAGGAAGTAGCCAAAGAAGTTTCCAGACAGTTAGCACTGCTTAGTAGAAAAGACATTGCGGGCGAGGCTGTTAAGAGTCAGGGGCGTATATTTATAGTGAGAGATATTGATCAAGCAGTTGAGGTTGCGAACTCTCTTGCACCCGAGCACTTGGAGCTGTGCGTTAAAAGTCCTAAAGCATTATTAAAGAAGATTAAGCATGCGGGAGCGATCTTTGTAGGCGGAATGTCTACTGAGGCATTTGGAGATTATATAGCAGGACCAAGCCATGTTCTTCCTACAGGTGGAGCTGCGAGATTTTCTTCGCCGCTGAGTGTCTATGACTTTTTAAGGATGCCAAGCGTTATATCTATTTCTAAAAAAGGTTTTGATAAGCTCAGTGATGACGTAATGAACCTTGCCTATAGTGAAGAGCTTGAAGCGCATGCTCTTTCGGTAAAAGTAAGAAAGTAGGTATTCTCTTCAATAACCAATTAATACAAACTCTTTAAATTGGCTAGATTATATGACATCTAAAGATAAAAAATCAGAATCTGAAGCTCAGGGAATCGTTGAGTCTAGAGTAAGTCCGGAAATTCGTGATATTACTCCATATTCAGTTCCTCATATAGATTGTAAGGTCAAGCTTGACGGGAATGAAAGCCCTTTTTCTCTGCCGGAAGAAGTTCAACAAAAAGTGGATCAAGCAATTAAGCAAATTGATATAAACAGATATCCGGATCCTGAAGCGGAGCGTTTAATCGAGATAATATCCAAGGTCTCAGAGTTTCCTAAAGATGGAATTCTGCTCGGGAACGGATCAGATGAGCTTATAGGAATGCTTACAACAACCTTAACAAGCGGTAGTGGGAAAGTTCTATGTCCAACTCCCAGTTTCTCAATGTATAAGCTTACAGCGCTTGCAATGGGAGCTGAGGTTCTCGAAATTCCATTGGATGAGAATTTTGATTTAGATCTTGATTCTACTCTTAAGTTGATCCAGGAAGAAGATCCGGATCTTCTTTTTTTGGCTTCACCCAATAACCCCACAGGGAATATGTATTCAGCTAGCAAAATTGCCGAGATTATTAGTGTCGCAAAGGGCGTAGTTGTAGTGGATGAGGCGTATTCTGATTTTAGTGGGTATACGTTTCTGCCATTAGTTAAAGAATGTGAGAATCTAGTTATCTTAAGGACTCTCTCTAAAGTTGGTTTTGCAGGACTCAGAATCGGAATGCTTTTTGCAAGAGAAGATCTTGTAACAGAAATTAATAAAGTCCGCTATCCGTACAATATCAATTCCTTAAGCCAGAAAGTTTCGGAAGTTGTGCTGGAGAATCACGAATTTGTATCTGAGAGTATACAACTGATTGTAAGAGAAAGGGATCGGGTCTATAAAGCCTTATCATCTATTGAAGCGATAGAGGCTTACCCGAGTGACGCTAACTTTATATTTTTCAAAGCTGAAGACGCGGACTCTTTATTCAATAAGCTAGTAGAGAAAGATATCCTTATAAGAAATTTTAATAAACCTGGCAGACTTCAAAACTGTATGCGTGTTACTATTGGAACTCCGGAAGAAAATGATGCATTCCTAAGCGCTTTGACTGAAATCTTTACCTCTTAATTTAGCTACTGCTACAAATCCTACCCAAAAAACTAGTGTTGCTATCGGGAAGGTCTCTCCAATTTTAGTGTAGAGGGTTTTGTTTCCGTTCATAAGAGAGACTTCGCCTTGTAGATTGGTTTGTTCAAAGTTTCCTGTTTTTGCAACTACTCTCCCTACAGGATCTATAATTGCACTTATTCCGGTGTTGGTTGATCTAAGCAGGTACTTTCTTGTTTCTACCGCTCTGGGAATCGAAATAAGTAAATGCTGATAAGGGGCAATAGTTTTTCCAAACCAAGCGTCATTTGTGATATTTACAATCAAATTAGCGCCTTTGTCCACAAATTGTCTGCTAAATGATGGAATAATGTCCTCATAACAAATAATCGGAGCTATCTTCGCTCCTTTTTCCTCAATTACGAATAGATCAAGTTCGTCCCCGGGAGTAAAATCACCTGTGGCGGGGCTTACTTGTTTTATGGCTGGAAAAGTCTGAGCAAATGGAAGATATTCTCCAAAAAGAAGAAGCTTAATTTTATGATACCGTTCTAGGATTATTCCATTTGAATTTGTTAAGAACGCGGTATTGTATTTAATTACGTTGTCATCGGTAATTACCTCAGCCTGAGGGTCCATTGGAGTATAAGACATGCCGCCTACGATGAAATACTTGCCTTCCATTTCAGGTACCCCAAGTTCATCCCTGACAATTAGATAGTCAGAATCGTTAGAAAACCAGGCCTGTATTGATGTCTCGGGCCAGATGATCAGATCAACATTTTTCAGCTCCTGAGACATCTCTTTGTGTTTGTCGGTAACTGTTTTCTCCTGGTTCTCGGTCTTGGCCAGGAAATCGAAGTTGGCTTGTACCATTCCTACTTTGAGTTTAGGTGATCTCTGCATCTCTGCTTCGACTTGAAATATTCTGAAATACCCATATGACATCGTTAAGAATAGTAGGGTGAAGGAAAGAATAAGCTCAGGTGCAGGAAGAACAGCATTAAGAGTAAATCTCTTGATTATCCTAAGCAGTGTTACATTTACTACTACAATTATGAAGCTCAGCGCATAAATACCAAAGAGGTCATAAATCTGAATCACAGAAAGGAAATTAGCTTGTGAGTTTGTTATACCGTATGGGAACAGGAAAGGGAAAAGGTACTCAATCGATGTCCAGATAGACGCTATAAGTAAGACTGAAAGAACGCCGGGCTTTCTAAATAATCCAAGTCTGGTTGTAATGTATGAGAATATTCCAAAAGCAAGTCCTGCGTATGCGCTTAAGAGAATGATGAATATGAAGCTCAGTGGAGTCGGGAATCCGCCAAACCTTGTGAGTGTTCCGACCAGCCAGTAAGTTCCTATGAAATTGGCAATTGTTCCTGAAAGAAGACCGAGCTTAAAAGCGTCTTTGGGAGTTCTTTTTACGATCGACCAGAAAAGAGGTACTAACACTATCCAGGCAACAATGCCTAAATATGGGACCATAAAAGTGAGCGGATATAAAACACCTGTGAGCGATGCAAGAATAATATCTCTGGTCTTGATTTTAGACATGGTCGTTAAAGATACACTAGTGATGTTAGTTGGGAAAGACGGCTATGCCTTTCTCTTTTTTCTCGATTGTTTGGTTGGTTGAGGGCCTGGTTCTATTCCACTAGAATTTCGGAGCGTATAGAGTTTAACTGCCCCAACAACAATTAATCCAAGCGCCATGACCTGAGCTACAGAAAGCCCGGGAATAGAGCTGTCTGTAGTATTTCTAACAAACTCTACAAAAAACCGCTCAAATCCTGCAATAATTAAGTATATGGAAAACAGCCAGCCAGCCGGTCTGATTTTTGTTCTGATTTTCCAAATATATAAAAACGCTATAAACATAATAACTATTTCATAGATCTGTGTGGGGTGGACTGTTTCTGTAGTTGGGGGTAGCCCCTGAGGAAAAGCCATTGCCCAAGGAAGATTAGAAGGAACTCCGTAGTCATCTCCTACTAGTAAACAACCTATTCTTCCAATCGAATATGCCAGAGCAAGGGCAGGTGCTGCTAAATCTCCCACGGTCCACATGCTGATTTTATTCTTGTTCGCTATTATCCATACTAAGATTAGTGCTCCTAGAAAGCCGCCGTAGAATGTGAGGCCGCCCCGGGATAACAGATGAGTGATCGGATGTCTGATTAAATCGCCGAACGGTACATTTTCAAATAAGTACAGTAACTTTGCTCCTACAATGCCACCAATCATTGTGGCAAGGAACATATTGCTTACTGCTTTTTCGCTTAGCCCTTTTCTTTTTGTCTCAAGCGAAATTAGCCAATAACCCGCTAGAAAGCAGAGGGCTATCATTACGCCGAAAGAAGAAATTGTAAAATCGCCTATTTTCAAAAGTTCTGGATACATTTATTCCTCGCTAGATTTAGTGGTTGAATTATTTGTTTTTGATTTGATTTCTTTTTTGAGTTCGGCATTTTTAGTCATAAAATAAAATAGAAAGCCAAAAAGAACTACGCTAAACAAGATTTGAATTACCATAGCTGTGGTCAGGTCGCTCATATGAATATCTCCTGATTAAGTTAATCCATTAAATTATATGTGAAAATCCGCAAATTAGTAGTTTGAATTCAGAAATGTCTTGCTCAAGAGTTATATTCTGTTTGCAAAAAAAGTAAAAATAGGTAGATTCCCTTTACGAAATGCTAACGTCCCCCGTGTTAGTTCTTAATCGCTACTTTGTCCCAATCACTATAACAAGTGTTAGAAGAGCTTTTGTAATGTTGTATGGAGGTATCGCCAAGGCAGTAGATACTGAATATAACACCTTTGATTTTGAATCCTGGGCACAAATTTCTGAATTAAGAGAACAGGATGATGTGATTCGAACTGTTAGCTCCGTTATCAAAACACCCCGTGTAATAATATTAGTAAGATACGAAGGTGTGATCAGGAAAGAAGCCAAGTTCAATCGCCTAAATATTTTCAGGAGAGATGGGGGCACTTGCCAATACTGCTACAAGCCGTTCTCGCGGTCTGAGCTTACAATAGACCATGTAGTCCCTCGCACACAGGGAGGAAAGAGTGTGTGGGACAATGTTGTTTGCTGCTGTATCGATTGTAATAGGAAAAAAGGTGGACATACACCTGCTCAGGCTGGGATGAAACTAAAAACTATTCCGAAAAAGCCAAAATGGGATCCGTTCTCAAATATATACATTAAAGCCGTTAGGTATAAAGAATGGAAACCGTTTCTAAACTTCGTGGATATATCTTATTGGAATGTAGAGCTTGAAGAATAAGCTAAGAAATTTGCAATTATGATACAAAATAGAATTTTGCTAGTTTTTAGTCTATCCATAGGCTAAATTTATTCTAAATATCAACAACTTATTAACAAATTCGGAAACATTATGATATGGAGGGTTTAATGGCTCTTAGAACATTTTTTATAACAATAGCTTTATTTTTGGGTATCAGTGTCACCTCATTTTCACAAATTAAATTGCCCGACGTTACAGGACCTATTATTCAGAAAATTCCTGTATTTGTCCCTGAGCTATCTAGCTTAGGATCTGGTAACTCTCAAGGTAGAGAATTTGTCGAGGTACTGAGAAATGACCTAAACAATGCGGCACTCTTCGATGTAAGTACAGGCGGCGCTATAATAGGGGATCCAAGCAATATTAACTTCCAGAGTATATTTGACGCCGGAGCTGATTATATGATTGCAGGACAATATCAAGCTCAAGGTGGTAAGACTAAATTTGCTGTTCAACTTTATAATGTTAAAGAGGAAAGACCAATTTTAGGTAGAACCTATGTTGCGACTCCGGGGAAGATTAGAGAAGCTGCCCATAAGTTTGCAGATCTTGCAATGAAGCAGATTACAGGCAAGAACGGGTTCTTCACCTCAAGAATTGCTTTTGTCTTAGGAGCCAGAAGTAAGAGGAATCTGTTCATCATGGATTACGACGGTTTTAATAAGAGACAGCTTACAAGGCATAGTTCTCTTTTGATGTCACCTGATTGTTCTCCTGACGGCAGACAAATTATTTTTAATTCTGATAAGGTCTGGGATCAGGATCTTTATGTAATTACCTTAGGTCGAAAGGTTGCAGAAAAGAGGCTAACCAAGGCTTTTAAACTTGAGCAGAGCCCCGAATGGTCTCCCAGTGGCAAACAGCTTGCATTTAGTGCCAATGGAGACATCTATGTTTCTGGTCTCAGCGGTAAGGGAGCAGTGAATTTAACCCGCTCAGGCTCCATTGATGTGTCTCCCACCTGGTCTCCAGACGGTAGCAAGATCGCTTTTGTTTCTGACAGAAGCGGCAATCCTCAGATATATGTTATGAATTCAAACGGCGGTGGGCTTAGGAAAATCACCTCAAGCGGCTACAACACAGACCCTTCATGGTCACCTAACAGGGAAGTGAACAAAATTGCATTTGTAAGAGTTGAAGGCGGGGCCAATGTATACACAATTGATCCTAGCGGCGGTGGAGAGCAACGACTCACATTCGGCGGCGGCAGGAATGAAAACCCGGCTTGGTCACCAGATGGATATTATATAGCATATAGCTCTTCCAAGGCAGGTGCCAAGGATATTTATCTTATGTATTTAAATGGTGAAAACCAAGTGCGTCTTAGTCAGGGCGGTGGAAAGAGATTTCCTACCTGGTGCAAGTGATTTTAAGGCAACGGCAGATTACTGTCTGAGGTGATAATAAGTGAGACTGTTTATTGCCGCATTAATCCCTGAGGAAATCCGAAAGCAGCTATTAAAATATATAAATTCTCTCAAGTCTGATATTGATGGGGTTAGGTGGGAGAAGTCTGATAAGCTTCACATCACTCTCAAATTCCTTGGTGATGTTGAAGAGTCAAACTTGGATAATATCACTAATTTGCTCAGGCGATTGGTTGAAGAATCTTCCCCTTGTAAATTTGAAATCTCAGAATTCGGCGGGTTTCCAAATCTCAATAATCCAAAAGTATTATATATGGGTCTATCTGAGAACAGAGAGTTCTCAGAATTCCAAAAAAAGTTAGACCAAGGCCTTTCTGAACTTGGTTTTGAGAAAGAATCTCGTAGATTTATTCCTCACATAACTCTAGGTCGCGTTAAGAAAAAGATTAATATGAAGAGCAGCCCGGTTATTAATCAGAGCAGCTTTGAGATAGTAGACATAGGGCTTATTAAGAGTGAGCAAAGACCCAAAGGATCGGTATACACGCCTGTAAAAATTTATAAGCTGGAAAAATAATTGTATACGAATTACTATTAACATGTTATGGGTCACTTAGATTCTAAATATCAGAATAGAGTATCGCTCACCATTCTTATCTGGTATGTACTTGCGATTCTTGCCGGAGGTTCGGGCTTTACGTCGCGTATGGCTCCTCCCTTGCCTCAGATTGTTCTATTTGGATTAGTTGTTCTTTTGTCGTTGCTCTATTTGTTATTCCACAACTTTAGAATGTGGATTTTGTCTGTTAATATAAAATTGCTCGTTGTAGTACATTTGACCCGGTTCATTGGGTTTTACTTCCTGTATCTTTACTCCCAAGATCTTCTCCCATACGATTTTGCAGTTTTAGGTGGGTGGGGCGATATCATAGTGGCCTCTTGTGCCCTATTGGTCATTTTGCTAGCACCTCTTGCTGGTAAAAGCGGATGGCTAATATATTTTGTCTGGAACCTTATCGGACTAATTGATATCCTCTTTGTTATTGCAACTGCGGCTAGGTTGGCAGCTATGGATCCCCGGAGCATGAGTGAGCTACTTGAACTGCCTTTAAGCTTACTGCCAACTTTTTTGGTTCCAATAATAATTTTCACTCACATTATAATCTTTATTAGACTTAAAGTTTCAAGAAAGACCGGATATGAACGTATTTAATATCAAATTTCACGAGGGCAAAGGTTAATGACGGATAAAATTGGATTTAAAAGGTTTAGTGATAAAACATTTCAGTTCTTTAAAGATCTTGAAAATAATAATACCAGAGAGTGGTTTGAGGATAACAGAAGCGTATTTGAAGAACATGTTATGAATCCTGCTCAAGAGTTTGTGATGGAAATGGGGGAGCGGCTCAAATCCCTATGTCCTAAGATTGTAGCGATTCCGAAAACCGATAAATCAATTTTCAGGATTTATAGAGACGTCAGGTTTAGTAAAGACAAAACGCCATACAAAACCCATCTTGGTATTTTCTTGTGGGAAGGTCCGAGAAAGAAGTTGGGTAACCCGGGATTTTATTTGCAACTCGACAAATCTCAGATTCTAATAGCAGGTGGTCTTTATCAGCTTCCAAGTGAATTAGTGAAGCCTTACCGTGATGCGGTGAGTGATTTTAAGAAGGGGTCTGAAGTTGCCAAAATATTAAAGAAGATAACCAAGAATTCGTCTTATAAACTAGGTGGCAGTCATTATAAAAGAGTTCCTAGGGGTTATGATCCTGAAAACCCTAATGCGGAATTACTTTTACATAATGGACTTTATTTATATCATGAGGGAGCAGTACCCAAAGAGGTCTATTCGTCAGATTTCCTGGATTATGCACTAGGTGTATTCAAGGATATAATGCCTTTGCATAAGTGGATAAGGGACAATATATCAAATTAACTTAAGCATTCTTTTTGTCGTAACTTGTGCGGGATTTTTGAATTTTGTTGTTGTTCTTTGTTGTCCATTTCTCTAGTTCCTCAAATATCGGAATGAGTGTTTTACCTAATTCAGTCATTGAATAGACTACTTTAGGGGGAATTTCCAAATATTGCTTTCTGTCTATTATTCCATCCCTTTCTAATTCTCTCAGCTGTTGGGTTAGCATTCTTTGACTTACATCAGGGATCAATCTCCGCAGTTCGTTAAACCTTTTAGGCCCGAGATTGACGAAATATATGGCTTCCGGTTTCCACTTGCCACCAAAAATATTTATTGATCCTGCAATAGGACAGCTTTTACCCTCATCTTCAGATTTTTTCGTCAAGGCTTTATCTCCATAAAATGTATTAAGTATATAAAGTATACTATATCACATAAAAGTACCTAATTGAAATTTTATACTTAATCGTTAGAATTAAAAGTACTTTATAGACTATGTTGCCGGAGGCAAAAAATGACAGACGATGAGAGAAAATCTATAGCATCAGAGTATTTAAAAGCGCTCGATACAGGAAAAGAATTTTTCCACTTATTAGATGAAGATGCTGAGGTATTTTTCCCAAACTGGGGTGTGGCTCGAGGTAAACAAGAGTACACACAGTTGTTCTCTGACCTTGGAGCTTTGGTGGAGGATTTTAAGCACCATCATGCATATATAAATTGGATAATTCAGGGTGATATGGTTGTTGCCGAAGGTTCAAGTGAGGGGAAGCTTAAAACTGGAGAAACCTGGTCAGATAGTAAATGGTGTGATGTGTTTGAAATACGAGACGGAAAAATTAAAAGATTATATATCTATCTTGATCCGGAATATTCAAGGTATTAAGAAATATTTAAGATCAAAAAGCTAAAATATTAGCTAGACTCAGATTAAACCATAAGTTAAGCGAGGGATATTGAATTATGAATGAGAAAGTCGCACATCAAAATTTATCTTCTTCAGACTTATTTCCACCTTTGCCGATTGAGGAGTGGGAAGATACCAAAAACACACTTCACCTATTTTTCCAGATAGTTGGAAAGATTCGACTCACTTTATTTCCCAAAATGAATCATTGGTGGCATGTTACTCTATATCTTTCCCCTAGTGGAATGACCACTAGACCAATTCCTTACAAAGACATGATATTTGAGATTGATTTTGATTTCATTGCTCATATTTTAAGAATTCAAACAAGCAATGGTGAAGAGAAATCTTTCAGTTTGGAGAGCTTGTCGGTATCTGACTTTTACATCAAACTCTTTGATAATTTAAGAGCATTGGGTGTTGATGTTAATATCAAAGCTACTCCGTACGATGTTCCGTTTAGCGAACAACCTTTTGAATCTGATAAAAAACACTCATCCTATGACAAAGAATACGTGAACAGGTACTGGAGCATCTTGGTCCAGGTAAATTCAGTCTTTGAAGAATTTAGGGCCAAATTTATAGGAAAGAGTACACCAGTGCATCTTTACTGGCATCATGCAGACTTGGCAGTTACTAGATTTTCTGGAAAGAAAGCTCCAGCAATGCAAGGTGGTACGAATGCAGATAAAGAGGCATATTCTCATGAAGTAATAAGTTTTGGATTCTGGGCAGGGGACGAGAACGTTAGAGCTCCTGCATTTTACTCTTATACCTATCCAGAACCTGAAGGATTGGTAGAAGAACCCCTTTCTCCAAAAGAAGCCATGTGGAATACCGATAATGGAGCTATGGCAGTGTTAATGTATGATGATCTTAGAAATCATGAATCACCCAGAGAGGCTCTAATGGACTATTTGGAAAGCGCTTATCTTGCAGGCGCTAAAAGAGCAAATTGGAATATTGGAGAACTAGATTTACAAAATGCTAAATAACAAAGCTTTTCAAATGTATAAAACCAGTCCACCGGGGGGAATGATATGAGTGATGAAGACCAAGGAATAAGAATAGAAATATTAGAAGACGGACCGCTAATTGTTAAGGGTATTAGAAGCTTAACAAACTCCAAAGGGGAAGAAGTAGAAACTGAAAAGGTTACAGCCCTATGTAGATGCGGACATTCCTCTAATAAGCCCTACTGTGATGGGACCCATAAAAAAGTTAGTTTTTCTGGCAAAAGAGAAATTGATAAGCCAATAAATAAAGAAAGAGAGTACGCCGGGAAAGATATTTCGGTATTTGATAACCGTGTAATATGCTCTCATGCCGGGGAGTGTGTTAGAAATCTGCCGAAGGTATTTCGTTTGGGAGAGCGTCCTTGGATAGCTACTGACAATGCAAGTGTGGAAGAAGTTATATCTGTAGTCAGGAAATGTCCTTCGGGAGCATTGAGTTATTCTGTGGAAGCTACACATCAAAGAGATTTTGAACATCACCCTGAAATCATAATAACTAAAAACGGACCGTATAATGTAACAGGAGATATAGAGATTAAAGTTGAAGATGAATTGCAACCGCCTTCCAAAGAGCATTATGTGCTTTGCCGCTGCGGAGCTTCTAAGAATAAACCTTATTGTGATGGTTCACATGGTGATGCAGGTTTTAAAGACGAAGAGAATTGATCCATTTTCTTGAACCTAGATGCGTCTGAACTAAAATTCTTTACTGCGGATCATTAATAAGATACTGAATCAGTAGTTGATTTTTCTTTTGAATCTTCAGTAGGCGTTTTTCCAACTAAATTATTGTCACTAAATATTAAAATCTGATATTGTTGTATTGGATTATCATTACATATCCAGTACATCCATAGGAGTAATAAATGATTGATCTTTATACATCTACGACACCAAATGGCAGGAAAGTCTCTATTATGCTTGAAGAGGTTGAGCTTCCTTATACAGTGAAGCACTTAAAATTAGGCAAAATGGAGCAAAAAGAAGACTGGTATATGGAATTAAATCCAAACGGCCGGATCCCGACTATTGTGGATCATGATCAAGATGATTTCGCAGTATTTGAGTCAGGCGCAATTTTAATTTACCTTGCAGAAAAGACCGAAAAGTTCATGCTTTTAGATATAAAAGGCCGCTCAACAGTCATTCAGTGGCTGATGTTTCAGAAAGCTGGAATTGGCCCCATGCAGGGCCAGGCAAATGTGTTTTACAGATATGCCCCCGAAAAGATTCAGTACGCAATAGATCGTTATCAAAAAGAGACCAGAAGACTTTATGAAGTACTTAATAACAGATTGAAAGATAGTGAATACTTGGCCGGAGATCAGTACTCAATAGCTGATATAGCCACATATCCGTGGATACATGTTCATGATTGGGCTGGAATAGAAGTCCACGACTTGGATCACCTAAGAAGGTGGAAAGAGACTGTTGGCGAGAGACCAGCCGTTAAGCGTGGTATGGATGTTCCCAGACCCCCTGTTATGGACGAGAAGGCAGCAGAAAGAGGGGCACAACTTTTAATCAAATAGTCTTTTTGGTAGTTTAAAGTCACAAGGAGAGGAAATTGAAAGAAATTAAAGTTGATGTTGCGGTAATTGGTGGTGGAACCGCAGGCATGGTCGCATACAGAAAAGCAAAGGAAAATGCCGAGGATGTAGTTCTAATAGAAGGCGGGGAGTACGGTACTACATGTGCAAGAGTAGGGTGTATGCCCAGCAAACTTCTGATTTCTGCTGCAGAAGCTGTCCATGCAATTGAGGAAGCTCCGGGTTTTGGAATTTTCCCTAAAGGCGAAACTATCATAGACGGCGTAAAAGTTATGGAAAGGGTCAGGAGTGAGAGAGACCGTTTTGTCGGATTTGTATTAGATGCTGTGGAATCTATTCCTAATGAAAATAAAATCAATGGATATGCTAAATTTCTTGATAACCATACACTCCAAGTTGGCGATCATACTAAAATAGAGGCTGCTTCAATAGTGATAGCAACCGGGTCATCACCAGCAATCCTTCCAATGTTTGAACCGGCAGGTGATAGGTTGATTGTCAACGACGACGTTTTTTATTGGCAGGACCTGCCTGAATCTGTAGTCATATTCGGCGCCGGGATAATTGGTCTTGAGATAGGACAAGCTCTACACCGTCTAGGAGTAAGAACAAAAATATTGAGCAAATTCGGATTAGTGGGACCTTTGAATCATCCGGAAATTGTTGAATATGCAGATAAAACTTTTCAAGATGAGTTTTATATTGATGCAGATACTGACACTTTAGCGGTTAAGAAAGTTGGAGATCAAGTAGAGGTCACCTTTAAAAATTTGGATGGTGAAAAAGTTAGTGAAAAGTTTGATTACTTACTCGCTGCAACCGGAAGAACTCCCAATGTGAACAATCTAGGTCTAGAGAATACTAGTTTGGAACTAGATAAAAGAGATATCCCCATCTTTGACAGATACACGCTTCAGTGTGGTAATAGCTCTGTCTTCATAATAGGCGATGCTAACAATGATGTTCCATTACTACATGAAGCTGCAGGTGAGGGTCGAATTGCTGGCGGGAACGCCGGAACATTCCCTGAAGTACATGCAGGTCAGAGGACAAGCCCGATAACTGTTGTATTCACTGATCCTCAAATTGCTCTTGTTGGCAGTAGCTATAATCAATTAAAAGAAACTCCAAATAAATGTTTTATAACAGGAAAAGTATCATTTGAAAATCAGGGCCGAAGCCGAGTCATGCTTAAAAATAAAGGCATGCTATATATATATGCAGAGTACGGATCAGGAATATTCCTGGGCGCAGAGATGTTTGGTCCACGCGCTGAGCACATTGCGCATTTGCTTGCCTGGGCACACCAGAAGAGAATGTGTATTCCAGAGATGCTGCTCATGCCTTTTTATCATCCGGTTATTGAAGAAGGGGTTAGGACTGCACTGAGAGACGCAAATGAAAAACTCAACATCGGGCCGGGACTCGATGAGACTAGCATAGAATGTGGGCCTGGGATTTAATTTGTTTTCGTGAACTAAAATAATTAAACTCCTATAAGTTGGAAATTGTTTTTTAGGGAGGACAGGGTTATGAGACTAGAGGGTAAAACGGCACTAATAACTGGTGGTGGAGACGGCATAGGTAGGGCTACTGCGCTTCTTTTCTGTGAAGAAGGGGCAAAAGTGGGAATAATGGGAAGAACAGAATCAAGTTTGCAGGGTGTTGTTAACGAAGCCAAAGGACCGGGTGAGATTACTGCTTTTCAAGGGGACGTTTCCAAAGAACAGGATGTGAAAAGAGCAGTAAACGATTTTTATAAACAATATGGAAAAATTGATATCTTATTTAATAATGCAGGTATTTATGAAGCTGGATGTGTTGTGGAGACGCCGATAGAAGTTTGGGACAGGACTATGGATATAAATGTAAAAGGTGTCTTTCTGGTTAGTAAATATGTCGTTCCGTTGATGGCTAAACATGGAGGGGGTGCGATAATAAACAACTCTTCTGTTCTGGGCATTGTCGGTATGGAAAACTGTGTTGCCTATAATGCATCAAAAGGTGCTGTCAGGCAGATTACTAAAAGTATGGCCTTGGATCATGCTGGGCAAAATATCAGAGTGAATTCAGTATGTCCAGGGTATATAAAAACTAAAATGGATCCTGAGTTTATGGGCAACCCTCCAGATGCTGATGAGCAGTTAGATAAAATTGCAGCTGATATGATACCCCTTGTTAGACGAGCAGAAGCAGTTGAAGTGGGCCATGCTGTGTTATATCTAGCGAGTGATGACGCAAGGTATGTGACCGGCTCTGATTTAGTAATCGACGGTGGTTGGACAACTCTTTAATTAAACCTGTGCTACACTTATTCCCATATTAATTTTAATTCTGAACAAGGATAGTTTATGGACCCTGTGAGCCAGGGATTAGTTGGAGCAGTCCTTCCCCAAAGCCTCTCAAATAAGAAAGAAATAAGACTGGCAGCCTTAATAGGATTTTTGTCAGGATTGCTTGCAGACTTAGATCTAGTCATTCGCTCTTCTGCAGATCCCTTACTGTTTTTAGACTATCATCGGCAATTCACTCATTCTATCATCTTTATTCCCATAGGTGGCTTGATCGCAGCAGGATTTTGCTGGCTTTTCTTAAAAAAACGGCTTAGTTTCTGGAAGATTTATTTCTATGCAGTTTTGGGATATGGGACCCATTGTTTCCTCGATGCCTGTACTAATTACGGTACTCAACTACTCTGGCCAATATCGGATGTAAGAATTGCTTGGAACGTGGTTTCTATTATAGATCCGATTTTCACTTTCCCTTTAGCGTTTTTTGTAATAATCGCTGTAGTGAAAAGGTCTACATCTTTTGCAAGATTGGGGTTAGTGTTTGCAGTATGTTATCTGCTTTTTGGCTTATACCAGCGAGAAGAAGCCGAAGACGCACTTCTTGCATTGGCTGAGACTCGAGGGCATCAGGTTGAAAGAGTGGTTGTTCATCCTTCTATCGGCAATTTACTCGTGTGGCGCTCGATATATGAAGCAGATGGAAATTACTATGTTGAGGCAGTTCGTGTTAGCCCATTTTCAGAAACCAAAATTTATAATGGAGATTCAATTAAAATCTTCGTTCCTGAAACCGAGTTGACCGGGTTAGATCTTGACTCAGTTTTTTATAACGACATCGGACGTTTTAGAAAGTTTGCTAGAGATTACCTTGTTATTCATCCCGATTACCCAGATACAATAGGGGATCTGAGAATGGGGATTTTACCTAACAGCATCAAACCTATTTGGGGTATAAGAATTGATACGCAAAACCAAAATGAACATATCTCAATGGCTAATTATGAGCGATCTGTAGACAGCAATAAAATCCAGACATTTATAAATATGATTCTTGGTCGAAATCTACCTTAAATTTAGTCATAATGAATCTTGAATAAAATTTTGATAAGTATTAGTATTGTAAATAAGTAGTAGTTATAAGGTTTTGGTTAAGGAGGGATTTCCTTGCTCAGTGGAGTAATGCTGTTGTGGTTTATATTGACCGCTATATCTGTTGCGTTTGTCGCAGTTGATATTAGAAGTACTCCTGAATCTAAAGTTTTAAAATGGGGTTTTATACTCCTAACTTTATATACAGGACCGGTTGGTGCATTTTTGTATGTATTTGGTTGCAGAGAGCCCTTGCCCGGATTACACGAACGCTATGTTGAAGTGAGGTGGCGGCAGGTGCTAGGCTCTACTATGCACTGTGTTGCCGGAGATGGTGTTGGGATATTAGCAGGAGCTGTGTTGGGAAGTGCCCTATCTCTCGCGATGCTTGCTGACATTGCGCTTGAATATGTATTGGGATTTGGTTTCGGATGGACAATCTTCCAGGCACTATTTATGAAAAATTCTTCAGGTGGTACCTATTCTTTGGCTCTTAAAAATACTTTTATTCCCGAGCTTGTTTCTATGAACTGTCTTATGGCTGCGATGGTTCCTGTATCGGCCATAGCCAAGGCAAATGTGCCGGGGAGTGAGAGTCCTTTAAGCGTTTCGTTCTGGTTTATTATGTCTATGTCTCTTCTAGCTGGATTTATAGCTGCATATCCTATGAACTGGTGGCTTGTTTCTAATCATCTAAAACACGGAATGATGACTGTTAGGCCCAAGAGTGAATCGTCCGGGCAGGGACAAACTTCGATGGGCGCTATGAATATGGAGAAGCCAAGCTATTATGAAATTGCAAAAGTAACTGTGCTAAGCTTCGTAATTATGACAGTCGGCATAGCTATTGCATTTATATTTACATAATAAGGCATTGAAAATGATGTTATAACAAAATATTTAGACATTATTTGCAATCTGTATTAAATATGAATCTCTTAAGATAATATGAACGTATATTTAACTAAACTATATAAGTATTTCGTATACAGACCGACAAAAAAGGAGGAATTATATGGAACTTAACGAGAAACAGTTAAAGATGTGCGAGGAGAGCAAGTGGGATTTTTCCGATCTCAAGGCGTTAATTTTAAATTGCACTTTAAAGAGATCCCCTGAGCTGTCTCATACGGAAGGTCTTATAACCATATCCAAAACCATTATGGAGAAAAATGGAGTCTCGGTTGAGCTGCTCCGCCCAATCGACTACGACATAGCGACGGGCGTGTATCCCGATATGACAGAGCACGGCTGGGAAAAAGATGACTGGCCCATGATTTATAAAAAAGTTGAGGCTGCAGACATACTGATTCTAGGCTCCGCGATATGGCTTGGTGAGAAAACCTCGATCTGCACGCAGGTAATAGAGCGTCTCTATGCTAATTCACACCTTCTAAACGATCGCGGCCAATACGCTGACTACGGCAAGGTAGGCGGATGTCTGATAACCGGAAATGAAGACGGTGCCAAGCACTGCTCTATGAATATCCTGTATTCACTCCAGCACCTGGGCTATACAATACCGCCTCAGGCTGACGCCGGCTGGCTGGGAGAAGCGGGCCCCGGGCCCTCTTATCTCGATCCCGGCTCAGGGGGTCCTGAGAATGATTTCACCAATAGAAACACTACATTTATGACCTGGAACCTGATGCATATAGCCAGGATTCTAAAAGACGCGGGCGGAATCCCCGCTCACGGCAACCAGCGCTCGGAGTGGGACGCCGGATGCAGATTTGACTACGAGAATCCCGAGCATAGATAAGATATCGTAAGTTCTTATTAGTAAATCTTTTTTTGATGTAGAATGATTTAGAAATTACTCAAACCGGATTAATGCCACACCACTGAAGCATTAATCCGGTTTTTTTATTATGCAGTATCTATTTTATTCTGAGTCTATTTGCAGGCAGTTAAACGAAATAGTAAACTTCTGCAACTCCAATGAAAATAAATAGTCTAAAATTATTTATAATACTCTCTACATTTATATTCGCCGTTAATCTCCAATCCTATGCACAGGACTTAGAAGTAACTTTTTCTTATAATAGGGATTTACGCTCATATGAAGTTTACGACTCAAGAAACTATATGACAGGCGACTGGGGCGGGCTCAGGAGCAGGCTTGTTGACTTGGGTATTACTCCTATTGCAAGGTACTACACCACTGTTTTGGGCAACCCTGTAGGGGGCGAGAAAAAAGGTGTTCAGTATGCCGGTCTATTAAATGCATATCTAAAATTTGATCTGGAAAAGCTTCTTAGTATTAAAAGAACCAAATTCATCATTTCAGGCTCTTGGGCGTCCGGCAGGAGCTTAAGTGAAAAAGATATAGGCAATTTTTTTACGGCATCCGAAGTGTTCAGCGGCAGGTCGGTACTGCTATACCAGCTCTTTTTTGAATCGGAGCTCATGGAGAATGTCCTCCGAGTAGCGGTCGGCAGGATGGGTATTGCCGATGAATTTAGTACATCTGAGATCTTCTACAATTATGTTAACACAGCAATAGACGGCAATCCTATAAGTTTGTTGATTAATGACGAAGCTTTTTTTGTCGATCCGCAGGCGAGCTGGGCTGTGCGTCTAAGAGCAAAGCCCGTGAAAAGTTTTCAGATAATGGCCGGTGTATATAACTCGAATCCCGCTGTTGGAAGGGATAGCGCCCATGGAGTGGACTTCTCTTTTCGTAAAGGGGTTATTCTCATAAGTGAATTCGGATATATCCGTAATCAGGGGTCTACTTCAAAAGGACTTCCCGGGAGTTATAAGTTCGGTGCTTTTTATGATACTAGAAAATTTAAAGAGTTATCTAATGAATCGAAGACTCAAAGAGGCAACTACGGATTCTACTGGATTTTTGAGCAAATGGTTTACCGCGAAACTCTTGAAGATGATCAAGGTTTTACTCCCTGGGTTGCTCTGACTCTATCTCCGGACGAGAATATCAACACCTTCCCATTTTTTATATCGGGCGGATTTGTATACGGAGGGCTATTTCCCAATAGGAACGATGATAATACAGCCTTTGGTTTCGCGTACGGCAGTCTGAGCGATGATTTGGATAATAAAGATTACGAACTAATGCTCGAGCTGACACATACTTTTCAGGCTACTCCATGGCTCCAAATTCAGCCTGATATGCAGTGGATTGTACACCCGGACGGAAGCTCCGATATTCCTAATGCGCTGGTTTTGGGAATGCAGATGGTTGTAGATATTTAAATGGCAATAAACAATGTCTAGTGGAAATTATAGCGGGGAAAGCTGATCCCTTCCCCCGCTATAATGAAATTTAGTTGTTAATTGTTTTCAGGCTGGAAAATTCTATTTAAGAATGCCTGAGTTTGTTCCCAGGATTTCTCATCAGCATCTTTGTCATATACCAGCGGAAGCTCAAATTTCTTTCCATATTTGTCAGCATCCGGGTTTGTGAAACTGTGCTGAACTCCAGGGTAGACTACTAATTCGTAGTTGGCTCCAGTGTCCTGCATGATTTTCTTAAAGACATCAAACTGTTCTTTTGGAACAAAAGGATCATCACCACCGTGGAATACTACTATGTCGGCTGTAGGTTTTGCATTCTCAGGAGCCTCTTGTGGAAGAATCCCATGAAAGCTTGCAACACCGTCGAGGTCTACACCTCTAAGGGCCATGTTTAAAACAACTGCTCCACCAAAACAATATCCGATTGCCGCTATCTCCTCAGAATTTACAGTCTTTTGTTCCTCAAGAAATTTCATAGCTGCTGTAAATCTAGCCTCTGCAACATCTAAGTTTCCTAGAACTGAGCCTGCTAACTCTCCTGCTTTTTCCGGATGGTCAGCATTCTGAGCGTCCCCATACATATCTACTGCAAGAGCTGTATAGCCGAGTGCAGCTAGTTTATCTGCTCTTGCTCTTGCATAGTCGTTATGTCCCCACCACTCGTGAACTACTAATATCCCCGGTCTCTCGCCTTTAACGCTATCGTCATAGGCTAGGTAACCCTTAAGTGTAGTTCCATCTGATTTGTACTCAACATCTTTTCCCACAACCTTGGCAGATGCCGTTATAGAAAGGAAAGCAAATACTAATACTAAGAATATGCTTAAAAATCTCATTCTAATTTCCTCCGTGTGTGTTATCTTTGATTATTCACTGATATATGGTTGACAATGCAAAGTCAAGCATATCATAGACTAACCCTTGTACGTTAAGATAGCATAAATTGGGGAAAAGATTCAATGACACGTAAACAGATACTTACTTTTTTTGCAATGGGTTTGGGAATTTTGGCAGTGGCTATGGATATAACCGCTATCAATGTTGCTATTCCCGCAATTGAGAAATCTTTTGATACCGATGTTGATACCATACAATGGCTTGTAAACGGCTACATCTTATCTTTTGGCGTTTTGATGGTTACATTTGGCAGGCTAGCAGATATCTTCGGCCGAAAGAAAATATTCTTTATGGGATTATTTGTATTTGGACTATCTTCGCTTGCCGGTGCTTTGTCCACCAGTACAGGGATGATTATTGCTGCCAGGGTTATTCAAGGGGTAGGGGGAGCGATGTTGTGGCCGTGTATCATAGGAATTCTTTATTCAACTGTTTCTGAAAATCATAAGAGTTCGGCTGGTGGATTGCTTCTGGCTATAGCTGGTATTGGTAATGCGGCTGGTCCTTTGGTTGGTGGAGCTCTAACACAGTTTGCATCATGGCGCTGGGTGTTGTTTGTGAATGTGCCCGTATGTGTTATTGCTGGGATTATTACTTATGTAGAGGTTCAAGAACAGAAAGTGCAGGAAGGGAAGAGCGATATAGACTATATAGGAATAAGCGCCATTTCTGTTTCTTTAGTAGCATTGCTATATACGTTAAATGTATCACCTACATGGGGATGGGTTTCATATAAGACAATATCTCTCTTGGTTATCTTTGCTGTGTCCATGGCTTTATTCTTAATTGTAGAAAAGAGAAAAGATGATGGACTCATACCAAGCGACGTGATGAATAATTTTCAATTCATGATCGCAGGTACGATAATGTTTACTTTTATACCCGGATTCTTTGTGATTCTTCTATACGTCACTCAATATTTAGAAAAGTTCCTAAATTATAGCCCATTAGAGGCGGGAGCTGCTCTTGTTCCAATGCTCATAGTCTTTTCAGGTACATCTGCTATGTCTGCTAAGATTTATAACAAAATCGGAGCTAAGTTATCTATTTTTATTGGGATGTCTTTTAGTGCAATCGGCCTGGTGTTGGTTGTATTGTTCGGATTTGGCACAAGTTTTTATGGATTAATACCCGCTTTCATCGTGAGTGGTGTGGGCCTTGGTCTTGCAGTTCCTTCGATTACAACAGCCGGGATTAGTGCTGTGAGTGAATCAAGAGGTAGTCTGGCGGGTGGTATTATATATATGTTTCAGTTAGTTGGAGGGGCATTTGGTCTTGCAGTAGTGACAACAATTTTTACAGATTTTGCTAAAAATGTTCTATTAACCAGGCTACGTGATTCAGGCCTTAACTTGTCTAATACAGAGCTTGCAGAAGTTGTTAATTTTGTTATAGGTAGCGGAAGCAGCCAAAAGATATTAGATGCTCTGGGTCAGCAGAAGTACAATACTGTTTTCAGTCATATACAACATGCATATGTAACAGGTGTTAGCGGCGGGCTAATCTTTACAGCTGTCTTGGCTAGTATAGGAGCAGTATTAGCTATACTATTTGTTAAGAGTAAGGCTGGCAATAGCCAAGTTAGTGGGTAAATACGGCTTTTTTCTGTTCAAATCTATTCTTTAATAAAGTGAAAGTGATTTCTCAAGTATTGTATTGATCTGACTGTTAATACATATAAATTGATTGTATAATCGTTATCTGTAAGTTAATATTATATTAAGTAAAAAATATGTCTGACAAAAGATGGATTTCGTTACAAACCTACTAGGCGGTACAAGTGAAGAGAGTTAAAAAAGTTTCAATATGGCTTTCGGTAACTGTACTAATAATTATAATTCTGATTGGTACAGCCTTTTATCTTGCTTCTCATTTGATACAGAAAGAGTCTATTCAAAAAAAGATAGATACTATTATTTCAAAAAAAATTGGTGGAGATGTTCACTATGAGAGCATGAACCTTTATTTCTTTCATTGGCCTCATATTGTTATTAGGAAGGGGGAGTTTAATGTTCCCGAAAAGGTCAAGGGAAGCTTTGAATCGATAATGGTTTACCCCAAAATACTTCCTCTTCTATACGGAGATGTAGAGATATCTACTTTAAGATTCTACAGTCCTGATGTCACAATTTATCTTCACGATATGCCCGATAAGACTGAATCGGAAGACAAAGAATCCTTCTCTTTTGATGATCTTCGGCAGCAGTTTGTTCAAGTATTGGATCATCTGAATTCTAATGAAAAAGGTCTTGATGCTCGAGCATACACAGCTAAATTGCAAATAATGAATGAGGATGAAGAATTTCTTAATTTCAATAATCTGAATGCTGTTATATCTTTCCCGGACAATGTTTTGAGTTATCAAGTAAATGCAAACTCCAATATAAGCCGAATAATATCTCTTAAGGGATCAATCAATACAAAATCTTATGATGCCAATGGTGTAGTAAGCTTCACTGGTTTTAAACCACATATGCTTGAAAAATATGTCATTCCCAAAAATGATTTAGAATTGGAATCTAAGTTAGACATGAACCTAAATTATAGTTCTCAACAACTTGAACTCTTTAAAGGCAATTTAGTGGTTGCTAATTCGGAAATAACGCTTTCCAAAGGAGATGAGAAATTCAAGATCAGTGGAAAGAAAATTGATACAGATGTTTATCTAGATGAAAACAAATCTGTTTTTACCATTAATAGCGCTGAGTTTACAAATCCTGATATTAAAGCAAGCGGCGAGCATCATATAGATAAATCTAACAATAAAGTTAATTTAACCCTGAGCGGTACTGATATTAATGTTGAATCTTCACGGGACGCTGTTCTTTTTATAGCTGGTGGGGATAGGATAGTAGATTTAATTTTTGATATAGTAAGAGGCGGAACTGTTCCTGAGATCACACTTCAAGCAAGTGGAGAAAACTTTAAAGATCTATGGAGGCGTGACAACTTTGAAATAAAAGGCAATATGGTTAATGGACATATTTTCGTGCCTATTGGGGATTTTGATTTAACTGATGTGTCCGGTGATGCTGTAATTGGCAGCGGTAAACTTGAAGGTACAAACTTAAAAGCTAAATCAGGTAATTCCACAGGATATGATGGGACATTCGTTATAGGCATTGAAGGGCCGATTGGTCCATTAAACTTAGATATTAAAGTTGACGCAGATGCTGCTGAGATTCCCGAAATATTAAAGAAGTTTATTGATGATAAGGGATTAATTTACGAGCTAAGTCTTATTGAAAATCTTCAAGGAACGGCCAGTGGTGAATTAAAGTTAGGGGATACTAAAAAGTCTCCGCAAACAAGGGTATATGTTTCTGCGCTTGATATCACGGGTGATTATAAGCGTGTGCCAAATCCGGTCAATGTAAAAGGAAATCAATTTAGCTTTGTTGATAAATCTATAGATTTTGATGGGCTCAATGTTGCGATTGGGAATTTTATAGCCCCACAAACTACTGGCTATTATAAGTGGAAAGAGGATAAGTTGATAAAACTTAGCTCAAAGGAAACAAATATCGATATGAGTGTCTTGTTTCCCTGGCTTAACTCTTTTGAAATAATTAGGCCTCATTTAAGGCATATCGATTCCATGGCTGGTTCAGCTTTTTTCTCTACTGTTGATTTTGCGGGCCCGGTATCGGAATCAGATCAGTGGGAAATAAATGCTCAGGGAAATGTTGATAAGATTGATATTAACTTAGATGGATTTGGCAGTGTAATGACAGTCACAAAAGCTGAAATTGAATCTTCCTCTCAAAACATGACTTTATCTAATGCGAGTGTTCAAATCAAAGACAGTCTAATGAGTGTCGGAGCTGTTTTAAAGGATTATTTTAGAGACAACTTAAAATTTACTATGGATTTTTATGGAGATATGCTTGCTGATGAAGCAAAACTTTTCTCTGATTATTTTAGTGTTCCTGAGCAACTTAGTTTTACAAGTCCGATTTCAATCTCTGATTCGAGTTTGGTTGTAGAGAAAATCCCTAATGCGAATATCTCCGCATCAAATACTTCTGTTGGTTCAAATCAAATTAAAACAAATAAAGAAATTGATTTAAATATGAACCTTGTAGCCGAATCATTAGAATGGAAAGATTCTGAAGCCGCTATTCAACCAGAAACTGATGGCGAACTAGAAGTAAGTGAGATTAATCCTCCAGATGAAGGCAGTACTTCACTTAACGGAAAGGTCGCAGTGAAATCAGATAACTTTAAGTTCAGAGGTTTCAATTGGGATACTGTGGATGCAGAGGTTGCCTTGTTGGGAAACAAAATTGATGTGAATGTAAATGAAGCAAATCTCTGTGGTATCAAGACACCTGGTTTACTTGAGATCACTTCCCCAACCTTAAAACTTGAGTTTGAGCCTTTTTCTGAGGAAGAGAGTTTGGCTAATGTTATTCAATGTTTGTTCGATAAAGCCGGGATAATCACAGGAGACTTTAATTTAGGCGGCACAGTTAACTCTGATGGTGACATTGTAAATGTTATGAAGTCTCTTGAGGGAGAATTAGAGCTTACATCAAATGGCGGAAGAGTTAGTAAATATGGTGGACTTGCAAGGTTTTTCTCAGCGCTTAATTTTGGCGAAATTTTCAGGGGTAATAATATTGATTATGAAGATGAAGGTTTTCCGTATGATTATATTATAGCTAACGCCGATATAAATGAGGGCCAGTTGATTATTAAAGAAGCCGCTATGGACAGCCCTTCACTTAAAGTTGTATGCGAAGGTTCGATTGATCTTGTAAATGACCAGCTAGATCTTAAAGTGATGATAATTCCGGTAATGGCTGTTGATTCGGTAATAGAAAAGATTCCTTTGATCAGTACAGTCTTGGGAAAAGATGTAGTTTCAATTCCTATTAAAGTGACTGGAGATATCTCTAATCCTAAAATTTCCGAACTCTCTCCTCATACTATAGGCGCTGGTCTATTAGGGATTATCAAGCAAACACTAAATATCCCTGTAACTTTGGTTAAACCTCTTAATTCCGGTAGGAAAAAAGAAAAAGCTCAGGAGTCTCAACCAGCTAATGATGCTGTGGTATCAGATAATACTAATACCTCTATTAATGCTGAAACTATCGAAGAACCAACCAAGGAATAATTACATCCTGCTCTAATTCCAAAATCATTGTTGTTTTAATAGATCTCTGATTTCAGTTAAAAGCGTTTCCTCTTTGGAAGGTTCCGGAGGAGCAGCAGGAGCTTCTTCCTCTTTTTTCTTCATGTTGTTAATGCTTCTTATCAATAGGAACACTGCAAATGCTACAATTAAGAAAGTGATAATTGTATTAATAAATGCTCCATAGTTAATTGTTACAGCCCCGGCTTCTTGTGCTTCAACTAGAGCTGCGTAGGGTCCAGGCGGAACTCCTTCTTTCAGTACAGAAAAGAGGTTAGAGAAATCAACATTGCCAAGTGCTAAGCCGATTGGTGGCATAATAACGTCTTTTACAAGAGATTGAACAATCGTTCCGAATGCTGCGCCAATGATAATACCAACCGCCATATCTACTACGTTGCCACGCATAGCAAACTCTCTAAATTCTTTGAACATTAACTACCTCCGTCATACAGAATTCTATTTTAAATCGATTATCTCACAAATTTTTTTTAATTCAATTGTTTTTTGTACGTTCGTATTAGACTCTGCAAAACTGAACTGATAAAATAAGGCATAATAATATGTTAAGAGGTATAATTGGAAACTAATAATAAGTTAGAGATTTTTTATTGTAAAAAGTGCCGTTGGTTATTGCGATCTAGTTGGATTGCACAGGAAATTTTAACTACTTTTGATGAAGAGCTTTCAGAAGTTTCTTTAAGACCTGCAACAGGTGGAATATTTGAAATTAGGGTAAACAATCAAATTATATGGTCTCTACAAGATAAAGGCAGATTTCCTGATATAAAAGAAATAAAGAAGTTGGTCAGAGATGAAATAGCTCCAGAGAAATCTTTAGGGCATACAGATAGATAACCAATTTTCATAAATATCCAATCAAATGACAGTTTATATACTAGATGATTCTTTGGTATTTCCCAATCCACAAAGCGCAGAATCTAGCGGATTGCTTGCTGTCGGCGGTGATCTTTCTGTAGAGAGATTACTTCTGGCTTATAGAAGCGGCATCTTCCCCTGGTATTCTGAAGGTGATCCCATTATGTGGTTTTCGCCGGATCCTAGACTAATTATTTTTTTTGATAATCTACATGTCTCAAGCAAGCTAAAAAAAGTTGTCAGATCTAAAATTTATGAAGTACGTTTCGATACTGCATTTAAGGATGTAATCACAAAGTGTGCAATGGTTGAACGAGCAGGGCAAAATGGAACATGGATAACAGATGAAATGATTGAGGCTTATATCAGATTGCATAATGAAGGGTATGCGCATTCTGTTGAAACTTTTCATGAGGGAAAACTTGTGGGGGGATTATACGGTGTATCATTAGGGGGCGTTTTTTTTGGGGAATCTATGTTTTTTGAAAAGAGTAACGCATCTAAAGTAGCGCTATATTCTTTGGTCGATAAACTTAGGTCTTGGGATTTTGATTTTATTGATTCTCAAGTCCCAAATGATCATATGCTTGGTTTAGGAGGAAAAGAAGTGAAAAGGACTGTATTTCTTAACCTACTTGAAAACTCTTTGAAAAAACAAACTAAAATAGGCAACTGGGGATCCTGATCTATAACTTAATATCTGAATATGCTCTAAATAAAGTGCTTGATTAACTAATCTGCTCCCAATGATATACCACTATTTCTATTCATAAAATGATAAACTAGCTCAAATTGAAAAATGAGTATGGACTGGTATAATCAGAGCTTTGTTTAATTTGATGATTGATGTTGCAATGTTTTCGCCTTACTAATCAAATCCTGCAATATCCATTAAAATAATCTAAATTACCATTAAGGAGACTTATAATGAGTGAATGGACAGTTACAAATCATGGCCATCCTGATATACAGCCTAATAATAGCAAAAGAGCTATTTTTATTGGTAGGTATCAGCCATATCATCTAGGACACTTAACCCTAGTAAAACAGAAACTAGATAAAGGAGTTCCTTGCCTAATTATGGTAAGAGACATTCCACCTGATGAAAAAAACCCATTTACCACAGAACAAACAGTTGACATGATTAGGAAATATCATGAAAGCAAAGGTGATGATGTTGTGGTAATGATAATCCCAGATATAGAATCCGTTAACTGGGGTAGGGGAGTTGGTTACGAGATGAATGAGTTTGAACCACCTGAGAATATCGGCTGGGTTTCTGCAACCAAAATCAGAGCTTCAATAGGCGAAGGGAACGATGAGTGGAGAGAATTGGTAGACGAATCAATTCAAGAAGATGTTGTTAAATATCTTAAAGGCGAATAGACAACTTAATTGCCTTAATTCAAATTTTCAAATCAGACAAGAATTAGAGACAACTATTAAGGTTGTCTCTAATTCTTCTTTTTCGCTGTTTTTTGATTCTCTAAATTGTATTTACTAGGTAGAATCTATTTTCTCTATCATCTGTTGATTTAGGAATTCAACAAAAATGCCAAGATTACTCGTTTTTCAACATGTAGCTTATGAAATTCTAGGAACCCTTGATCCTCTATTAAGAGACGCCGGTTTTAGGATTAAGTATGTTAATTTCGAGCGCCATCCCGATGCCGAGCCGAGTCTGGATGGTTATGATGGCTTAATTGTATTAGGCGGTCCAATGAACGTCGATGAAGTTGATAAATATCATAATTTAAAAACCGAAGTGAAACTTATCAAAGCAGCTGTTGAAAAAGATTTGCCAATATTAGGTATATGTCTTGGCTCACAGCTCCTCGCAAAAGCTCTTGGTGCAAAAGTCAGAAAAAATCCTGAGAAAGAAATCGGATGGTATGAAGTTTCTCCTACTAATGAAGGAGAGAAGGATCCATTAATTTCAAATTTGATGCAGGAAGAAAAAATCTTTCAGTGGCATGGCGATACCTTTGACTTGCCTAAAGGGGCTAAGCTCCTGGCTTCTTCTCCACTATGCACTAACCAGGCATTTAGATATGGTCAAAACATATACGGATTTCAGTTTCACCTTGAAGTTGATAAACCTATGGTAGAGCGTTGGCTGGTGGTTCCGGAAAACAAAAAAGAAATAGAGGATTTAAATGGAAAAATTGATCCAGAGCAGATTAGAACTGAAACCCCAGATTATATCATTCGTCTTAACGAACTTAGCAACACTGTATTCGGCAATTTTATAGAGTTATTCGGATACAATAAGAAGCGAAGGACATTACCTTCAAGATAAATCTACCTTGTTTTTAAACCGAACCATTACCTTTTCTGATATTTGTATTTTGTCTTCCGAATTTGCGGTAATCTTCAGCAAATTCTTTAAGCTTTTTGTCTACCAGATAATTAACTGTCCCTGTTTTAAATTTCCCTGTGCTTCCTTTTTTCCCAGCTTCTTTTCCTGTCAAAAGTTCAATTGCCTGATCAACTGATTCAATCGGATAGATGTGGAATTTGTTATCTTTAACGGCCTGAACAACCTCTTTTCTTAACATAAGATTCTTAACATTTTGGTGAGGTATGACGACTCCCTGCTCTCCGTTTAGTCCTTTTGCTTTACACACATCATAGAATCCTTCGACTTTTTCATTTACGCCGCCAATTGGCTGGATTTGCCCTTTTTGGTTGATTGAACCTGTTATAGCAAAACTCTGTTTTATTGGTATCCCGGATAGACTGGATAAAAGAACAACTAATTCTGCAGTGGAAGCGCTGTCTCCGTCTATAACATCATAACTCTGTTCAAATCCTATACTTGCCGATAAACTCAGCGGTTTTTTCTGTGCATATGTGCTCCCTAAATAGCCACTAAGTATCAAGACCCCTTTATCATGAATATTTCCGCTAAGTTTGGCTCTGCGGTCAATGTTTATTAACCCCTCAGTGCCCATATAAGTTTCACACGTAAGACGTGAGGGTTTACCAAATGCATAGTCTCCAATGTTATAAACAGCAAGCCCATTGATTTGCCCAACAACCAAACCCTCTGTGTCTACTAGTATACTTCCCTTAATAATCATCTCTTGAATTTTCTCTTCAATCATGTTGGATCTATATATCTTTTCATCTATAGCTTTCTCTACATGTTGCCGTTTTATAGATTTACTGTTGTTATCTAACTTAGACCAGTAATTAGCTTCTTTTAAGATCTTGGTTATTGATCCGAACTGAACCGATAGTTTGTTTTGGTCCCCCGCTAGTCTGGATGAGTATTCAATCACCGTTTCCACGCCTGATCTGTCAAACTTATTTAGACCATCCATATCACAAACAGATTTTATAAAGCATGAATATTGTGAAAGGGTACTATCATTTCTATCCACTATGTAATCAAAATCGGCTTTTACTTTAAAAAGTTTTCTAAAATCTTCATCGTATGCATATAGCATATGGTATAGCTGAGAGTTCCCAGCAATTACGAGTTTAACATCAAGTTTTACCGGCTCGGGCTTAATCCCAACAGTACTTGAGAAACCATACTGTTGGTATACATCTTCAATTCTCAGCTCTTCATTCTCCAGAGCCTTTTTTAGAGAGTCCCATACGAATGGATACTGAAATAAATCAAGCGCATCAATCACTAAATAGCCCCCGCTTGCTTTTGCAAGAGAGCCGGCAAGAATCATAGTGAAATCAGTTACTAATGCTCCAAATCTAGCTTCTTTTTCAATGGATCCGAATAAATTTGTATATGTAGGATGGCTCTCAAAGATTACAGGAGCGCCTTGTGTCTTAGAGTTATCAATAAATACATTAACTTTATATTCCGTAAATGTAGTTTCCTGCTGAGGCATTCTCATTGGCATTTGCATGGGTTGTAGATTCTTTGCAGGAAGAAAATTGTCAATGTTTTCTAATATATGTTTTTGAAGCTGGTCAAAATAGTCAATTACCTGTGGATATGATTTATATTTGTCTCTAATAATTTCGATTAAGTCCCGCACTGAAAAAAGTGCGACCTTTTTCTCAAGTTCTTTTACTTTGTCACCAGCATGTCTCTCAAGTTTTCGAGCAACTTTTAAAACTTCGGCAACTTCAGTATCTATTTTTTCTTTACTAGCTTTTATTTTCTTTTTTGTTTCCTCATCCAGAGAATTATAATTTTCCTGAGTTACCGGTTTGCCTTTAATTAAAGGAATTGTGATTATTCCGGTTGGTGAGAACTGTACCTGGATCTCGCTTTCGTTAGCTTTCTTTTGTAGTTTTTCAAAGAGATCATTCTTTTCTCTTTGAACTTGATTCATTGTGTTTTGTTTTTGCTCTTCAAACTCTTTACTTTCAAAAGCTCTGGGTATGTCCATCTTGAGATCCTGAAGGAACTCTTCCATATCAATCTTTAGTTTTTTTCCTTTACCTTTTGGGAGATCTATTGCTTTGGGAGCATTTGGATCCTGAAAATTAAAAACATAGCACCAATCTTTGGGAGATGGTTTGTCTTTAGCAATTAAAGAAAGGATGGTTTCAATGGTTGTCGTTTTACCTACGCCTGGAGGACCTGCAAGATATAAATTATATCCTGTGAACTCCATCCCTAGACCAAAGTTGATTGCATCTACCGCCCGATTTTGTCCAATGTAATCTCTGCAGGGAGTTAAATCATCTGTTGTTTTAAATTTAAGTGGGCGTAAATCACAAGTTTTGTAAATCTGTGTGTGCTTTAGTTCTTTAACCTTTCTCATTGGTTTTCCTATTTATCTGTTTCTGATTGATTAATAGAAATTCTACCATTTAGTCACTGTGCTATCAAAGACAAAATCCCAATCGGTATTATATGATTGCTTATTCGCAATTGATATTGGATAATAGTTATTATGTAATTTAACATACTAAGCATAAGGGAAGTAAAAAAGGAGATATACATGAAAGCGACGGTGTACCACGGATTAAAAAATGTAAGCGTTGACGAAGTGCCGGACCCGGTAATTGAAAATCCCACTGATGTGATCGTGAAAGTCACAAAGGGAGCTATATGCGGGTCTGATCTCCATATTTATAGAGGCCATTTTCCTTTAAATGAAGGAGACACTGTTGGGCATGAATTTGTAGGGCGTATCGAGGAAGTTGGAAGTGAAGTGAAGTCACTTAAAAAAGGGGACAAAGTTATTGGACCATTTTGGGTGAGCTGCGGTGACTGTCATTACTGCCAAAAAGGTCTTCACACTTCCTGTATGAAGGGCGGGTGTTTTGGATTTGGAGACTTGCTCGGAGGGCATCCGGGCTGTCAGGCGGAATACGTCAAGGTTTCACATGCAGACGGTACTTTGGTAAAACCTCCTGAAAGCCTTTCAGATGATAGCCAGGATGAGAAGACTCTGTTTCTGGGTGATAATATATGTACAGGCTATCACGGCGCAAAGAATGGCAATATACAGCCTGGGGATGTAGTTGTAATATATGGAGACGGGCCTGTAGGGTTGTTTGCTACTTATGCGGCTACACTTTTTAACCCTGCGCACGTTGTAACAATCGGTCACCATGATTATAGACTCGATATTGCAAAGAAATACGGCGCTACAACTGTTATTAATTCTCATAACCAGGAACCAATGGAAATAATTAAAGAGTTAAGCGGTGGGCACGGTGCAAATGTAGTGATTGAATGTGTAGGTAACACAGATTCACTACAGTCATCTCTTGAGATGTCCCAACCTGGTGGAACTATATCTATTACAGGGCTTTTTTGGGAACCATTTCCGCTTAACATGACCGACTTTTTCCTTAGAAACTTAAATTTAAAAGGTGGAGTAGCTCCTGCAAAACGCTATATCCCTGAACTCATGCCTCATGTTGAAGATGGTAGGTTAGATCCTACCCATGTAATTTCTCACAGACTACCTTTGGACGAATGCCCAAGAGGTTATGAACTTATGGATCAAAGAATAGACAATGCTATTAAGGTAGTTATAGAGCCTTAATTGTAACGAAATTTAACTTAGGAGGGCTCGGTATCAATTTGCCGGTTTACTGAGCCCTTTTCCTAAATGCTTTCTTTACCTCTGTATTAATAACGAAAAAACAGCCGAATATCTACCTATTCACTCTGCTCTTTAAAATATCATTATTTTGATTAACATTATTGCTTCAAGGAAGATACATCAATTATGTAACATGTAATTAGGAGGGATTAGTTTGAAAGTTTTAGAGGTTCTTTTAATATTCGTTTTTCTTTTTGTCCTGGCGTGTGGCGGACCCTCAGTAAAAAATGTTACAAGAAACGAGCAAGGTGCACTTTTTCCAATTGCGGAGGATAACAATTGGGGTTTTATAAACAAACAAGGTGAGGTAGTAATTCCACTTAAATATCAAGGTGCGGTGGATTTTTCAGACGGCAGGGCGCTTGTTAAAAAAGATGACAGGTGGGGATATATTAATTACTGGGATATATTGATAGTAACTCCTGAATATATAGAAGCCCACAAGTTTTCTGACGGGCTTGCGCATGTAAAAGTTGACGGGGCTTATGGATATATAAATAGTGTTGGTAAAATGGTTATTGAGCCTAGGTTTGAAGATGCAAATCCCTTTTCCGAAGGTCTTGCAAGTGTTAAATACAACGGACAGTGGGGATATATCAATAAAGAGGGAGAAACTATCACAGAGCCTCAATTCGAAAAAGCATTTGGCTATTCTGATGGATTAGCTCTTGTCTTGCTAGACGGGAAGGGTGGGTATCTTAAAAAGAGCGGAAAGTTTTTTATTAAACCTAAATTTGAATATGCCCAGGGTTACTCAGAGGGAGTGGCATGCGTTTATAAAGATGGTAATTATGTGTACATAGATAAATTTGGAGAGGTTCAACTTAAAACAGATTACGAAACTGCAAGACATTTTAGTGAAGGTGCGGCAGCTGTGTCTAGGGGGGGCAAGTTCGGATTTATTAATAGAACTGGTTTATTAATTGTACAACCCGAATTTGACCGGGTAGGAGATTTCTCAGAGGGTCTTGCGACGATCAAAATCGGCAATAAATGGGGGTATGCTAACAAACGTGGAGAAATGGTTATTGACCCTCAATTTGAGAGCGCTATTAGTTTTTCAGGCGGGCTCGCAATTGTTGAGTTGGGCGGAGGAAAGTGGGCCTACATAGATAAAAAAGGAAATTATATATGGAAGTCCTTTGAATAAGTTTAATATTTAGAAAATAATACTACTTTCCAGTAAGTAATTCTTCTTTATTTAGTTTAGGCTCTAAAACTTGATTTTGCACTTTAGTTTCTTTCTTTCTACCAAATAGCCAAGTAGTCGATAACAAAATCAATGCCATTCCAATTATTGTTGGTATATTAAAGACATAATTCCAGATTAATAAATCAAAACCGGCTGAAAAACCAACTTTTATAAACCCAGCTGAAGCAACACTCGGTGCCTCACCAACTGAAAATGCTTTTGTCATGGCGATCTGACCTATTGTTCCGAAAATACCTACACCGAGCATCATTAAAGTGGTATTTGTATTAATCAAAGGAGATAGATCTACTTCTCCGCGGACGAAAAATAGCGTAATCAATGTTATTATTGTTGCTGTACCCGAGAAGTGAGTGATAATTATTCTGAGGTCTAAATTTTTTAATTTTCTCAGACAAATCATAACCACCGCCCCACCAAAAGCCGCATAAAGAGCAAGAAGTCCTGCAAAATTTTGTTCCAGAATTCTTGGGTGTTCTACTAAAACTACACCTATAATACCGAATATGATCGAAATCCATACCTTTTTACCAGCAGTCTCCCCCAGAATGTATCCTGCTACTATAGCTACCCATATAGGTCTTGTCTCAGTTATTACAGCGACCTCTGATATTGGTAGTTTTGTTATAGCGTAGAAGGTTGCGAGCATAGCCGAGCTTCCAATAAGACTTCTTAACCAAAGTGTCTTGTTATTAATAATAAATGGGTTGACCCCAGCCTTAAGCGCAAGTGTAAGCGCTATTACAAAAGATATAAGCATTCTAAAAAAAGCTATGAGTAGCCAGTCGCAGTAGTTGCCCAGCTCATGGGTCAAAGCTCCCATAGAAGCGAATGCTAAGCCACCGAGAACCATAAAGAGAATGCCTTTATTATTTGAGCTTAATTGAAATTGCGTAGACATACTTTCATTTATCATAATTGTAATAACTCTTAATAGGTTTTATTTTTTCCCTTCAGGTAAAAAAAGTTAACGCTTGTAAGCACTGCTTATTAGAAGAAATATAATAATCTATTACTATTAGTTTACCCGAGATAATTCTAATATTTCGTTTTTAATAATTGCAGGTTTGTGGTGTTCATGAAAAATTCAAAAGGACTATTAGGTCTTTATGCAGCAAAAAAGTGGGGTTATCGATTATCTAAATCGTTTATATCAATAAACAATTCCCTTAAGTCTTTAATAATATAATCAGGTCTTATGTCTGATTGCTTAAGCTCTTCTTCAATGTTTGGGTCGGATATAATTAAGACTGTAGTTATACCTGCATTCTGACCGCCTAAAATATCCGTATCAAGATGATCGCCAATGATTACTGTTCTATCTTTTTCATGATCGTGGTGGTTATATGCAAGATCAAACATCATAGTCTCTGGTTTCCCAGCACTTATTGCTTTTTGCCCGGATGCGACTTCGATAGAAGCAAGCATTGCACCTGTAGCTGGTATATGTCCTTCTATGGTTGGATAAACCATGTCGCGGTTAGTTGCATAGAAGTGGGCACCATTTGCTAATGCTAGAGTGGCAATCTTCATCTCTTCATAATGAAACTCTGGGTGCCCTCCAAAGATTAGAAAATCAGCTTTTTTGGCTTCATCCCCGGTTACAAGTTTTAGGCCTGTAAGTTCGATTTCCTTTTTGAGAGAGTTACTTCCTATAACAAATGCTGTTTTATCTTTCAGATTTTCGAATTCGGTTTTTATATGCTGAGCAAGTGCAGTGCTTGAAGTTATTATGTTTAAAGAAGTTCCCTCAATACCAAGCTTGTTAAGCTTCTGCGAGTATTGAGAAATGTTATGCCTGGGGTTGTTAGTTAAAAATATGACAGTCTTATTATTGCTTAGTAAATTCTTTATTGTTTCTACTGATCCCGGAACTGCAGAGTCGCCGATGTATATAACTCCATCTAAATCTATAAGAAAGCAATCAAATAAGTCTACTAGTTTCATATTCTTTATTTGGTTTGTTTTAGAAAAATAATGACCTAGGAGGGCAAATCACCTATATATTAACCCCAAATATTTTTAGCTAATTCTTCTTGTTTGTTGTCGTCAACTTCTCTGAGATATAGAGATACCACTTTTAGCTGATCATCTTGGGCAATTTCTACTTGGATCAGACTCAGTATTTCAATTGCAGCTTCGCGGAATCCTTCGTAGTAGTCCTCTGATTTTCCTGAAGCTCTTATGGTTCTTGAGTCTAAGTGCAGAGCTATTGCCGCAAACTCGATCGGCACATTATCATCTATCTCAAGTTGATAATCTTCCATTTCACCTTGGAAAAGATATTTTTTCCAAGCATCAATAATTCTATCTATAGTTTCTTGTTTCATTGGTTTTACCTTGTTTGTTGTTATTGTTTGTGATTTATAAAACAGAATTAGTATACTCTATCGTTATATTTTTCAAAAGGATCCGGAATTGATATATATGTCAATCTCTATTTTGAAGAAGCCTGCTTGCTACAATAATGTTTTCCCTTCCGGCGGACTCTGCTATTTTGACTGCTTCATCTAACGTAACTTTATTAGATAGAGTAGCGAGTTTTAATAGCATTGGAAGATTAACTCCTGATATTACCTCAACTTTGTTTTCTTCAAGGAATGTCAGGCTGATATTGGAGGGAGTGCCTCCAAACATATCTGTAACAAGCAAAATGCCGTCTTTAGATTTGACTTTTTTAATGGCATTCTTTATATCCTGTTTGAATGACTCAAACTCCCTGTCGGGGTCAAGGCTTACACCGCAAATTTTTGCGGAAGGCTCTGAGGAAAGTACAAAATTTACGGCAGCTATAAGTTCTTTGGCTAATTCTCCGTGTGTTACCAAAACTATGCCAACCATTTATATCTCCTTAGTTTTTAGATACGTCCCTGTGTCTGGTTAAAGGCGAAAGATCTTTAAAATGCTGAGCTACCATGTCTGTTATTGCTACTGATCGATGTTTTCCACCTGTACAACCTATGGCTATTGTCAGATAGGATTTTCCTTCCTTTTCATAATTGGGCACTAAATATTCCAGAAAATCAGTGACTTTCTCTATAAATTGTCTGGATTCTTCTTTGTTCATTATGAAGTCAATGACATCTTTGTCTGTACCGTTAAGATCTCTCAAGTCTTCGACAAAATGCGGATTAGGTAAAAACCTAACATCAAAGATCATATCTGCATCATTAGGTATACCATGTTTAAAGCCGAATGAAATAATGTTTAGTAAGATATTCTGAGTATTCGGTTTGTTGAATTTATTCTTGATAATATCGCTTAATTGATGAACGTTTAGCTCTGAGGTGTCTATTATGTAATTAGAAAGTTCTTTTAGCTGTTCCAGTATTCTTCTTTCTTTAGATATGCCATCCGCAATATTTCCATCATCTGAGAGTGGATGTTTTCTTCGGGTTTCTTTATATCTCTTTATTAGCATTGCGTCGGATGATTCTAAAAATATCATATCTACTGGATAACCCTTTTTCATAAATTCTCTAATTACTTCTGGGGCTCTGTCAAAGGAAACTCTTTCACGTATATCAATTACTAGTGCAACTTTACTTATTTCTTTATCTGAATTCTCACAAAGCTCTATAAAGGTTGGCAGCAGAGTAGGGGGTATATTATCCACACAGTAATAGTCCATATCTTCAAGCACATTTATAGCTGTACTCTTTCCGGAACCGGATAACCCGCTAATAATAACTAAGTTGGTCATTTTTTATCCTGCATTTTTTAGTTGTTCTTGATTGGTTCTTTTGTTATTTGATTTGAATATCTGATTACGTATAGCAAGCTCTATTATGGTTGCGGTGTTTGTAGTGGGTCTTATGGGTAATAAGAGATGAGGCAATTCTACCCCCATTATGTTGTAGTAATTCTCCTCTACACCCAGTCTATCATACTCAATATTAGAATCCCATCTTGTAAGTTCAATAACCATATTTATATTTCTATTCTTTAATATATATTTGTCTCCGTATAAGTCCATTATATTAATGATTCCAAGTCCTTTTATTTCCATTAAGTGTTTTGTTTTGTCCGGACCGCTACCTATCAGCTCTCCTGATTTTCCAACTGTAATTTCTACTACATCATCTGTGATGAGTTTAGAACCTCTTGTTATTAACTCAAGCGCTGTATCACTCTTTCCAACTCCGCTTTTGCCTATAATTAGAATTCCTAACCCCTTTACCTCCAGCAAAATTCCGTGAACAGTTGTAAAGAGATTATTATTCGGCAAGGTTTTGTTACCCATAGGCATCAGATTTTATAGATTTCTCTTTTGATCGGTTTTCATGTCAGGATTAGTACTTTTCATCTTCTAATTTGATTGTTTGTAATATTTCTTCCTCTGATTCACATTTCATTAATCTGGATCTCAATTCTTGGTTTCTAAATACTTTAGAAATCTGCGCTAATAATTGAATCTGAGTACCGGTAGTATCTTCAGGAGTAACGAGGGTTATAAAAAAATTTGTAGGTTTATTGTCTAACGATTCAAAGACTATGCCGTCCATACTTCTCCCAAAGCCTAAGATTGTTTCTGTAATGCCGCTTATCTTTGCATGAGGCACTGCAACGCCTGAGTCTATTGCGGTACTACACAGTTTCTCACGTTCCAATAAGACTTCCACCAATTTCTCACTGTTAATATTAGAATGTGCAGATGTAATGGTACTAGCAAGTTCTCTGATAACGTCTTGCTTGGTTTTTGAATTAAGGTTAGAGATTATAGTGTTTGCTGCCAAGAAGTCTGCTATTTTCATATTGCATTTACAAACTATGGTTCTATTAAGATTTTCTGACCTCTGCGGCTAATGTAGATCACATTCATTGAACCGCTCTCACTATTTTTAAAGGCTACAAAATTAGCATCAGATACTTGAAGCTGAAGGGAAGCTTCTTCTAGGGACATAGGTTTAGGGGGCAGTTTATGTACTCTTATATCCTCTAAATAATCAAAATCTAAATTCTGGGAAGGGTTTGATTCCGTAATTTCGTTTTTAGATTTATTCCCGGTTCTTCTTTTTTCTTTGGTTTTCTTTTCCGTTTGTTTTTTTAGTTGTTTAATTATTGTGTCCACAGCATCGTCTATGGCTGCATAAATGTCGTTGGTCTCAACTGAGCTAGTAGCTTTAATCTTTCCGCAGCTAATAGAGATTTCTGCTGTATCTCTAAATTTCTCAGAAGATAAGATAAATTTTAATTCCGAAGGGTCTTTTTCAGATTTCACATACCTTTCAATTCTATTAGATTTCTTTAGGGCATAAGCCTTTATTTTTTCTGTGTCTTTTGAGTTTTTAAGATGTCTAATTGTTACTGTTACTTTCATTTCTGTTTTCCTTGTATTTTCGTGATCTTACTGAAGAAGAAGGTATTTTAAGTATTTTCCTGTATTTTGCAACTGTTCTCCTGGCAACAGTAATATTTCTTCTTTCAAATATTTTAGAAATATCCTCATCCGAATAAGGGCTTTCTGGCATTTCGCTTGATATAATATTCTTCATAATCGACTTTACTTTTTCAAAAGAAATATCTTTTCCCTGAGATGACTCGATTCTTCTGGAAAATAGCGATTTGAGCTCTATCGTACCTTGAGGTGTTTGGATATATCTTCTACTGGTAATTCTGCTTACTGTGGATTCGTGAACCCCAACAGACTGTGCTACGTCTTTTAATATAAGAGGTTTTATATATTCCTTTCCATGGGCAAAAAATTCACTTTGAACTTCTACAATCTTAGAAATAATTTTCTTTACTGTTTCTTCCCTTTCATCAAGGCATTTCATAATTCTTTGCGCTGCTTCAAGTTTTTCTTTGATAAATTGCTTTGCTTCCGGTGGCAGAGTCTTTTCTGTCTTTTCTTTCTTTATTAGGTTTTTGTAGTAATTGCTTATTCTGACTCTCGGGAAATCACGGTTTAGCTGAATTTGAAGTTCATCTCCCATATTATAAACATAGAAATCAGGAACTATATATTTTTCAGAATCTTTAACGAAGTATGGTCTTCCAGGTCTAGGTTCAAGAGATGAGATTGCGGCCATAGCTTCTTGGACTTCTTGAGTTGAATCGTGAATTGCATCTAAAATATTAGTCAGATCATTCTCATTAATATCTTCAAAATGTTTCTCAATCATTTCAACTACAAGACTGTCTTCAGGGTAGCCTAGATCTAGCGCCTGGAGTTTTAAACATTCCTTTAAGTTTCTTGAACAGACTCCGGTTGGATCAAAGGATGTTTGAATCTTATTTAAAACTGCTTTGGCTTTATTGATAATAACCTCAACATTGTATGTGTGGTCATCTTGATATTGAGTGTTTGATTTCTCCATATCCTGGATTTGATTTAGATAGGTATGCGCAACTTCTTCAATATCTGTCTCAAGGTATCCATCTTCATTTGTATTTCCTATAATTGTTGAGGCGATCTCTTTCTCCTCGTGTGAGAAGTCAGATATATGGAGTTGCCATCTTAGATGATCAATTAGAGACTCATCAGAACTGATTCTGTTTTCCCAAGGGGATTCTTCTTCGCGATCATCAAAAAATTCCCTTGATGAGTAATGTGGTATATCGTTTTCTTGGTTTCCAAAAATGCGGTCGTCACCTATATTACTCAAATCAAATTCTTCGTTAGAGCTCTCCTCTGTTTTCTCTTTAGCATCTTCAGACTCTTCTAAAGTTGGATTTTCGATTAACTGCTCTTCCAAATAATCTTTTAATTCGAGTGTATTCATCTGAATTAACTTTAAGAACAGCTGTAGCTCCTGAGTTAAAATCAGACGTTGCTGCAGTACTTGTCTTTGAGAAGTTGTTTGACTTAAATTTGTACTCATGGTCTTTTTTTGTTCGAATCGTTTTACGTATCTTTAACTCTATTAGAGTATAATACAACTCAAATCTTATACAAGATTTGTGCCATTTGAATAAGTATAGCATAAAACCAGTGTGAATGTGTGTAAGGGGTTTAAATTATTGATATTTTATAAAGATTTGATTGTAAATATATGGGTATAATATTAATATTGGAGTAATTATAGGTTGGGAGAACAATGATTTATCTTGGTCTAAAAGTTATTGTCTGAGAAATATTATTTGAGCTTTAACTGAAAATTCTACTCTTTACTAAACTACCAAGAGCTATTTACTTGAAGCGAGAAAATTATTGATTTTGCTTTTCTCACACGTTTTTCATAACCGTCAGTGTAATTCTAAGCTTAGCCCATTATAGGAATCAAGGATTTGGTAAAGGCAAGATTCTTCGGTTTATTGGGAGTCATTGGGTATTACCCATTTCCTCTCAATTGAGTGCTTATTCTCATAAATTCTGATCTTATCTTCATGCTCAAGGGAGTGTCCAATATCATCGAGTCCTTCCAGTAGGCTTTTCTTCTTAAATGGATCGATATCAAAATTGATAGACCAGCCCTCATCATCAGAAATAGTTTGAGATTTCAGATCCACTGTCATCTCATGGCCTTTCTTTGAATTAACAATATCGAATAATTCCTTCACTTTCTCCTCGGGTAGGACTATTGGTAGGATGGCATTTTTAAAACAGTTGTTATAAAAAATGTCAGCAAAGGAGGGGGCAATAATAACCTGAAAACCAAACTCCCTTAAAGCCCACGGGGCATGTTCTCTAGAGCTTCCGCTTCCAAAATTATGGCTGGTCAATAAAATTTTGGCATCTTTGTAGTGCTCATGGTTGAGTTCAAAATCAAGATTCGGCGTTCCATCTTCATGATAGCGCCAGTCAAAAAATAAGAATTCTCCAAACCCGGTTCTTTCAACCCTTTTTAAAAACTGTTTTGGAATTATCTGATCTGTGTCCACGTTCATTCTGTCGAGTGGAGCAACGATGCCATGTACTCTTTCTAATGGTTCCATTATCTTTCCTCTTTATATTTCTTTGTCTAAATCCCAATTCCTAACATCCACAAAATGTCCTTCAATAGCCGCAGCCGCAGCCATCGCCGGGCTGACAAGATGAGTTCTTCCACCTTTACCTTGCCTGCCTTCAAAGTTTCTATTTGAAGTGCTTGCGCATCTCTCTCCAGGCTGTAGTATGTCGGGGTTCATTCCAAGGCACATGCTGCACCCTGATTCTCTCCAATCGAAACCAGCTTCTTTGAATATTTTATCCAGACCAAGTTTCTCTGCCTGCCATTTTATCATCTGAGAGCCAGGTACGATCATTGCACTTACAGTTGGAGCTACTTTTCTGCCCTTTACTAACTTGGCAACTTCTGTTAAATCTTGAATTCTACCGTTGGTGCATGAACCGATAAATACACGGTCAATCTTAATATCCTCAATAGGTGTTCCGGCATCCAAACCCATGTACTCAAGTGCGCTAATAGTAGCTTTTTTGGTATTTTCGTCTTCAATCTCATCTGGGTTAGGGATCTTATCCGTAACATCGAGTACCATACCAGGATTGGTGCCCCAACTGACTTGAGGAACAATTTTTGCAGCATCTAGAGTTAGAGATTTATCAAAATGAGCGCCTTCATCTGTTTTTAGCTCTCCCCATTGTTTAAGCGCTTCTTCCCAGTCCTTACCCTTAGGCGAGAATTTGCGGCCTTTTACATATTCGAAAGTCTTTTCATCAGGAGCAATCATTCCTGCTCTTGCACCTGCCTCAATTGACATATTGCAAACTGTCATTCTCTCTTCCATTGTAAGAGCCTCAATGGCAGATCCTCTATATTCAACAACTGTTCCAGTAGCACCAGCTGTTCCTATGTGTCCTATGATGTTTAAAATTATGTCTTTAGCCGTTACTCCGTATCCACGCTCGCCTTCAACACGAATTTCAAACTCTTTAGGCTTGTTTTGTCTTAAACACTGAGTTGCAAGAACGTGTTCTACTTCACTTGTTCCAATACCAAAAGCCAGTGATCCAAAAGCGCCGTGAGTTGAAGTGTGGCTGTCCCCGCAAACTATTGTCATTCCTGGTTTGGTAAGTCCAAGCTCAGGTCCTATGATATGAACTATTCCCTGAAGATCGCTGTTTACATTTAATCCAAATAGCGGCACTCTAAATTCTTCGCAGTTTTGCTCTAGAACTTCAATCTGTCTTGCGGAAATAGGATCTTCAATAGGCAGTGACCTATCTGTTGTTGGGACATTGTGGTCCATAGTTGCAAAAGTCAGATCGGGTCTTCTGACGATGCGGTCTGTTAGACGTAGCCCTTCAAAAGCTTGAGGAGAAGTAACCTCATGAACAAGATGCAAATCTATGTATATAAGTGTGGGTTGCCCCTCTTCTTCAAAGACTACATGCTGTTCCCAAATTTTATCAAAAAGTGTTCTAGCCGACATATTATTATCCTTTTATATTGTGGTAATCCCTAAGTTATAAGTATAAGTTACCACACTAATTTGCTTTTATGTTTAATAGCGATGCTTCGCCGTTTAAAAAAATATATACGATATTGGAAATATCAAGATTTGTTAAATCTTAAATGCTTTTCTACCCAGATAAATTGCTTCATCTCCCAGCTCTTCTTCTATTCTTAAAAGCTGATTGTATTTAGATATCCTATCACTTCTGGAAGCTGATCCAGTTTTTATTTGCCCAGAGTTTGTGGCAACTGCAATGTCCGCAATTGTGGAATCCTCGGTTTCACCGGAGCGGTGAGAGATTACATAGGTATAACCAGCATTCTGAGCCATCCTTATTGCTTCAAGAGTTTCAGTTAATGAGCCTATTTGGTTAACTTTAACTAAGATTGAGTTTGCTGAGTTTTCTTTAATTCCTCTTGCAAGTCTTTTTGTATTGGTGACAAAGAAATCATCTCCAACAATTTGCACCTTATCCCCAAGCTCTTTAGTCATAGTTTGCCAGCCTTTCCAGTCATCTTCGGCAAGAGGATCTTCAATAGAAATAATCGGATATTGTTTTACCCAATTACTGTAAACATCAATTAGCTTATCTCTACCAATTTTTTTGCCTTCCATTGTATATTTTCCATTTTGATAAAATTCGCTGGATGCCACATCCAGAGCTAGTGAAATTCCATCACCAATTTTATAACCTGCTTTTGTGATTGCCTCGAGTATACATTCTATCGCTTCCTCATTAGATTTTAGGTTGGGAGCAAACCCGCCTTCATCACCGACTGATGTTGTGTAGCCCTTTTTTGTAAGAATCGATTTTAGATTATGAAATACTTCTACCCCAGATCTGATAGCTTCTGAGAATTTTGTAAAACCTGTTGGTACTATCATAAATTCTTGAAAGTCCAGATTGTTATCAGCATGAGCGCCGCCATTTATAATATTCATTAATGGTACTGGCAGTGTGTTGGCTGAGATACCGCCAAGATATGCATAAAGCGGGATATACAGCGAATTGGCAGCTGCTTTAGCAACTGCAAGGGAGACTCCTAAGATTGCGTTTGCCCCTAATTTAGATTTGTTAGACGTCCCGTCTAATTTCAGCATGAGCTTGTCAATATCGTATTGGGCTGTTACATCTGCGCCTATTAATTTCGGAGCTATAACTTCATTAACATTTTTAACTGCTTTTTGAACACCTTTGCCCAGGTATCTTTTCTTTACCTTATCTCTAAGTTCAATAGCTTCGTGTTCACCTGTGGAAGCTCCTGAAGGTACAGCGGCTCTTCCAAATGACCCATCCTCACAGATTATATCGACTTCTACAGTCGGATTTCCTCTTGAGTCAAGAATTTCTCTCGCTAAAATTGTATCAATTATTGCCACTTTGCAGTCCTCCCTATATTTTCGCTCCCAGCTAAGGGAAATTACCATATCAACTTATACCTATCAAATCGGGTAAAATTATTTTATCTGATAATGTTGTTGGAAAAATGACATTAGTTCGGTACAATCTTAAGCTCTTAAAATGACACACAAGGAAAATTAATATGACATTTGATTTAAAAGCAATAAAACTTCTAAGACTAAGCTATCTCTTTGCTATCTTGTTTATTATTTCTTGTGCAGTTGGGGATGATACTCCTCCTGCAACTATTACTGATTTGTCCTCAGAAGAAGTTAGCAGATTGTTAGATTGGACTGCTCCCGGAGACAATGGAAATCAAGGTAGAGCTACGATTTACTTTATTAGATTTTATGACAATGAGGAAGTAGCTGCGATCTTGGGAGTGCCTAATCTAGATGGAGTGCCGTTTTTAGAAATTGAAGAAGCTGTTAGGGATAATTACGATGATGCAGCTCAGATTCCTGATTTTCAACAACCGGATGTTGCAGGAACACCTCAGTCCTTTCTGGCGCCCCGTTTAGATTTAACAGGGGAACTGACATTCTTTTATGCCATCCGAACCAATGATGAAGTTGGCAATTCTTCAAAACCTTCAAATGTGGTTGAGTTAACTTCTCCTCTTCAGTCCGTTGAATATGTTAGTGATGAGCCAGGTAGCTGTCTTGGCGATTCTGCAGGATCGGGGAATTTTAATGGAGACCGGGAAGACGACGGAACATTTATTAATGACTATGCTATTGGTGATCCATGTCTCGGAAGAGTATATATCTTTTTCGGTCAAAATGATTTAACTAATAACGGCGCTACTGTTATTGATGTTGCTAATGCGGATGTGACTGTTATAGGAAACCCTGAAGATATGTTTGGAGCTTCATTGGCAGGCATCCCGGACTTTGATAATGACCCCCGGACACAGGAACTTGTAATTGGTGCGCCTGGGTTTGATAACGATAGAGGAAAAGTATTTGTGATTTTTGGTAGTAGAGACCTCCCAAGTGTAATTGATCTTGCTGACAGCAGTGTGGACCGAATTGAAGTCCTTGGAGAAAATGTTGGAGATGGCTTTGGCTTTTCGGTTGCTGACGGAAATGATGTGACAAACGGGTCCGGACTGTTTATGGTCGGAGCGCCATTCTTTGGATCTGATACAGGAAGGGCATACATTTTTAGAGGCAAGGGTCTTAAGCAAAATGAGGAAGTTCCTGCTACCGATGCAGGTGCCACTTTTACGGGCGAGGGGACTGGTGGCTTGTTTGGCTTTGATCTTGAGAACGTTGGAAGAATTAAAAGAAATAGTTTTGATGAAATCGGAGTTGGGGCCCCAGGGTTAGGCAGGGCATATGTGATACAAGGTCAAGATAATATTGATAGTAGAGATCTGGCTGTGGATACCGAAAATGTTGTCATTCTTGAAGGTAGCGGAGATGATAGTTTTGGAATGAGCCTCTCTGGAGATGGGGATAT
>Ga0209633_10000407_pt1 | contig 51029 bp, 47 predicted proteins | sample Cruoilmetagenom1_FD_187290 | JGI IMG/M metagenome (GOLD analysis project Ga0209633, IMG submission 187290) | Oil polluted marine microbial communities from Coal Oil Point, Santa Barbara, California, USA - Sample 1 (SPAdes) (version 2) | ecosystem: Environmental > Aquatic > Marine > Oil seeps ... | reverse complement strand
CCACGCCCCCGCTTTTGCCCGCCGATCCCGTCGCGCGCGCGATGGCCCGGGCCGCCGGGCACACGCATGATGGCCGTATCGAGCCCGTGGTCCGCTCCCTCTTTCCGCTGATCGGAAAGAAGCCGGTGGCAACCGACGCATTCCATGAGACCGCCGCACTCCTGCGCACTCGCCTTGAGCGGCTTCAAGCGACGTTCACCCCCGCGCCCTTCATCGCCGGCGGCCAACTCACGCTGGGCGATCTTGGTTATCCCGGAACGCTGATGATGGCCGAATGCCTGTTGGCGGAGGGCGGCGCCGAACTCTCGATGCCGGCGGCCCTCGTCGATTGGCGCGAGCGGCTAATGAGTATTCCGGCCGTGGCCGAGACGGTCGCCCGTATGGAAAAGGCATTGAGTGCCTGGGTGGCCCAGAAGAACGCGGGCTCAAGCTGATGCCGCGCCGCACGATCGCACTCACCGATCTTCGGGCCCTGGCCGAGCGGGCGGTCCTGGCCGCCGGTTTCACAGCCGATGAGGCGGCGGTCATCGTAGATGTCCTGCTTTATGCCGAGCTGCGCGACAACAACCAGGGGCTCAGCAAGATCGCCGAGGGCATCGTCGTTCGCGACCCGGAGGGACGCACGGGCCGGACGCTTGCCCGGCACGGCGGCTTTCATCTGCTCGATGCCGGCCGGCGCAACGGCATGCTGGCACTGCGCGATGCGGCAAGCGAAGTTGCGACTATGGCGACAGAGCACGGCATAGCCGCGCTGGGAATACGCGAAACCTCGGGCTCGACCGGCGCCATCGGCTATTTCGCGCGGATGATCGCCAAGGCTCGAAAGATCGCCATCGTGATGTGCGGCACGCCGAAGGCGGTGGCGCCCGCCGGCGGCGTCGATCCGACCTTCGGCACCAACCCGATCGCCGTCGGCCTGCCCGTGCCGGACGCCGAGCCGGTCGTGCTCGACATGGCGACCGGGGCCATCGCCTGGTTTGGCCTGATTGCAGCGCGCGACCGCGGTGAGGCGATCGGCGCCGGCCTCGCTAATGATGCAGAGGGCGCGCCCACCACTGATCCGCAAGCGGCGCTCGGCGGGGCGATCAAAGCCTTTGCCGGCGCCAAGGGCTCCGGCCTTGCCCTCGTCGTCGAGGCCCTGACCGGCGCGCTGGTTGGCGGCGGGCTGCCGGGCGCGCCCGACGCCAACGCCAATCGCGGCAATCTTCTCATCGCCATCGATCCCGCGATCGTCGGCGAGGACTATGATCGGCGGATCGAGGTGCTGCTCGCCCATATCCGCGCCGGGCGCCCATCCGCAGACGCCGGCGCCATTCTGCTGCCCGGTGAACGCGGCGATCAACTCGCTGCTGCACGGCTTGCCGCGAGCGAAATCGCACTCGACGATGGTTTGATGAGCGCCATTGAAGCGCGCGCGGCGCAAGGAGCCAAACCATGACCGCCAACACGGATCGCGGATCGCAAAGCGCTTGGATCGAGATGGTCGCGGACGACGACGCCACCGGCGCACTGAAGGACTATTACGACGCCGTGCGGACGCCCCACGGCACGGTCGACAACGTCATGCGCGCCCACTCGCTGCGCCCGCACACGATGGGCGGTCACTTGGCGCTCTACAAGAGCGTGCTGCACAATCCGGACAACACGCTGCCCTTCTGGTTCCTCGAGGTCATTGCGAGCTACACCAGCATCTGCAACAACTGCGACTACAGCCTCGCCCACCATTTCACCAATGTGCGCCGGCTGCTTGAGGACGAGGCAAAGGCCGACGCGATCCTGGAGGCGCTCAAGGCCGGTGCGCCCGAACGCCTATTCGCGGGCAAAGAGCTGGCGTTGCTGCGCTACGCCGGCAAGCTCACCACCGCGGTCGGCGCGATGGAACGGGACGACATCGAGGCCATGCGCACGGCCGGCTGCGACGACGGCGAAATCCTCGAGGTCAATCAGGTTTGCGCATATTTTAACTACTCGAACCGGCTGCTGAACGGCCTCGGCGTGACGACGCAAGGCGACGTGATCGGCTACTACAAGAAGGACTGAGCCCATGATGGCCTACGCCTCGGCGCGCGAGATCGCGCTTTCGGAGATCCCGGTCATCGATCTTGCGAACCTCACCGCGGGCAATCCCACAGCGGTTACCGAGATCGCCGCTGCGCTCACCGAGGCGGCCGAGACCGTGGGGTTTTTCTATGTCCGCAATCATGGCGTCCCTCAGACCCGGATCGACGAAATGCTGGCCATCGGGCGTGCGTTTTTCGCGCATGCGCCCAATGAGAAACGCGCGGTCGCGGTGAACGACTACCATCACGGCTTCATCGAGATCGGCGAGGCGCAAATGTATGACGGCGCCAATGTCGATCTGAAGGAAAGCTTTGTCTGGGGCCTCGACGTCGAGGCCGATGATCCCGATACGCTTGCCGGCAACCGCCTCATCGGACCCAACCGCTGGCCCAGCGTCATGCCCGATATGCGCCGCGCCCTGGTCGACTACATGGCCGCCTGCAACGCACTGGGCGCGCGTCTCCTCCAGGCCTTCGCTGTCAGCATCGGCGTGGCGCCGGACACCTTCATCCAGCGCTTCGACCGGCCGATCAGCCGGGGCGCGCTCATCTACTATCCGCCCCAGGACGCGGACATGGGCCGCAACCAGTTCGGCGTCGCTCCGCACACAGACTATGGCTGCCTCACCCTCCTCTATCAGGACGAGGTCGGCGGCCTCCAGGTCATGGGGCGCGACGGGCAATGGCTGACGGCGCACCCCATCCCGGGCACCTTCGTCGTCAATGTTGGGGATCTCCTGGCGCGCTGGACCAACGACCGGTTCAAATCGACGCCGCACCGTGTGGTCAACAGCTCCGGCCGCGAGCGCTACTCGGCGGTGGTCTTCGTCGACCCAAACCACGACGCCGTCATCGAGCCGATCGTGGCCAGCGGCGAGGCCCCGAAATACGAGACCGTCCGATGCGGCGAGCACATCCTCAGCCGTTATGACGCCTCATTCGCTTATCGGCGCGAATAGCCGCAAAAAAGGCCGCTTGTACATCCGTACAAGTCAGCCCTTTGACCGTCTCCAGTGAACTGCCGCCACCGATCCGTTGTCTCGGCGACGGATGAACCCCGTTCGGCCTAGCGCGACCGCGCGGCCCCGCGCCTCGGTCCGCCGACGTTCTTGGTGTTGGCGCTGCCGCGCGAGCTCGATATTGAGCTCGATCCCGGATCGAATTGCCCCGGACGGGTTTTCTGCTCGGGCCGGTCAGCTTTTGCGGCCGTCTCGGGCTTTTTGACTTTCTGCGCGGCTTTGGCCTTTGCCCGTTCGCGCGCCCTGGCTTTTGTCATGTCTTTTTCTTTCCAACTGCCATGTCCCGAAGCCCGGCAGGCCGACACCTGTCCCGACGGGCAAGCCTAGGCAGATGGTGATTTCGCGTAGGATTGCAACCGAAAAGCCAGCAAACCCGCCGAAATGATGGTCTTTAGCCGGTGGTGCAGGCTCGCCTCCTGCTTTCCGTTCACGAGCTTCAGATCGCGTTCGCGATCGATATCGTAGGGGGCGAGTTTCAACTTTCGTACGCCTGCCCCTATTGTCTTTTATATGGTCTGGGGCAGCTATCGCCGGAAATACGGCCGTTTTGACTGGCGCAATGCAGGCCGCTGACCCCAACTCCACCCTTCGACCACCGCCGTGACAGCCCCATGAAACTCTACGTCACCCATTTCTCGCCGTTTGCCCGCATGGCCCGGGTGGTCCGCCGCGAAAAGCAGCTGGACGACCGGGTCGAGGAGATCATGGCCGTCACCCGGAAGCCGGACAGCCCCTACTACCAGATCAACCCGTCCGGGCGAGTGCCTTACCTGGTGCGCGACGACGGGACCGGGATCGAGGGGTCCCAGCCGGTGTGCTATTTCCTGGACCACCTGGACGGTGCGCCCGTATTCGACACGCCTGTGGGGCGATGAGGGACGGAGCATCGCCGGCTGGAGGAAATCGCCCGCAGCCGGACGGACGGTGTTTCCGTCTGGGTGCGCGAATTGGGGCGGGCGCCGGAAGACCGCGCGGCGGCGATCATGGAGCATGGGCGCCAGCGCCTGAGCCGTCTGGCCGACTTTTGGGAAAGCGAAATCGACCACCGGCTCATGCGCGGTGAGCTGAACATGCCCCAATTGACCCTGGCCTGCGGTCTCCTGCTCGAGGAATGGTATTCCGGCCTGACGTGGCGCGGGGGTCGGCCGCGGCTGGCGGCCTGGGCCGACGCCTATGCAGCGCGGCCGTCTTTCGTCGACACCCGTCCGCACCACAAGCACGAGCCCTGACGACGCTCCCGAGCCGGCTGGCCCGGTGCTGGCCCGGTGCTGTCAGTCAAAACAATCCCCGCCGCGTTCGTCCGATGCGGTTGCTCAGGGACGCAAAGGCGCTGGCGTCGCCGGTTGGGATCCGGGCTCCCGGCCTGAGCGGCTCGTCCTATTGTGCACCGGTAATCGAGATTTCAGCGTTGGATGGACGACTTACTTTTACGTCGAACACTCCAAGTTTCGATTCCCCCGCTATGCGGATTACGTCGCAGCGATGGATGTCGAGAACCACGCCGAAGGGATTCGTCGCCCACTCTCGCAAGGGTTTTGGGCTGGTGAGGATCAAAGTATCACCCAGCTGAACGTATTCGAGGCTAAGGGACGATCCGGGCTTTATCGGTTCCGTCGACACCCATCGCCGCGCGCCGCCCTTCCATATCTCCACGTATATGTCGCGGTCGGTCTTGTTGTGGATGCGCCTGGTGATACCGCACGCCTGCGCTGTTGATGCAGGAAGAAGGATGGACGTTGCCGCCAAAGGTGCGCACAGAGCAACGGACACAACAAACGAACAGAATTTGATGCGGCCGTTGCGGGCCAGGCGGGCAAGGATCGTCCAAGGCATCGGATATCTCCACGGCGTTGATGCTTCATTGGGCGGTTCAACCCGGATACGCCTCTTGCCGAGCGGCTGTAGAGGCGAAAAAATAGCGACATGATCGGGGCGGTGTGTCAATTGAGCAAATAGCTTTGGCAGTGAGTTCGCGTAGTCGTACGACGGCGCGAACAAGCTGGTGCCGGCGTCAGTTGTGCTTGCGCTCCATCGTCTTCTTGCCGCCCATGCCGCCGTGACCCTTGGGCATGTCGCCGCTACCGGCCTTCATGGTGCCGAAGCGCTGTTTCTTGATGACGATATCGCGGGTCGGTCCGCTCACCGCCAGCTTCAGCGCCCACTCGCCATACATCTCCAGATGCAGCCGCGCGTGATACATGCCCGGCTTGCCCATCGCCATGGCCGTGACGGGCCTGACATTGTGGGCCATCGGCATCGCCGGCATGTCAGCCTTGATGCTGACCTTGGCGCCCTGAACGGGCTTGTGGCTTTTGCGGCCCATCAACATGATCTGGCAGTCGAAGACGAACTTGGTCTTGGTCTCCTTGCAAGTAACGTTCGCCGTCACCCGCTCCGCCGCCACGCCGTATTGGGGCAGCACCAGCATGGCCGCGCCGGCCGCCAGCATCGCAAGGGGCCTGATCCTGAGCTTGATCATGCTTTCTCCTCCCGTTTGATCCCCAGATAGGCACTCACGAGATGGGGATCGCTCAGCAGCGACTTTGCGTCGCCATCCAATATCATCCGCCCACTCTCAATGACGTAGGCCCGATCGGCGATCGCCAAGGCCTGGCGGACGTTCTGTTCGACCAGCAGGATAGTAACACCTTGCGCGCGCAATCGGGGGATCAGATCGAAGACGTCCTGCGCCGCGATCGGCGAGAGGCCGAGCGAGGGCTCGTCGAGCATCAACAAACGCGGCGCGCTCATGAGGCCGCGGGCCAGCGCCAGCATCTGCTGCTGGCCGCCGCTGAGGTTCGACGCACCCTCCGACAGCCGCTCGCGCAGCACCGGGAAATGGTCGAGGACCTGCTCCAGACGGGCGCGTAGCGCCGCCTTGTATCCGCGCGTATAGCCGCCGATCAGCAGGTTTTCCTCGATGCTGAGATTGGCGAAGATCATGCGCCCCTCGGGCACATAGCTGATGCCGGCCTTGACGATGCGCTCGGAGCCTGCGCCGTCGATACGCTTGCCATCGAAGCTGATGCTGCCGCTGGCCGGCCGCACTACGCCGGTAACGGCATGCATGGCCGAGCTCTTGCCGGCGCCATTGGCGCCGATCAGCGCCACGATCTCGCCCTCTCCGACGTCGAAGGAGATCCCCTGGACCGCGCGGATCCGCCCGTAGCTCACCTCAAGATCGCGGACCTGGAGCATCACGCCGCTCCGGCGTTGCGGCCGATATAGGCTTCTAGCACGACCGGGTCGTTGAGGACATCATCGGGCGCCCCCTCGGCGATCTTGGCGCCGAAGTTGAGCACGCATACGTCGGCGCAAAGCTGCGCGATCATATCCATCTTGTGTTCGATGACGATGCAGGCGCGCCCTGGGGCTGCGACCTCCTCGATGAGCCGCGCCATCTCGTGGGTCTCGGTGGGCGTCATGCCGCCGGCAGGCTCGTCGAGCAGCAACAGCTTGGGCTCGCGGGCCAGCGCACGGGCAAGCTCCAGACGACGCTGCTCGGGCAACGGCAGGTTTTTGGCAAGCTCGTCGCGGCGATCGGCGAGGCCGGTCGCCTCGAGCAACGCGTCGATGCGTTCGCCCGCCCCCGCCAGGCGCACGTCGCGGGCAAGCGTGTGCTGGGCGGCGCGCAAATTCTCGCGCACGGTCATGCGGGCATAGATGCGCGGGGTCTGAAAGGTACGCGCGATGCCCATAGCGACGATCCGGTGCGGTCCGCGCCGCGAGATGTCCTCGCCCTCGAAGGTGACGCGGCCCGCGCTCGGACGGTAGAGCCCGGTGACGATATTGAAGAGCGTCGTCTTGCCCGAGCCGTTGGGCCCGATGAGGCCGTAGACGCCCTCGCCCTCAACCGAATAGTCGACGTCGGCGAGCGCCTGGAGCCCGCCGAAATACCGGGAGAGGCCTTCAATCCTGAGCATCACCCGCCTCGCTCGGCGCCGCATCGGCCTGCCGGCGCGCGGTGCGGGCAAGCGGCCGCCGCATCCGGTACTTAAGCCAATAGATCACCTCCTCGTCGAGCAGGCCGCGCGGGCGCACGATCAACAGCACGGCGACAAGCCCGCCGAAGACGATCATTCGGTAGCCGGTGAAAATGCGGATCGATTCGAGCAACCCGATATCGATCGCCACCCCGAGCAGCGGCCCCAATGAGGTGCCGAGCCCCCCGATCAAACCGTAGGCTAGGCTGTGCACGCCGAGCATGACGTTGAAGATCTTGGGCTCGACATAGGTGTTGAGATGGATGTAGAGCGCGCCGCCAATGCCGGCGATGAACCCCGCCAGAACGGTGGCGAGGACCTTGTAGAAGGTGCGGTTGACGCCTTGCATCTCGGCCAGCAACTCGTCCTCGCCGAGCATGCGGAAGATGGCGCCGAGGCGCGAGCGCCCGATCAGGAAGAAGCCGGCCAGCACCGCCGCCAGCAGTCCGTAGATCAGCAGCATGTACTGAAAGTTGGAAATGTCGTTCTCGAAGACATAGCGCACGCCGCGAAAACCGTCGGAGCCGTTGGGACCGACAAGCTCGCCATCGATCTCGATCTGATAGCTGAAAATTTCAAAAAGGAGGCGCACCATCTCGGCGAAGGCAAGCGTGCCGATGGCAAAATAAAGCCCGCGCAGCCGCAGGGTCGGCCAGGCGAGCAGGAAAGCCGCGGCCGCGGCGACCAGCGCGCCACAAAGGATGCCCAGACCAAGTCCCCAGCCCCACATCGCCGTTACGATCCCCGAGGCATAGGCGCCGATCGCGAAGAAGGCCTGCTGGCCGAAGGAGATCTCGCCCGTCATCAACAACAAGTATGCGCTGAGCGCGAGGAAGGAGAACATCCCGATATTGGACAGAACCTGGATCGTGTACTCGTCCATGGGTGGTCAGACCCTGCGTAGAGCGAGGCGTTCACGCTCGGCGCGGCGCTGGCCGAGCAGACCACCGGGCCGCAGCACCAGGACGGCGAAGAGCAGGCCGTAGGCGGCGATGTCGCGGAACGAGGTGCCGAGATACCAGGTCGCCTGGCTTTCCACGACGCCGAGGACGAAGCCGCCGAGGATCGCACCCGGCACTGAGCCCATGCCGCCCAGCATCATCGCGATCATGCCCTTGAACGTCGCCCAGAGGCCGAACAGCGGCGTTACCTGCTGCTCGTTGGCCGCGATCAGATAGCCCGCTATCCCGCCGATCGCCGAGGCCAGCACGAAGGCGAGGAAGGTGACCCGTCCCGTCCCCACCCCCATGAAGCGCGCCGCCAGCGGGTTCTCCGCGACCGCCCGCAGCGCAAGGCCGAAACGGGTGCGGTAGAGCATGAAGCTGAGCGCGCCCATGATCGCCACGGCGCAGCCGAACATGATGAGGTAGGTAGACTGGATATTGATGCCGGCGACCTCGAAGGGCTGCGCACTGGTGAGCGGGGGAAAGGGGTAGGTGCGATCGGGAAAGACCAGCGTGGTCAGCTCTTCCAGCTGCATCCAGATGGCGAAGCTCGAGACCATCGAGGCCAGCGCGGCACCCTGGCGGATCGCCCAGAAGCAGAGCCGCTCGACATAGATCCCCGCCAGCACCGCACCCAGCAGCGTCGCCGCCGCGACGGCGAGCCAGCCCGCCTGATACTGGACGAAGAGGAAGGTGCCGATGAAGACCCCCAGCATGATCGACGGCCCGTAGGACAGATTGAGCCGGCGCATGATGCCGAAGATGAGCGTGAAGCCGATGGCGAGCAGCGAATAGCGCGAGCCAATCATGATTCCGTCGACGGTGTTCTGGATGAATTCGATCATCTCGCCTCGTGCCGGAACGGCGGGCGGTCGGTGCGGTAGCGCCTGCGGGGTCACCGCAAGCAACAACGCGAACGATCGATGGCTATCAGGCCGCGCCGCCGCCCAGATAGGCGCGCTGGATGACCTCGTCCTCGGCCACGTCGCCGGGGGTTCCTTCGAACGTCACCTTGCCCTGCTCGATCAGGTAGAAATGATGCGCGACCTTGAGCGCCATATGCGCGTTCTGCTCGACCAAAAAGATCGAAGTGCCGTCCTTGTTGAGCTCGACAATGATCTCGAAGATCTCCTCCACGATCATCGGCGCGAGACCCAGCGAAGGCTCGTCCATCAAGAGCAGCTCCGGCCGCGCCATCAGCGCGCGGGCGACTGCAAGCATTTGCTGCTCGCCGCCCGAGAGCGTGCCGGCCGCCTGCGAGGTCCGCTCACGCAGGCGCGGGAAGCGCGTCAGCATGCGCTCCAGGTCCTCGGCCACCGCGGCCTTCTCGCGGGTGCGCAGATAAGCGCCGGCGGACAGATTCTCCAGCACCGTCATATCGGCAAATACGAGCCGGTTTTCCGGCACCAGCGAAATACCGCGCTCGACCACGCGCGGTGCCGGCAAACCCGCAATCTCTTCTCCCCTGAAGCTGATGGAGCCGGCGCGCGGGCGCAGGATACCGGTCACCGTCATCATCAACGTGGTCTTGCCGGCGCCGTTGGGGCCCAGGAGACAGGTGATCTTTTCCTCGCTGACCGAGAGGCTGACGCCCTTCAGCGCCTCGATCTTGCCGTAGGCCGTGACGATGTCCCTGACCTCGAGCATCAGGGTGCCGCCTGCGACGTCGATGTATCGGGCGTGCCGAGATAAGCCTCACGGACCAATTCGTCGGCCTGAACTTCCGTGGGCGTTCCTTCGGCGATCTTGCGGCCGAAATTGAGCACCGCGATACGGTCGGCAATGCCCATCACCAGCCCCATCACATGCTCGACAAGCAGTATAGTGATGCCACGCTCCTGGAGCTTGCGGAGACGCCCGTCGAGGGCCTTCACCTCTTCCAGGTTCATACCTGCGGCAGGCTCGTCGAGCAGCAGCAGCGAGGGCTTTGCCGCAAGCGAGCGCGCGAGCTCCAAACGCCGCTGCTCGCCGAAGGCAAGATTGCCGGCCAGCTCGTCGCGCTTGTCGGCAAGGTCGGCGAAGGCAAGCTCCTCCTCCACCGAGCGCCGCGCCAGCGCCGAGCCCGACATCCAGCGTTTGAGGAAGTTCTGCGACTTCCGGGTCTCCGGCGCGTTCTGGGCCACCCACAGGTTTTGCCAGACGCTGAGCTCGTTGAAGAGGCGGATGTTCTGAAACGTCCGCGCGATGCCGCATTCGAGCGTACGGTGCGGCAGCTTGTCGGTGATGTCCTGGCCCTTGAAGGTGATCGCCCCCCCGGAGGCGGGAAAGATGCCGGCGATCAAGTTGACGGTGGTGCTCTTGCCCGAGCCGTTCGGCCCAATCAGGGCGACGATCTTGCCCTCCTCCACAGTGAGGTCGAGCCCGTCGACGGCGACGACGCCGCCAAAGTTTTTGGTCAATGCCCGGAGATCAAGCATGACGCACCGTCACGCCGTCCGGCGCGGCCGGCGCGCCGCCGAACCACCAAGCGAGTCGCGGAGCACGCCGGAGAGGCGTTGCAGGCCGGCAGGTATCATGACGATCAAAATCGCCAAGCCGCGCCAGCTCCAAACGGCCATCACCACGAGGAAGGCAATCCAGGCCATGTGGTTGAATTGCAGTCCGCTGCGGCCAAGGAGCCCGTCGACGAAGGCAACTACCTCGCCGCCCGCCGCCTCGCCGACAATAATCAGCACCACCGTGAAAATGGCGCCGCTGTAGACCCGTCGCCGCCAATAGGTCGAGAGGTCGCGGTAGACGCTGACGAAGCCGCGGGGGCTCACATTCATCGCTACCACGATCAGGGCGCCGAACAACAGGTTGCGCCAGTCACCGAGGAAGCGAAGACCCTCTACCAGAAAGCCTTGGATGAAGATCACCGCAGCCAAGGTGCCGAAGACGTTATGGAGGCCGCCCACGATCGGATAGGCGATGGCGAAGGTGGCCAGCACGATGCCGAAATTGAGGTGTTCGATATGGGTCGTATAGTGCGAATAGAGCGAGCCGCCGATCCCGGCGATGAAGCCGCTGATGGCGAAGGCGCCGACCTTGACCGCGGTCAGGTTGACGCCAACGCTCTGTGCCGCGAGGTCGTCCTCGCCAACCGCGCGCAGCACCACCCCGACGCGCGAACGGTCGAGCCACCAGACGCCGGCCATCACGATCGCCATCAGCCCCAATATGAAGAGCGCGCGGTCTAGATCGGTCCAGCCATTGGCCGGGAAGTAACGGATCTGCTTGAAGCCCTCGCCGCCGACCGGGCCAACCATGTCCGCGCCCTGCTTGACCTGGTAGGTGAAGTTGAACCAGAAGAGGCGTACCGCCTCGCCGAAGGCGATCGTCGCCACCACGAACATCAGCCCCTTCACCCGCAGTGCCGGAAAGCCGACGATGGTGGCGACCACCGCCGCCGTGACCCCGCCGACCAGCAGCGCGGGGACGATATGCCAGCCGCCCATCGTGGTCAGCATGCCCGAGACGTAGGCGCCGATGGCCAGGAACCCGGCCTGGGCCATCGAAACCTGGCCGGTCTGCAGGATGACATAGGCAGACAGGCCCAGTATCGTGTGGACGCCAACGAGCTGGGCAAGGCCGTACCAGAATTGCATGCGCGCTCCCTGGCCCGGTCAGTCGCGGCTGCTGCTTTTGCCGAAGATGCCCAGCGGGCGAACCGCCAGGAAGAGGAACAGCAGCAGCATCACGTAAAGGTCGCGTTCCTGGACGTCGCGCAGCGCCAGCGCCACATTCTCGAACATGCCGACCAGCAGCCCGGCGATGATGGCGCCGGGAATGCTGCCGAGCCCGCCGATCACCGTCACGATCAGCCCCTTTATCGTGATCGGCAATGTGAGCAACGGCGAGAGCGTGCCCACCGCCGCCCCGGTCATCGCGCCGGCGAGCCCGCCCAACAGGCCCGACATGATGAAGGTGGTGCCGTTGGTACGCTGCACGCTGATGCCGCAAAGCTGGGCGGCAACGGGCTGCTGCGCCACCGCCCGCGTCGCCACGCCGAGCCGCGTGCGATAAAGGAAAATCACCAATGCGACCGTGGCAACGATCGATAGCCCGAAGATGAACAAGAGATCGCCGCGCAGGCCATAATCGCCGATTTCGATCATCACGTTGTCGAACAGCGCCGGATAGGGCTGGGGCATGCCGTCGGTCTCGTGGACGATCACCTCATCGATCAGGATCAGCATGCCCACCGTCGCCATCAAGGTGGCCAGCGGGCTCGCGGTCGGGATGAAGCGGAAACAGGTGAGATAGATCAGATAGCCGACCACGCCCGAGGCGATGGCGGCGATCAGAAAGACGACGATCGCCGGCATCGGGATCAGCGAGGCAAAAGCAAGACTGACATAGGCGCCCGCGATCGACGTCGCCGCATAGGCCAGATTGATCTTGTGCATGACGCCAAAGATCAGCGCGAAGCCGGTGCCGATAATCGCATACGTCGCCCCGAACAGCAGGCCGTCGGTTATCGCCTGCAGCAGGTCCAAAAACGAGACATCGCCAAACATCTAGGCACACGCGCCCAAGGCTTGATGAAAATCACCGAATTCGCGGAATTGGCTCACCAACCGGCCCCCCTGCTGGTCTACGCACGTTCCAAAAAGGGCGCGCGGGCGGGCCGCCGAAACGGCCCGCCCGTTGCCACGGGGTCGGCTATTTCCCCGGATCGTGCAAGACGGCCCACGCGCCGCTTTTGGCGTGGACGTAGAGGTAAGGCTTGATCGCCTCGCCTTCCTTGGTGCGCTCGATGGTGCCGAGGAGCCCACTCGTCTTGGTGAGCTTGGCCAGCCCGTCGCGGATCTTGCGGCGATCGGCCTTGAGCGTATCGGCCTTGCCCATCACGCCCTGGCTCTCGATCACGCCCTTCAGGACCATCATGTTCTCCCAGGCCGCGGCGCTGTGAAGATCGGCCGAGCCCTTCCACTTCGCACCCATCTCCGCCGCTACCTTGGCGGCCGGGGTGACCGGCGCGAAGCTGGTCGGAATAATGATGCCCTCGGCCTGCTTGCTGCAGCCCCGCAGGGTTTCCATGCTCGAGGAACTGGTGAGGCCTACCAGTAGCTTGTACTTGACGCGCTGGCGCTTCATTTCCTTGAGCACGCCGCAGGTCGTGAAGGGATGCGCCGAGATCGCGATGATGTCGGCCTTGGCCTTTTTCATGCGGCGCACCTGGGTGGTGAAGTTGGTGTCGGCCAGCAACCACTTGGCCTCGCCCAGCACCTTGTAGCCGGCCTCAGGCGCACGGACCTTCATCACCTTGTGCCAGGTGAAGCGCGAATGCGCGAAGTCCTGCTCGACGCCGCCATAAACCGTCGTGAGCTTGGGATGCGTCGCTTTCAACCACTTGAAGAGCGATTGGTACATCTGGCTCTCGTTGGGGACATTTCGGAACGCCCATTGGGAGATCTTGGCGAGCCCGCCCTTAATCGCGGTGTCGGTGAAGATAGGAATCTGGAGGCCCGTATCTTTGCTGTCGCCGACGGTCTTTTGCAGGATGCCGAACAGCGACTCGGCCACGTTCGAACAGGTCGGGCCAACGGCAACGACTGCTTTGGACCCGGCGATCCGCCGCACCACGGATATACCTTCCTCGGCGTTGCAGCGGTCGTCGTAGAAGCTGACGACGATCTTGCCCTTGCTACCATCACCAAGCTTGACGCCGCCGGATTTGTTGATCTTCTCCGCCGCCGCACGCATCATCGCTTCGGTGTTTACGCCGAACGAGCGAACCACGCCCGACTTGGCGCCGAAACCGGCGATATGAACCTCACGTTCAGCGGCTGCCGCGCCCGGCACGCCGCCAAGCAACGCCATCGCCGCAACGGCAGGCGCAAATATGATCGCTTTTCTCATCTGAATTCCTCCCTAACACCCTCGGTGTCCTTCCGGTCCGTCACGGATCCCGGTAGGTAATGGCAATCCCACTGAATTCGCAGGTGAATTCGCGGGTATTGGAGCCGTTTTTTTTACGCGCATGGTCTCAGTCTGCACCTTAGTATGGTGGCCCTCCTCTGGTCAATTGGCTGCGCGGGGCAGCGGATGAGGCTGGTCCCAATTTTCCTTCAAATCTAGGCTTTTTTCGGCATCTGGACGGGCGGGCGCGATCGGCGTGGCGGTCACGCTGGGCGGCCTGGCCGTCGCGCCGCCGGGCGGCCGAAGGCTTCCTCGAACGTGCCGTGGAGGCGTTTCGCTGCGGCCGGGATCATCCGGGCGAGCTCGATCACGCCCCGCCAGCTCCAGGCCGGCATCACCACGAGAAAGACGATCCAGGCCATGTGGTTGAACTGCAACCCGGTGCGGCCGAACAGCCCGCCGGTGAAGGCGACGATCGCGTCGCCCGCGGCCTCCCCGGCAAGGACCAGGACCAACGTGAAAACGGTGCCGCCACAAACCCGGCGTCGCCAATAGGGAGACATGTCGCGGTAGACGCTGACGAAGCCGCGCGGGCTCACATTCATCGCCACCACGATCAGGAAGCCGAAGAGCAGGTTTCGCCAGTCGCCCAGGAAACGCAGGCCCTCGACAAGGAAGCCCTGGATGAAGATCACCGCGGCCAGGGTGCCGAAGACATTGTGCAAGCCGCCCACGATCGGATAGGCGACAGCGAAGATCGCCAGCACGATGCCGAAACTATTCGGCCCGATATGCGTGGTGTAATGGGCATAGAGCGTGCCGCCGATCCCGGCGATGAAGCCGCCGAGGGCGAAGGCGCTGACCTTGACCACGGTCAGATTGACGCCGACGCTCTGCGCCGCGAGGCCATCCTCGCCGACCGCGCGCATCACCGCCCCGGCGCGCGAGCGGTCGAGCCACCAGATGCCGGCCATCACGATCGCCATGATCGCCCAAATAAAGAGCGCACGATCGAGATCAGTCCAGCCATGGGCCGGGAAAAAGCGAATCTGATTGAACCCCGTGCCGCCCTGCGGGCCGGGGCCGACGACGAGGTGCTGGACCTCGGACGTGAAGTTCAGCCAAAAGAGCCGCACCGCCTCGCCGAAGGCGATCGTCGCCACCACGAGCATCAGCCCTTTCACCCGCAGCGCCGGAAAGCCGACGATGGTGGCAACGGCCGCGGCGGCGGCGGCGGCGACGAGGAGGGCCGGGACGATATGCCAACCGGCAATCGCCGTCAGCATGCCCGAGAGAAACGCGCCGATGGAAAAGAAGCCGGCCTGGGCCAAGGTCACCTGGCCGGTCAGCAGCACCACATAGGCCGACAGGCCGAGGATCGTATGGACACCGATGAGCTGCGCCAGGCCGTACCAGAATTGCATCGGCGCACTCCCCGGCACCTTCTCGCCGCTCGCATTCGAACTTCTCGCGAGAGACCGGCTGACCCCACTCACCGCGCGGAAATCAACGCCGTTGACGATGTTGTTGTTTTTGTCGTTCGCGCCAAACTAGGCTCCCCCCGTCACCCGGTCAATTCACGCCAATGCTCTCAATCAGCGGCAGCCCTCGAAACGACTTTACGTTCTTGCGAAGCGCGACCGTGAAATCCAAAACAAGCTGGCTGCGCTGGGCGTGCAAAGGATAGGCGATCACGAAATCCAAATGGATTGCCGGCGCGAAGGGCTTGATGACGATCCGCCCATCGCTGAATTCCAGTGCGCTGAACGGATCGACCACGGCGACGCCTGCGCCCTTGGCGACAAAGGCGCAGGCCGCTGCGGCCATCGGTGTGTCGATCCGCAGGATGCGACGAACACCCGCCTCCTCGAATGGGTGATCGATACGCGACCGGATACGGTCGAGCATGGTCAGCGAGATGAAATGCTCGCCATCCAAATCGGCCGGCACGATCAGATCCTTTTTCACCAGCCGGTGATCGGCAGGCAGCACGCAAACCGCTTCGACGCGGCAGAAGGGTTCTGTCTCCACCCCGGCGTGGTCGAGGCCGGCGGCAACGATGCCGAGGTCCAGTTGCTGGCCTGCCAGGGACTCGATCACCCTGGCCGAACTGCGCGCATCGAGGGTCAGCGTGACGCGCGGCCGGTCGACCAGGAACTCGGTCGCCACCTCCTGGATAAAACCGGTCGACAACGCCGGCATGACGCCGACCATCAGACGGCCATGGCGGCGCTCGCGAATGTCGATCGCGGACTGGCCAATCTGGGCGACACTGATAAAGGCGCGCTCCACCACGTTGTAAAGGATCGACGCTTCCGGCGTCGGTGCGAGCCGGCCGTGGGCGCGATCGAAAACGTCGAAACCGACGGCCCGCTCGAAGTTGGCGATCAACTTGCTGACCGCCGGCTGGGAAACGTTGAGCACCTCGGCGGCTTGGCTGACCGTGCCGGTCTCAATCACTGCCTTGAAGGCTTCGAGCTGGCGCAGATTGAGCTTCATGGTCCCGTCACTTGGCCGTTACCGCCGAGGGCGAGGGTCTCGTCGGTACATGCGCGCCATACGATCTGTGCCGTCACGGGCGCACCGACAACGGCGGGAAGAACGACCGTGGCGGTTGGGGTGCCATTCCCAAGCAGCCCGGCTTGGCGTGGGCGGACATTGAGGATCGGTACAATCTGATTATAGACAAGCACCCCAAGGCACGGCCCAACAACGCCGCGCGTCACATGGGTACGTTGGGCACGGGCAACCACTTCATAGAGGTCTGCCTAGACGAGACCGACCACGTCTGGTTCATGTTGCACTCGGGGTCGCGTGGCTGCGGGAACAGGATTGGCACGTACTTCATTCAGCGCGCCAAGGAAGAAATGCGCCGCTGGCATATCAACCTGCCCGACGTGGACCTCGCCTACCTGCCCGAGGGGTCGGACCTGTTTGACGACTATCTCGACGCGGTCCACTGGGCGCAGGACTTCGCGTCCCGTAACCGCCACGTCATGATGAACGCGGTCTATCACACCGCGCGAGACATATTGCCCGACTTCACGCCGGTCAACGTAGCGGTCAATTGCCACCACAACTACGTCCAGAAAGAGAACCACTTCGGGCAGAACGTGTGGCTCACCCGCAAGGGTGCGGTCCGAGCACGTAAGGGCGACTTGGGGATCATCCCCGGCTCGATGGGCGCACGCTCGTTCATCATGCGTGGGAAGGGAAACGCCGACGCGTTCAACTCCTGCTCTCACGGCGCGGGTCGCATCATGTCGCGGACTGCGGCCAAGCGTCAGTTCACCCTGGCTGACCACGCCGCGACCACATCCGGCGTGGAGTGTCGCAAGGACGAGGGGTTGCTCGACGAGACCCCTGGTGCCTACAAGAACATCGACGACGTGATGGCAGCGCAGAGCGACCTCGTGGAGATCGTCCACACGCTCAAACAGGTCGTCTGCGTTAAAGGCTGATCATCCTGGGCGTAGCTCAGTCCGGTAGAGTGCCGGGTTTGGAACCCGGAGGTCGCAGGTTCAAATCCTGCCGCCCAGACCACCCCAACAACAGGAGATCGCCATGTTTGGCATCAAAGCACTACGCCGCGACCGCGACGAAGCCGTTGCGCAAGCCGCTGAACTGAACGACGCCCTCACCGCAGTCGAGGGTCAGAACTACACGCTCCGGGCGCTGCTCGGTAAGGCCGCCAGCATCTACGAGAACGGCTCGCCCCCCATGTCCGACAACCAGAACAAGGCGCTGTACGGCGCGTTGACTGCCGGTCGCGAGTTCCTGACGGCGACGGCATGAACGGCTTCGACGACGATGGGATGCGCAAGCGCGTGCGTCGCCGTGAGTTGAAGCAATGGACCGCGCGCACGCGGCTGAGCGGTCTGCCCACGAGAACGACGTGGCTAACACGCACCTGTGGGTCGCCCTGCGGGACGTGGTGAACGCGTACGACCGTTATACCGCTGGTCATCCCGGTCCGCGCGCACTGTTGGACCCCGTGATCGAGAAGGCCCGCACACTGACGTCACGCAACAGTGAAACCAGTACGCGGGCCTAACCTGTAACCCATTGAAACTATTGGTAGCGGGGGTCAGCAACGGTCATTATCATCCATTAGTCCCACTATACGTAGTGATCTAGCTATATAGTGGGACTATATGCAGTAGAGCTAGTGAGTATGATGGTAGCGGTACTCGTTACCATCATCGATTAGACAAGGATGAGACTCGGCAGCCACTCGTTAACCGACATTTTTGGACAAAGATTCAATTTCGCTTGGAATACTACACAGGCGCGATCAGATTTCTCATTTCTATCGCGATAATAGCACTAATATACTTGCGATTACGTTGAGTGCACCTTGGAGGCTCGGAACCCAGATTCCCGCTGGTCCGAAATTGTTGCGACTCTTGCCGTGAATCCGATCACCTGCGTGACAGAATGGTGCTGTACAGACATATAGATTGGATGCATCCCGCCCTTCAGGTCGGGAGCATCATGCCAAATCCGGATCTCCGATTCACGAGAGCTTGGGTCGATGAACATGCGCTCGACGCATTGGGGCTATTGGTCACTGGGCCTATAGGTTCTTGGGACGATCTGCGCGCTGCTGAATTGGCCATTCGGGCAATTGTATTTCATGACACAGTGGAACATATCGGCCCGTACTTTAGAATGCACATGATGAATACAGGCGGCGATTCTTTTGATATTTCTCAAAGCAAGCCATGGTCAATTCCTGATTCAATCTTGAAACTGTTTGAGCAAGCTAAATACAAAGGAACAATAAGCCGCGTCGATACATTGTATAATTTTCCAGATGCCGATCAGGCTCAAAAATTCATCAAGGCACACGCTGCAAAAGCTGAACAAAAAGAGCAGCGCTTGAAAAACGATCCACTTGAGAAAGAAGCCTTTGTAGTGCTCGACGCTGATTTAGGCCAGTTTGAATATGTATGTGAAAACGTAGACGAATACTATTCCATCATTTTCCCAAATGATGAGAACTTGATCAGAAATTTCGTGTCTCGAATACCTTCATCAAACTCACCTTCATATTTTGGCAACTCAGCATATACAGATCTATTGGAGAATTATCCGGGAAATAGAGGAGGGCTATTTTTTAAAAGCATTGATGAGGATTGGAACCAACAATTGGAGTCTTGGGCCCGTCAGGGTCTCAATATTGCGATCGACCTATTGCTCAGCATTGTCTTGAGTAGGGCAAATGAAAGGCACGAGATACCGGCAGTAATATCGGAGTTGCGCGATGAATTTGCCGATGCACGTCGCGAACTATGGAATCTGTTTGACGATTCGTTCTTACGTGTGGCTACGCAGGAAGAGGCAGCACGGGTAATCGAGAGAATAGAAAGAGAGGCCCGGTCGATCGTACCAAAATCCTTCAAACAGCATGAGTTTTGGTTTCCCCTTCGGTTCCTCTGGAATTTTGTACCAGCTGCCGCAACATGGGCCGGCGCGATAAGTGGGTTCAAATCTTTCAAATTCGGAAATGAGCTAGGTGTCCGGCTCCATATGGTGGATGCAGCCCGTCTCTTGGTCAATGATCTCTCTGACCGAGAACCGATTCAACATTCGTTGTCGCGCGTTCTGAATACGAGCGAACTAACCGCACTTGAACTTTCATTTCTGTCGAGATAGTCGCTTAGCCATTGCCATCGCGGTCACAGTTCGCATCAGCCGTGACTAGGCGTGAACTAACACGATATCCAGTTTATTGGTGCCTACCGTTGGTCGATAGCGTGCTGAATCCGGCATCAAATTCTTGTAATAATTTACATGAAAAAACCCAGCTAATTATCTGAATTAGCTGGGTTTTCCAATCTTCTTGGTAGCGGGGGAGGGACTTGAACCCCCGACACGCGGATTATGATTCCGCTGCTCTAACCAGCTGAGCTACCCCGCCGCAAACCACCCCCCACATGGCCGGGGCGCGCGATTTCGGCGACCCTCATGTGGTGGCCCGCCCGTATAGGGACAAGGGTGAAAACTGTCAAGGCAGCCCCTTCGCATGAGGCCCCAAGGCCCCTGCTCCACCCGATTCATTGGTCCATTCGGGGCCTCACCGAAAGCGCCACCGCGAGCCCCCGCCGCAAGCCCCCGCCGCGAGCCATCGCCGCCGCGTCGCCGCCCTGCGCACCTTGCCTTGGCGGCCTGCCGGGCGCCATATAGGAGCCAACCCACGAGCCCTTTATGGGAGGAGCCTGGAGCCATGCCCGAATACCGCTCGCGCCGCACCACGCACGGCCGCCGCAACGCCGCCCAGCGCTCGTTGTGGCGCGCCACCGGCATGACCGAGGACGATTTCGGCAAGCCCATCGTCGCCGTCGCCAACTCCTTTACCCAGTTCGTGCCTGGCCACGTCCATCTAAAAGACATGGGGCAATTGGTCTGCGAGGAAATCGCGCGCGCCGGCGGCGTCGGCCGCGAGTTCAACACCATCGCCGTCGATGACGGCATCGCCATGGGCCATGGCGGCATGCTCTACAGCCTGCCGAGCCGCGATTTGATTGCAGATTCGGTCGAGTATATGGTCAACGCGCATTGCGCCGACGCGCTGGTTTGCATCTCCAATTGCGACAAGATCACGCCGGGCATGCTAATGGCCGCCTTGCGGCTCAACGTGCCGGCGGTCTTCGTCTCGGGCGGGCCAATGGAAGCGGGTAAAGCCACCGTGAAGGGCGAAGTCGTCGCGGTCGATGCGGTCGATGCGCTGATCGCCGGCAACAACCCCGATATGAGCGAGGAAGACAGCCTGGCGATCGAGCAGGCCGCCTGCCCCACTTGCGGGTCGTGCTCGGGCATGTTCACGGCGAACTCGATGAACTGCCTGACCGAGGCCCTCGGCCTCTCGTTGCCCGGCAACGGCACGCTGGTCGCAACGCATAGCGACCGGAAAGAACTCTTTCTCGAAGCCGCGCGGCTCACGGTCGAGCTCACCCGCCGCTATTACGAGCTCGGCGAGGATGCGGTGCTGCCCCGCGCCATTGCCACATACGCGGCCTTCGAGAACGCGATGGCGCTCGATATCGCCATGGGCGGCTCGACCAACACGGTGCTGCATCTCCTCGCCGCCGCGCATGAGGCGGGCGTCGACTTCACCATGAAGGACATCGACGCGCTGTCGCGCCGCGTGCCCTCTCTATGTAAGGTTTCCCCCTCCTCGCATTACCATGTCGAGGACGTCCACCGCGCCGGCGGCGTGCTCGGCATATTGGGCGAACTCGACCGCGCCGGGCTGATCAACCGCGATGTCTCCACCACGCACAGCGCCAGCCTCGGCGAGGCGCTCGACCATTGGGATGTCTGCGGCGGGCAGAGGAGCGAGGCCGAGGCGGTGACGACCTTCTTCGCCGCCGGCCCCGGCGGTGTGGCGACCACGCAAGCCTTCAGCCAATCCGCGCGCTGGGAATCGCTTGATGTCGACCGCGCGGAGGGTTGCATCCGCAATGCCGAGCACGCCTACAGCAAGGATGGCGGGCTCGCGGTGCTTTACGGCAACATCGCCGAGGAGGGCTGCATCGTGAAAACCGCAGGCGTCGATCCCAGCATCCTCGTCTTCAGCGGCCCGGCGCGGGTACTGGAAAGCCAGGAGGGCGCGGCCCGCGCGATCATCGAGAACACCGTCCAGCCGGGCGAGATCGTCATCATCCGCTACGAGGGCCCCAAGGGCGGCCCCGGCATGCAGGAGATGCTGACGCCGACGAGCCTTTTGAAGGCGCAGGGTCTGGGCACCAAATGCGCGCTGGTGACCGACGGCCGTTTCTCCGGCGCCACCTCTGGGCTTTCGATCGGCCATGTCTCGCCCGAGGCCGCCGAGGGCGGCGCCATCGCGCTTATCCAAGATGGCGACACGATCGAGATCGATATCCCCAACCGAAGCATCCACCTCGCCATCGACGACGCCGAGCTCGAAAAACGCCGCGCGGCGATGGACGCCAGGGGCAAGGACGGCTGGAAGCCGGCCGGCCGCAAGCGCGAGGTCACCACCGCGCTCAAGGCCTACGCGGCATTGGCGACCAGCGCGGCCAAGGGCGCTGTGCGCGATGTGGGGCAGGTTTCGTAGGTAACCAATGGTCAACTTGAACCGCGGGAAAAATTAGAATCCGCCACTAGTATTAGACGCAACAATGGGGTTGATCTATGACCAGATTGCGCGGCATTGTCGGTTCCCGCGTCGCCCCATTGCTGAAAGATGCGGGATTCAAAAAGGCTGGCTATGTTTGGAATCGGAGCCGCGAGAACTTTGTTGACGTAGTTGATTTGCAGGTTGGCAAAGGAAGGGCGAACGGCAAGGAGAACTTCACGCTCAATGCCGGCGTATGCGTGCCCGAATGGGTCGAAATGATATGGGAGAAACCTCTGGCAAAGGTGGTGCGCGAAACTAATTGTGCCGTAAGGGGGCGCATATCAGAGATTGCAGCCGGATTTCGGCAAGACGTACGCGACAAGTGGTGGACTATTGAGAGTGGCGCTGATGCAGTTACCGTCGGCGACGATTTGATGACTGCGATCTCCGATAGTGTATTGCCCTTCCTGCAGCGCGTTTCGACGATTTCCGACGTGCACAATCTCCTTACCAACTTGTCTGGCTGGCAGAGCAGCTACCCTCCCAATCATATCTTCCTCGCGATTGCGAAGGCCAAGCTCGGCGACCGCGAAGGTGCGGATGAAGTACTGCGGTCGGTTATGGAGACGCATCCTGACACCTGGGCAAAAAACGCTTTACGGGTGCAAAGGCGCCTGGCCGGTTCCAAATAACGCTATCACCGTCATCTACGAAGGTTCTCGCAAACCGATACGCGCCGACTACTCCTCACCGCGGCACCTCCATTAAATTCCGCGCAATGACCATGCGGTGCACTTCCGAGGGGCCGTCGTAGATGCGCATGTTGCGCACCCGCCCGGCGAGGAGTTGGAGGGGCATCTCCTTGGTCATGCCCATGGCGCCCAGGCATTGCATGGCGTTGTCGATGACCACCTGGGCCATCTCGGTCGCATAGACCTTCAGCATCGAGATCTCGGTGCGCACGTCCTGGCCGCTGTCGATCTTCCAGGCGCAGTCATAGGCCATGAGGCGCGTCGCGTGGATCTTGGTGGCGCCATCCGCCACCCACCACTGGACCGCCTGCCGCGCCGACAGGGGCGCCCCGAAAGTCGTTCTTTGCGGCGCGTAGTCGCGCATGACGTCGAGCGCGCGCTGCGCAGCACCAATGCACCAGGCCGCCATCTCCATGCGCCGCGTGCCGAGGCGCACTTGCATCGGGCTGAAGCCTTGGCCCTCGGTGCCCAGAAGCTTCCAGCCGGGCACGCGGCAGTCTTCCAGAACGACCTCGTAGGTGAACTCGCCGCCCAGCATCGGGATGCGCCGCAGCACCTGGAAGCCCGGCGTATCGCGGTCAACCAAGAAGGCCGACATGCCGCCGCGCGCGCCTTTCTGGGGATCGGTGACCGCCATCAGGATGGTGAAATCGGCCTCCTCGGCCCGGCTGATCCAGATCTTGCGGCCGTTGATCACCCAGTCGTCGCCGTCGCGCACGGCGCGGGTCTTCATGCCGGCCGGGTCGGCGCCCGCACCAGGCTCGGAAATACCGATGGCCGAGATGGTCTCGCCGCGCGCGTAGGGTTCGAGATAGGGGCCGCGCTGCTCGTCCTTCGCCGCCGCCATCAGCATCCGCAAGTTCGGCGAGTCCGGCGGCAGTGTGTAGTGCGCAACGGTGCTGCCCAAGGCCTCGTTGACAGCCACCAGCGCAACGTGGGGCAGCCCCATGCCGCCCGCATCCTCGGGCGCATCGAGGCTCCACAAGCCCATCTCCTGCGAGACCTTATCGAGGCGCTCGCGCTCCGCGGCGGTCAGCCCCGCCCCTTGCCCCGCCGCATCGCGCTCGAGCACGCCGGCCTCGAGCGGCAGCAATTCCTCGCGCACGAAACGCTGCACCAGATCGCGCAGCATCCGGTGCTCTTCAATGAGTTCGAAATCCACGACCGCTCTCCCGCAAGTCGGTGTCAGGTAGGTGCCTTATGCTAATCCGCGCTTGAGCGGTTTGGCCATAAGGGCTCTGAGCAGCCGCACCAAGCGCACAATTGGTACGCGGCACAATCCACGGTCGCCGGAGTGTACTTTGGCCTAAGCCGCGCGCGAAGCCTTCTTGCGCTCATGCTCCTTGAGCAGCTTCTTGCGGATGCGGATCGTTTTGGGGGTCACCTCGACCAGCTCGTCGTCGTCGATGAATTCGAGCGCGTATTCGAGCGTCGTGGCGATCGCCGGCGTCAGGGTCACGGCCTCGTCGGTGCCCGAGGCACGGATATTGGTGAGCTGCTTGCCCTTCATCGGGTTCACGGTCATGTCGGTGTGGCGGGCGTGGATGCCGACGACCATGCCCTCATAGATCTCGTCGCCAGGCTCGGCGAAGAGCCGGCCGCGCTCCTGCAGGTTGAACAGCGCGAAGGCGACGGCCTTGCCGTTCGCCATGGAGATCATCACGCCGTTGCGCCGTTCGGCCAGCGTGCCCGCCGCCCTCGGCGCATAGCGCTCGAAGGCGTGATACATCAGGCCCGTCCCCGACGTGGTGGTCATGAACTCCGGGCGGAAGCCGATGAGGCCGCGGCTGGGGATCGCGTAGTCGAGGCGCACCCTGCCCTGCCCGTCGGGCGTCATTTCCTGCAGCGTGCCGCGGCGCTCGCCGAGCTTTTCCATGACGGCGCCCTGATGCTGCTCCTCGACATCGATCGAGAGCGTCTCCCACGGCTCGCAGATGGTGCCGTCGATGGTCTTCAGGATCACTTCCGGCCGCGAGATCGCCAGCTCGTAGCCCTCGCGCCGCATGGTCTCGATCAGGATGGACAGATGCAGCTCGCCGCGGCCGGACACCTTGAAGCGGTTGGCATCTTCGCCCGGCTCCACCCGCAGCGCAACATTGTGGATGAGCTCGGTCGCGAGCCGGTCACGCAGGTTGCGGCTGGTGACGTACTTGCCCTCGCGCCCGGCGAAGGGCGAGTCGTTGACCTGGAAGGTCATGGTGATGGTGGGCTCGTCGACGATCAGCGCCGGCAGCGCCTCCACCGCCTCGGGATCGCACAGCGTGTCGGAGATATGCAGCTCGTCGAGCCCGGTCAGCGCCACGATCTGGCCGGCTTCGGCCGCCGGCGCCTCGATACGCTCGAGCCCATGAAAGCCGAGGATCTGCAGGATGCGGCCATTGCGCATCTTGCCATCGGCGCCGACCACGGTGACCGGCGCGTTGCGCGCGATGCGGCCGCGCTGGACCCGGCCGATACCGATGACACCGACGTATGAGGAGTAATCAAGCGCGCTGATCTGGAGCTGGAACGGCCCCTCGGCGTCGACCTGCGGCGCTTGCACGTGGTCGACGATGGTCTGGAACAGCGGGGTCATGTCGTCGCCGCGATCAGCGAGGTTTTTCGTCGCCCAGCCCTCGATCGCTGAGGCGTAGACCACCGGAAAGTCGAGCTGCTCGTCGCTCGCGCCGAGCTTGTCGAAGAGATCGAAGGTCTGATCGATCGCCCAATCGGGCCGCGCGGCGTCACGGTCGACCTTGTTCACAACGACGATGGGTCGAAGACCGCGTTCGAGCGCCTTCATGGTCACGAAGCGTGTCTGCGGCATCGGCCCTTCGACCGCATCGACGAGCAGCAGAACCGAATCGACCATCGACAGCACCCGTTCGACTTCGCCGCCAAAATCAGCGTGGCCTGGCGTGTCGACGATGTTGATGCGCCAATCGGCGCCCGCGTGGCTCCAAGTCAGCCCGGTGTTCTTGGAGAGGATGGTGATACCGCGCTCGCGCTCCAGATCGTTGGAGTCCATGACGCGTTCCATGAGCTCGCCATGCTCGGCGAGCGTGCCGGACTGGCGCAGCAGCTTGTCGACCAGCGTCGTCTTGCCGTGGTCGACATGGGCGATGATCGCGATATTGCGCAATTGCGAGACGGCGTCGGTCATGGGGCACTTTCAAGCACTGGGATCAGGTGATCCGAATAACGAAAACGGCACCCGCTGTGGGGGGTGCCGTCAGGCGGGCGTCCTACAATTTCTGGCCCAGAAGACCGGCCTAGGCACCAGATGCTGGTATAGATATGGGGGCGATCCGGCCGCGCGCAAGCCGGCGCCGTCCAAGCCAATGCCGCGCGGGTTCAGGCCTCCCTGGGGGCTTGCAGATACTCTCGCTGGATCCAGCCGCCGCCGAGCACGCGGTCGCCATCATAGAAGACGCATGCCTGGCCCGGCGAAACACCGAATTGCGGTTCCTCAAATGCTACCCGTGCACCGGTACCGCCCGAAGGGGTCACCCGCACCGCCGCCGGATCGCTCACCGAGCGGATCCTAGCAACGCAATCTCGGCCTTCGGTGGGGATAGCGGCGCCATCAAGCCAGTTCATCTCGCCCAGCACGAGTTCCACCCTGGCCAGCGCAGATTTCGGGCCCACCACCACCCGGCGGGCCTCGGGCTCGATGCGCAGGACGTAAAGCGCCTCCCCGCCGCTGACGCCGCCGCCCAGGCCAATGCGGCGGCGCTGGCCAACGGTGTAGTGGATGACGCCCTCATGGCGGCCGAGCACCCGGCCGACCCGGTCCACGATATCGCCCGGATCGGCGGCGCCAGGCCGCAGCTTTTCCACCAAATCGGCATAGCGGCCCTGGGGCACGAAGCAGATGTCCTGGCTGTCGGGCTTGGCGGCGACCGGCAGATCGAACCGCTCGGCCAGCGCCCGTGTTTCAGCCTTCGGCAAACCGCCCAGGGGAAAGCGCAGGAAATCGAGCTGCTCGGGCGTTGTCGCGAAGAGGAAGTAGCTCTGGTCCCGCGCCAGATCAGCGGCCCGATGGAGTTCCGGTCCGTTCGGACCTGCCGCCCGCCGCACATAATGTCCGGTCGCCAGCGCCATCGCCCCCAACTCGCGCGCGGTCCCGACCAGATCGCGGAACTTGACCGTCTGGTTGCAGCGCACGCAGGGGATCGGCGTCTCGCCGCGCTGATAGCTGTCGGCGAAATCATCGATCACCGCCTCGCGGAAGCGGCTCTCATAGTCGAGCACGTAATGGGGAATGCCGATCGCATCGGCGACCCGGCGGGCGTCGTGGATGTCCTGGCCGGCGCAACAGGTTCGGGCGCGTCCGACCGCCTGGCCATGGTCGTAGAGCTGCAGAGTGATGCCGACCACGTCATGGCCGGCCTCGGCCAGAAGCGCGGCCGCCACGGAACTGTCGACGCCGCCGGACATGGCGACCACGACCCGGCGCGCTCCGGGTTCGCCGTCAAGATCGAGATCGAGCATGTGACTGTTGGCACTCATGCAAGGCGATATGGGACGCACCGCACGAGAGGCAAGCCGCCCCCGCATCCATCCAATTGTCACTTTGTTTGGTCGCCGCGCCGACTAATCGCGACTCAAATGGGGACAATGCCCTAATCTCGGCCCATTGATGGATTTCTATCACCGGGTCAACGTCGTGACTGCGCCTTTGGGCCAGCGGTTCCGGCTGGGGTTGGGGAGGTCGTTATCATGGTGCGCTTCGTCTTCGCCACGCTCATGCTGGCGATCCTCTCCACCCTACCGTCTGTCGGCAACGCGGTTGAGAACGGAACCCGGGTCATTGTCAGCGATCACAGCTACTGGGCGCTGATAACGCGCCTGGAAGCTGCGATCAAACGCCAGAAACTCCGCGTCATCAGTCGCGCCAGCGTGCGCGGGGCCGAGCGCCAACGCAAATTCGGCATCCCGGGCAACATGGTGATCGGCGCCTTTCGCGACGAATACGCAGCCCGGATATTGCGCGCCAATGTCGCCGCCGGCATCGAAGCGCCGATCCGCTTCTACATCACCCGCGACGAGAACGAGAAGACGACCACCTTGTGGTATCGCCGCCCCTCCTGGGTGCTGGCGCCTTACGGCGATGAAAGCGGCGATCTGCGCGCGCTGGCAGCCGAGCTCGACCGCGTGATGGAGACGATCGTCACCGAGGCGACCAAGCGCCCCGACCGCGGCAATCGCCTCCTGGTCAAGCGCAACACCGGCAAACGCAGAGCGGTCAGACCCACCCCGGACAAGCCCGCCACGCGCAAAATCGAACGCGTCGCCAAGGCAACCCCGGCGAAATCGGCAAAGACGGCCAAAGCGGCACTGCCGAAGCAAGCCGGACGCACGCCGGCCAAGCCCGTCAAGGCCGCGTTGGTAAAGCCGGCACAGCGCGAACCGTCTAAGACCGCCGCGGTTGCCAGCCAAAAACGTACAGCCCCGACCCCCTTGGTGCGACCTGCGCCGGTGGCCCTGGCGGCGCCGAAGCCGCTTACGGGCGCAGCGGCAAAGCCTTTGGCAGGCGCCGGACCGAAGCCCCTTGCTAGCGCTGCGCCGAAGCCGCTGACCCGGACCGCAGCCGCCCCGCCCCGCCCGGTTGAAGCCGCACCGCAACAGCGCGCGAAAGCCTCGGGGCCGGAACAGACTTCCGGCCAGGCGCTTGTCAAAGAGCCGGCGGTACGGACGGGCAAGGCGAAGCCCGAACGTGTCACCGAACGCCGGTCCATCGAGCTGTCGCCGCTGATGTTGCGTCTGCAAGGACAATAACGCCAGCTGATCCCGGGCAAAACCGCGGCTCGGCCGCGCGACTATTCAGATTTCCACCGGATCGTTTGATCGAAGCGCGCGTTTGTCGCTATCGCGAAAACTTGTCTCGATCGGCGCCGCTTCAGCGGGCACACTGCGCGGGCGTTTGAATTCCAATTGGAGCAATACGATGCGTCATCTGGCCCTTGCGTTGGGTATCCTCTTCGTCGCCGGCAGCGCCGCGCAGGCGGGCGAGAACCGGATCACCGACATTCCGACAAATCACACATTCCCGGCGCTGGTGAAGCGGCTCGACGCGGCCATCAAGAACCACAAGATGTTCGTGGTGACCCGGGCCAGCGCCAGCATCGGCGCCAAGCGCCGCGGCGTGACCATTCCCGGCAACATGGTGATCGGGGTCTATCGGAACGACTTCGCGGTACGCATGCTGGCGGCGAGCGTGCCCGCCGGCATCGAGGCGCCGATCCGCTTCTACATCTGGCAAGCCAAGAACGGCAAAGCGGTCTTGAGCTACCGCAAGCCCTCGGTCGTCTTCGCACCCTACAAGGGCGGCGCCAAGCTCAAAGCACTCGCTGGCGAGCTCGACGCAATATTCGCCGCTATCGCGCGCGATGCTGTGAAGTAAGCCGCCCGCACAACGCATTGGGTAAGCACCAAGGGGTAGGCGGCAAGGCAACTTCACGCCGCATCCAAACCCATCTGCCAGAAATCGATCTCCAGCCGCGTCGCGGCGCGGAAGGTTCTGGCCAGCGCCTCGAACCGCGCCTCCCCGCCCCGCCGCTCGCCAAGGCGCTCGATCGTGGCGACTTCGTCGCGGGCGACCTGTTGGTACTCGTCGCCGGCATACATTGCGATCCATTCGCTGTAACGGTTGTCGCCGCCGCCACCTTTGGCGGCAAGCGCCGCGCCGATCTCCGCATATCCGACGATGCACGGCGCGAGCGCCGCGTGCAGGTCGAGCAGGTCGCCCGCCATCCCCGTCTCCAGCACGTAGCGCGTATAGGCCATGGTGGCGCTGTCCTCGGACTGCGCCGCCATCTCCGCCTCGCTCAGCCCCCAGCCGGCGCAGAACTTGACGTGCAGCTCCATCTCGATATCGAGGATGGCCGAGAGCGACGCCGCGGCCGCCCGCATGTCGTCGAGCGCGTCGGCCTTGTAGACCGCCAGGCCATAGGCGCGGGCGAACTGTATGAGGAAAAGGTAGTCCTGGCCGAGATAGTGGCGGAAGCCGCCTTCCGGCAGGCTGCCATCGCCTAGGCCGCGCACGAAGGGATGATCGGTGTAGGTCTGCCATTCGACCGCGCAAGCGTCGCGCAGACGCGAGAACAGGCTCGTATCGGCGGCTTCAGGCGGTTTCCTTTTGATCCGCTTGGTTGTCCGTTCCATGCGCACCCCGCCACTTGATCGCTTCATGTTGTCAGGTAAGCAGCATGTTACGCACTTCCTTGGGCAACTGCACGACCAGACCGTCCAAATCGTCGCTTATCGCGATCTGACATCCAAGGCGGGAATTGGCGGTCAGCCCGGCGGCGAGATCGAGCATATCCTCCTCGTCCTCCGAGGGCTCGGGCAGGCGATCGATCCATGCCGGATCGACGATGACATGGCAGGTCGAGCACGCCATCGCGCCTTCGCAAGCCCCCTCAATGTCGATGTCGTGCTCGTGCGCGATATCAAGGATCGTCTGACCGGCGCGCACTTCGCACTCGCGCTGTGTGCCGTCACGCTCGATGAAAGTCACTTTGGGCATATGGGAGAGGATTCGAGGGCGTCATCAGCGCCAGAGGCGCCGAGCGCTCAGATGTGGAAGGATTCGCCGCAGCCGCAGCGGCCCTTCTCGTTGGGATTGTTGAAGACGAAGCCCGAATTGAACTTGTCCTCGACGTAGTCCATCTCCGAGCCGATCAAAAACAGGATCGCCGCGGGATCGATGAAAATCTTCACGCCCTTGTCTTCGACCAGATCCTCGGTGGCATTCTGCTCGTCGGCATACTCGACGAAGTAGCTCATGCCCGAGCAACCTTGCGGCTTCACACCCACGCGCAGCCCCATGACGGGCTTGTCGCTCTTGCCGACAAGCGATTTCACACGCTCGGCGGCGGCTTCGGTGATGGTGATAGCTGGCAGGGACATTGGCGGCTTCCGTGACGGTCAGGGACCTGATTGTATCGATTCGCTATCAATAATATAGGTTCGTTTAGCCTTCGTTAGAAGTAGCTAAAACATGCCCAACGCCATCTTGGCGTCTTCGGTCATGCGGTCCATGGTCCACGGCGGATCCCAGGTGATCGTGACCGTAACCTCGCCGGCTCCGGGGACACCCGACACGGCATCGGCAACCCATCCCGGCATCTGCCCGGCGACCGGACAGCCCGGCGCGGTCAGCGTCATCTCTATGTTGACGGTGCCGTGCGCGTCGATGTCGCAAACGTAGATCAGACCCAGATCATAAATGTTCACCGGGATCTCCGGGTCATAGACCATGCGCATCGCGTCGATCAGCATCTCCTCGGAGGCCACAGGCGTGCCCTCGGGCAAAGCCGTGCCGCGCGTTGCCTTGAATTCTTCAACCCCGCCCATTGGGGCCGGATAGTCAGGAAACGGCCGTTCGTGCTCCATCGTCCCTATCTCCCTTGGTCGCCAACGCGTTCACGCCCAGCTTCTGCAAATGCTTCAACATCGCCATCATGCCGATCTGTCGCTGCGTGGTCAGCGCGCCGAGATTGAGCTTGCGCACGTGATCGAGGGTGATCGCGCGCAATTCTTCGGCGGTCAGGCCACTGAAACTTTCGGTCATCATGGCGACCAGCCCGTTCACGATCGCCGCATCGGAACGGCCGCGAAAATAATTCTTTCCATTGCGCATTTCGTGGACGATCCAGACCTTCGACATGCAGCCATGCATCAGGTTCGCATCCGTCATCCATTCGTCGGGAAATGGATCGTCCTTGTGGCGCTTGGCAAGGTCGAGGATGTACTCAAAACGCATTTCCTCGTCGTCCAGCATCTCCAGCGCGTCGGCAAACTCCTGGTATCGGGTGAGATCGGTCATTGGCGCGCCGCCTCTGCCTCGCCCTTCGACAGGCTCAGGGTGAGGCGCGCAGCGGGACCGCGCCCAAGTAAACCCAAACGACGCGCCTCATGCTGAGCCTGTCGAAGCATGAGGGCCGCCGAGCGATGGTTTCTCTTCGCCATCATCCGAGCTTGGCCTTCGCCTTTTCGATCGCGCGCGCCAGCACGTCGATCTCGTCCTTGGTGTTGTACATGCCGATCGAGGCGCGCAGCGTGCCCTCCACGCCCAGCCGGTCCATCAGCGGCTCCGCGCAGTGATGGCCGACGCGCGTGGCAACGCCCTCGCGGTCGATCACGGTGGCAACGTCGAGCGGATGCAGCCCGTCGATCAGGAACGAGACGATCGGGCCCTTGCCGGGCGCGGTGCCGATGAAACGGAAACCGTCGATATCGGCGAGACGCTCGTTCGCATGGGCAAGTACCTCGTGCTCGTGCGCGGCGATCGTCTCGACGCCGAAGGAGGATATGTAGTCGATTGCCGCCCCAAGGCCGATCACCTGGACGATCGGCGGCGTTCCGGCTTCGAAACGGTGCGGCGGCTCTTTGAAGGTCGTCTTCTCGAAGGAAACATGCTCGATCATGTCGCCGCCGCCCTGGTAAGGCGGCATCGTCTCTAGCACCGCCATCTTGCCGTGCAGCACACCAATGCCGCTCGGCCCATAGAGCTTGTGGCCCGTGAAAGCGTAGAAATCAGCGTCTATGTCGCGCACGTCGACGGGACCGTGCACGATGCCTTGGCTGCCATCGATCAGCACCTTGGCGCCGGCGGCATGGCCCAGCGCGACGATCTCCTTCACCGGGGTCACCGTGCCAAGCACATTCGAGCAATGGGTGATGGCGACAAGCCGGGTGCGCGGCCCGAGCAACCCGGCGAATGCCTCCATATCGAGCGCGCCGTCGTCGGTGATGGGCGCGATCTTGAGCGTGAGGCCCTTCTCCTGGCTCAGCAGCTGCCACGGCACGATATTGGCGTGGTGCTCCATCTCGGAGATGATGATCTCGTCGCCGGCCTGCAGATGCGCCCGGCCGTAGGACGCGGCGACCAAATTGATCGCCTCGGTCGCGTTGTGGGTAAAGACGATCTCGTCGTCGCTGGCGGCGTTTATGAAGCGGGCGATCTTCACCCGCGCATTCTCGAACGCATCGGTGGTGGCGCCCGAAAGGTAATGCGCGCCGCGATGGACGTTGGCGTATTGCTCCTCGTAGCAAAAGCGCACCGCCTCGATCACCGCCTTCGGCTTCTGGGCGCTGGCGCCGTTGTCGAGATAGACGAGTGGCTTGTCATAGACCGTGCGCGAGAGGATCGGAAAGTCCGCCCGCACCGCCTCGACGTCGTAGGAGAAATTCGCCTGGCTGCCCGCTTGGACTTGATCGCGCTTGATCTGTTCGGTCATGCCGCGCCTCCTGACAGCGCCGGGCGCGTTCCCATCCAGCGCGCCACACGGTCGCTGAGCGGCTCGCGCAAGCCCGCCATGGCGATGCCATCGATCACCTCACGCAGGAAAGCCTCGACCAGAAGGCCGCGTGCCTCGTCCTCGGGAATGCCGCGCGCGCGCAGATAAAAAAGCGCCTCCTCGTCAAGCTCGCCGGCCGTCGCGCCGTGGCTGCATTTGACGTCATCGGCAAAGATCTTGAGCTCGGGCTTGGCATCGATCTCCGCCCCGTCGGAGAGCAGCAGCGTGCGGTTGAGCTGGTGGCCCTCGATATTCTGGGCATCGGGGCGCACCAGGATCAGGCCTTGGAAGACCGCGCGCGCCTTGTCGTCGAGCACGCCCTTGTAGACTTCGCGGCTCGTCGTATGCGGCTTGGCGTGATCGATGAAGGTGGTGTGATCGGCGTGTTGGCGGTCCTTCATCATATAGGCGCCGAAGAGCCGGCAGTCGGCCCCCTCGCCGTCGAGGGTGACGCGGATTTCGTTGCGCGAGAGTTTGGCGCCGCTGGCGAAATAGAAGGAATCGAAGGAGGCGTTCTTCGCCAGATGCGCATCGAGCATGGCGATGTGAAAGGCCTCCGGCGCCTCGGCCTGGACCTTGCAGTGGCGCACGCCGGCCCCCTCGCCGATCACCACCTCGGTTGCGGCATTGGCGAGCGTTGGCGACTGGCCGAAGCCGATATAGTGCTCGAGCACCGTCGCATGCGAGCCCGCCTCGGCGACGATCAGGTTGCGCGGGTGCTGAAAGACCGGGCCCGACTGCCCGACGCTGACATGGATCACCTCGATCACCGACCCCAGATCAACGCCCGGCTTCAGATGAAGGAACAACCCGTCCGTCAGGAAGGCATCGTTGAGCGCGGTGAACGGTGCGTCCTCGTCGCCGCGCGCCACGCCCAGATGCGCCTCAACCATTTCCGGCATGGTTTCCAGTGCCTTGCCCAGACTGGTGATGGTCGCGCCGTCGGGCGGCATGCAGATGGCGCACAGGTCCTGGCGCAAATGACCGTTCACGAAGACCAGCCGATGCTCGGCGCCGATCAGCGTCGGCAGCGTTCCGGTCGATATGCCGTTCACGACCGGCTTGGCCGGCTCGAACGGAACCCGGCGCAGCTCTTCGAGATTGGTGTATTTCCATTCCTCGCGCCGGCGCGTCGGCAGACCGAAATCCCGAAATCGCTCGATCCCGGCTTCGCGGCGGCCGACCAGCCAAGGCAGATCACCGCCCGGCAAGGTGCCGGCGATTGCGGCGTAGCGGTCGACGATATGTTTCGTCGTGTGGAGGGTGCGCGGATCGGCCATGAGGTGCTCTCTTTGCGCTCCGTCAGGCCGCCGCATCGGCAAACTCGGCGTAGCCTTTTTCTTCCAGCTCGTGCGCCAGTTCCTTGCCGCCGGAACGCACGATGCGGCCGCCGGCCAACACATGAACATAGTCGGGCACGATGTAGTCGAGCAGACGCTGATAGTGGGTTATCACCAGCATTGAGCGGTCGGGCGCTCGAAGTGCGTTCACGCCGTCCGACACCACCTTGAGGGCGTCGATGTCGAGGCCGCTATCGGTCTCGTCGAGCACGGCAAGGGTCGGTTCGAGCACTGCCATCTGCAGCATTTCGTTGCGCTTCTTCTCGCCGCCCGAATAGCCGACATTGACTGGACGCTTCAGCATGTCGTCGGCGATGCCGAGCTCCTTGGTCTTGGCGCGCAGCATTTTCACGAACGCCATCGCGTCGAGCTCTTCCTGCCCGCGATGGCGCAGCACCGCGTTCAACGCGTGCTTGAGGAAGGTCGTCGAGGCAACGCCGGGAATTTCCACTGGATACTGGAAGGCCAGGAAGATGCCTTCGCCGGCGCGCTCCTCCGGCTCGAGCGCGAGCAAATCCCTGCCCTTATACGTGACCGAGCCTTCGGTGACCTCGTAGCCCGGGCGGCCGGCGAGCACGTAAGACAGCGTCGACTTGCCTGAGCCGTTGGGGCCCATGATGGCGTGGACCTCGCCGGCGCGGATATGCAGGTCGAGGCCCTTCAATATTTCCTTGCCGTCGACCGTGGCATGTAGGTTCTTGATTTCTAGCATTCGTTTCGTTCTCGGTTCCTGGCGTTTCGTTCTCGGTTCCTGGTCTCGCTGCCATCCTTCGAGGCTCGCTCTCGCTCGCACCTCAGGATGAGCTGATTTGTCTTGCACCGTTGCTCATCCTAAGGTGCCTGCCCCTTCGAGACGCCGCCTTGCGGCGGCTCGTCAGGATGAGGGCGGGCCTCGAAGCATGGCCGCAGGTGCGCGCTTTACCCCACGCTGCCTTCCAAGCTGATCCCGACCAGCTTCTGCGCCTCCACCGCGAACTCCATCGGCAGCTCCTGCAAAACCTCACGGCAGAAGCCATTGACGATGAGTGCCACCGCCTCCTCCTCGCCCAGCCCGCGCTGGCGGCAATAGAAGAGCTGGTCCTCGGATATCTTCGAGGTCGTCGCCTCGTGCTCGACCCGGGCGCTGCGGTTGCGGCTCTCGATATAGGGCACCGTGTGGGCGCCGCATGTGTCGCCGATCAGCAGCGAGTCGCACTGGGTGTAATTACGCGCGCCCGTGGCCTTGGGCGAGATGCGCACGAGGCCGCGATAGGTCTGCTGCGCCTTGCCCGCCGAGATGCCCTTGGAGATGATACGCGACGTCGTGTTCTTGCCCAGATGGATCATCTTGGTGCCGGTATCGGCCTGCTGGGCGTTGTTGGTGATGGCCACCGAGTAGAACTCGCCGACCGAGTTGTCGCCCTGCAGGATGCAGCTTGGGTATTTCCAGGTGATCGCCGAACCCGTCTCGACCTGGGTCCACGAAATCTTTGAGTTGCGGCCGCGGCAGGCGCCGCGCTTGGTGACGAAATTGTAGATGCCGCCCTTGCCGTCCGCGTCGCCGGGATACCAGTTCTGCACGGTCGAATACTTGATCTCGGCATCGTCGAGCGCGATCAGCTCGACCACCGCGGCATGCAACTGGTTCTCGTCGCGCTGAGGCGCGGTGCAGCCTTCGAGATAGCTCACGTAAGAGCCCTCATCGGCGATGATCAGCGTGCGTTCGAACTGGCCGGTATTCTGCGCGTTGATGCGGAAATAGGTCGACAGCTCCATCGGGCAGCGCACGCCCTTGGGGATATAGACGAACGAGCCGTCGGTGAAGACCGCCGAGTTGAGACAGGCATGCTTGTTGTCGGCATAGGGTACGACCGAGCCCAGATACTTACGCACCAGCTCGGGATGGTCGCGCACCGCCTCGGAGATCGGACAGAAGATGACACCGACCTTCTCCAGCTCGCCCTTGAAGGTGGTGGCGACCGAGACGCTGTCGAAGACCGCGTCGACCGCGACGCCGGCCAGGATCTTTTGCTCCTCCAGCGGAATGCCGAGCTTCTTGTAGGTTTCCAGCAATTGCGGGTCGACGTCGTCGAGGCTTTGGGGCCCGTCGGCTTGTGACTTGGGCGCGGCGTAATAATAGGAATCCTGATAGTCGATCGGCGGGAAGGTGACCATCGCCCACTCAGGCTCGGGCATGGTCTGCCAATGCGCGAAGGCCTTCAGGCGCCATTCAAGCAGCCAAGCCGGCTCGTCCTTCTTGGCCGATATGAAGTGGACGATGTCTTCGCTGAGGCCCTTGGGCGCGCGGTCCTCTTCGATATCGGTGACGAAGCCGTATTTGTACTTTTGCTCCGTCGCCTCGCGGACCTGTTCAGCAGTTTCTACCGTTGCAACCATGCAGTCCCTTTAAGTCTGCCCATCAATCTTCCCATGTGAGCGCGTCAGGCCACGCTCTTCAGTTGGCATATCCGCTCAGGAGCGCACCGGCGCGGGCGCGGGTGCGCTCGCCAGTGGCACGCCGAACATCGCCGCCGGCATCGCCATATCGGCGAGCGATACGCTCTGCAGCGCGCCGCGGATCGCATCGTTCACCCGGTCCCAGTTGCCGCGCATCGGGCACAGGTTCTCAACATTGCAATCACCCTCGGCGCCATCGACGCAGTCGGTCAGCGAGACCGGCCCCTCAAGCGCCCGGATGATCTCGAGCATGGAAATGGCCTGGGGGGCGCGGGCGAGCGCATAGCCGCCATTGGCCCCGCGATGGGAGACCAGCACCTTGCCCCGCGCCAGCGTCTTCAGCACCTTTGCGACGGTCGGCTGGGGCACTTGGGTATCCTCGGCGAGCTGCGGCGCCGTCACCTGCCGCGCCGGCTCGCGGGCCATCTGCGATAGCACGACCACGGCATAATCGGTTATGCGGTTCAGTCTCAGCATCGTGCTGCCTCGATAAATCCCCCGGTTTCGCCCCGGATTCCCTGAGTTTCGGAAACCGGACCGTATCCGTACGGATTACTTAACCCGAATGCCGGATTAATCAAGACCAATTTTGTGCGGTTTGTTGACGCAGCGCAGGCCGTCTGCGGCCTATCGGGCAATATCCGCCCTACTCGGCCGCGCCCCTGGCCCGATCGTTGAGCCGGGCGCCCCGCAATCGCTCGACTTCGGCAACGATGCGGTCGGCGGCGGCGTCAACCTCGCGCTCAGTCGTTGCGCGGCCAATGCCGATGCGCAGGCTCGATCCGGCCGCCGCGTCGCTCAGCCCCATGGCGCGCAACACGTAGGAAGATTCCACCGATCCGGACGTGCATGCCGATCCAGAGGAAACGCAGACGTCTTCGGACAAAGCCTCGATCAGTGCGGTGCCGTCGATGTCCGGAAAGCTCATATTGAGGTTGCCCGCCAACCGCCCGTCGAGGTCGCCGTTCAGCATCGTATCCGGCAGCGCCTTTTCGATCCGCCCCCACATCCGCGTGCGCAGCGCCAGCAGCCGTTCGTTCTCGTCCGCCATCCCGGCTCCGGCGACCTCGCAAGCCTCACCGATCCCCACGACCAGCGCCGGCGCCACGGTGCCCGAGCGCACGCCGCGCTCCTGACCGCCGCCGTCGAAGAGCGGCTCCAGCCGTGCGCGGGGCCGGCGCCTGACATACAACACGCCGACGCCCTTCGGTCCGTAGACCTTGTGGCCGGAGATGCTCATGAGATCGATATTGGCGGCATCCACGTCCAGCGGCATCTTGCCGATTGCCTGGGCCGCATCGGTATGGAAAAGCACGCCGCGCTCGCGCGTCAACGCCCCAATCGCCTCGACAGGGGCGAGACTGCCGACCTCGTTCTGGGCCGCCATCAGGGACACCAGGATGGTTTTGTCCTCGATTGCATCCGCCAGTGCATCGAGATCGACCTGGCAGTTCCGGTCGACCGGCAGATAGGTCACGCGGAATCCCTGGCGCTCGAGCCGCGCGCAGCTTTCCAGCACGCATTTGTGCTCGCTCACCGCGGTGACGATGTGGTCCTTGCCCTGGTGCTCGCGCGCAAACCAGGCCGCGCCCTTTATGGCGATATTGTTCGATTCCGTGGCGCCGGAGGTGAAGACGATCTCGCGCGGATCGGCACCGAACAGCGTCGCCACTTGCGCGCGCGCCGCCTCGACCGCCTCCGCCGCCGTGCGGCCGATGACATGCTGGATGCTGTGAGGATTGCCGAACTGCTCGGAGAAAAATGGCAGCATAGCCTTCAGCACCCGCGGATCGGTGGGCGTGGTGGCGTGGTGATCAAGGTAGATCGGTCGGTTGGTCGCGGCTGTCTTGCTCATCATGCTGGCAATGTAATTGGGTCGTACTGTAACTGGGTCATATGGGCTCACGCGGCAACCGGTCGCCGGGCCATGGCCGCCCAGGCATCCAGGAAAAGATCGATATCGGCCTCGCTCGTCGCCCAGCCGAGACTGACCCGGATAGCGTGGTCGGCCCAATCGGGGCCGACGCCCATCGCCTCCAAAACGTGGCTCGCCTTGACCTTTCCCGACGAGCAGGCGGCCCCGGCGCTCACCGCGAAGCCTTCCAGGTCGAGCGCCATCACCTGGGTCGCCGCGCTCCGCCCGGGCACGGCGATGCAGGTTGTGTTGCCGATCCGGGGGGCGCCTGCGCCGAATATGCGCGCCTCGGGCACCCGTGTCAGGGCCTCGCGCTCCAACCGGTCGCGCAAGCCCCGCACGCGCACATGGTCGCGGCGGCTTGAAGCGATTTCGGCCGCGGCGCCGAACCCGGCGATGCCCGGCATATTCTCAGTGCCGCCGCGTCGCTGCCGCTCCTGGCCGCCGCCGCGAATCAGCGCATCGACGGTGATGAGCTCGGACACGATGAGCGCGCCGACACCCTGGGGCCCGGCGAGCTTATGCGCCGACAAGCTCATCAGGTCGGCGCCGAGGCTGGCGAAATCGATCTCGATCTTACCCGCGCCCTGCACCGCGTCGCAGAGCAGTAGCGCGCCATGCCGTTTCGCAATCGCGGCCGCCTTGGCAACCGGCTGGACGACCCCGGTTTCGTTGTTGGCGAGCATCACCGCAACCACTGCCGGGGTCCGATCGATGGCGAGCAACGCGTCGAACGCGTCGAGATCGACGATGCCCTCGCCGTCGACCGGAATGCGGGTCGCACCGGGAACGGCATCAAGCGCCGAGGCGTGTTCCACGGCGGAGACCAGCACCCGCTTGCGGCCGCAGGCCAACAGCGCCTGGGCATTTGCCTCGGAGGCCCCGCTGGTAAAGACGACTTCCGCGGGTTTCGCGTCCACGAGCGCGGCGACGGCCTCGCGCCCATCCTCGACGACCTTGCGCGCCATCCGCCCGAAGCCGTGCACCGAGGACGGATTGCCCACCGTGTCGAGCCCCACTTCGGCCGCCGCGCGCGCTTCGGGCCGCAGCGGGGCGGTGGCGTTGTAGTCCAGATAGACTTTTTCCGTCACGGGATTAGCCCAATCCTGGTAAATTCATCTGCCGGTCCTGGTGAACTCATCCGTCTGTCACCCCCGACCGCCGTTCAGACCACCGTTTGATCGGCCGTGCGGGGCGGATCTGGGCGCCGATCCCGCCCGGCAGACCGGAAAATGCTTGAAATCCAAGCGCCTGATCGCGATATTCAGCCCCGCGGATGCGCTTGTTTGAAAGGCGTCCGTTCATATCTGGGGCCCAGCCGCCAGTCCGGCACGCGAGCCGGCGGAGTGTAGATGCCCCACAAAAACAGTCAAGAATAGGTGTCCGGGTCATACCAGTGCTCAAGAACTCGTCCCTCGACAAGGACCTGGCCATTTTCCCGCCGGACCAGCGCGCGGCAGGACGCGCGACAATGTACGAGGCCTCAAAAAATGCCTGAAGTCATCATTCCCGGCCCCGAGGGGCGGCTGGAGGGGCGCTATCAGCACTCCAGGCGGCCGAACGCGCCGTTGGCGCTGCTGCTGCACCCGCACCCCGAGCATGGCGGGACGATGAACAACAAAGTCGTCTACCACATGCACCACACCTTCGCGCGCCGGGGCTTCTCCGTGCTGCGCTTCAATTTCCGCGGTGTCGGGCGCAGCCAGGGCCGCTTCGACCGCGGCGAGGGCGAGCTGTCGGATGCCGCCTCGGCGCTCGACTGGATGCAGAGCCACAACGAAAACGCCGCCGGCTGCTGGGTCGCCGGCTTTTCCTTCGGCGCCTGGATCGGCATGCAGCTGCTGATGCGCCGGCCGGAAATCGAGGGCTTCATCTCCGTCGCGCCGCCGGCCAGCATGTACGACTTCACCTTCCTTGCCCCCTGCCCGTCATCGGGCATGATCGTGCATGGCGACCAGGACACTGTGGTGCCGGAGGAATCGGTGGACAAGCTGGTGAAGAAGCTTTCCTCGCAGAGGGGCATCGAGATTGACTACCGCATCGTTGCCGGCGCGGATCATTTCTTCACCGAGCATCTCGATCCGCTCGTCGCCCATGTCGAAGACTACCTGGAGATTTCCGGCGCGGGGGTGAGCCCGGTACCGGCCGCTGGCTGAAGCCGGCCACCACACCCCGCATTCTCGCGGTCGACACCCCAACCCCCGCAAAGCACATGACCGAGCTCCGCTCCGATTTCCTTAGAGTGCTCCAGGAGCGCGGCTACATTCACCAATGCTCCGACTTGGACGCCCTCGACGCGAAGGCCGCCGAGGGTATCGTCACGGCATACGTCGGCTACGATGCGACCGCCGACAGCCTGCATATCGGCTCGCTGGTTTCGATGATGATGCTGCGCTGGATGCAGAAGACCGGGCACCGCCCGATCGTGCTGATGGGCGGCGGTACAACCAAGGTCGGCGACCCCTCGGGCAAGGATGAGAGCCGACAGCTCCTGTCCGCGGAGCAGATCGACGCCAACATCGCCAACATCCGTGCCAGCTTCGAGAGCTTCCTGACATTCGGCGATGGGCCAAGCGCAGGCCCGAGCGACGCGATCATGGTCAACAACGCCGACTGGCTTGATACGCTCGAGTACATCCCCTTCCTGCGCGAGGTCGGCCGGCACTTCACGATCAACCGGATGCTGACCTTCGATTCGGTCAAGCTGCGTCTGGAGCGCGAGCAACCGCTCACCTTCCTGGAGTTCAACTACATGATCCTCCAGGCCTACGACTTCCTGGAGCTCAACAAACGCCACGACTGCACGCTGCAGATGGGCGGCTCCGATCAGTGGGGCAATATCATCAACGGCATGGAGCTGACGCGCCGCATCGCCCACAACGAGGCTTTCGCGCTGACCACGCCGCTGATCACCACATCCTCGGGCGCGAAGATGGGCAAGACCGCGCAGGGCGCCATCTGGCTCAACGAGGACCGCCTTTCGAACTACGACTACTGGCAGTTCTGGCGCAACACCGAGGATGGCGACGTCGGCCGCTTCCTCAAGCTCTTTACCGAACTCCCGCTCGACGAGATCGTGCGTCTGGAGGCGCTCGATGGAGCGGAGATCAACGACGCCAAGAAGATCCTTGCCGACGAGGCGACCAAGCTCTGCCGCGGTGACGCCGCCGCTGCCGAGGCCGCCGAGACGGCACGCCAGACATTCGAGGAAGGCGCGGCGTCCGAGGGCCTGCCGGTCGTCGAGGTGCCGTCCGCCGAGCTGGCCGCCGGCATCCCGGCGTTCGATGCGTTTCGCCGGGCCGGATTGGCGGCCAGTGGCGGCGAGGCCCGGCGCCTCATCAAGGGCGGCGGCGCGCGGGTCAACGACCTGAAAGTCGCCGACGAGCATCAGCCGGTCACGCAATCCGACCTCGACGCCGACGGTGTCGTCAAGCTTTCGGCGGGCAAGAAGCGCCACGCTTTGATCCGCTCGGTCTAGCTAGATACCAGCATTTTTGAGGCGCCTCGGCCGGCTCGCCTTGCCTTGAGTATTTTCCGTTCGGTTGGCATCACCAGCCCGGTTCCACGAAAGTGAAATGTGCTCTAGCGGACCCCGAATTCGCTATTCAGCGCGCCCTGTGGTTGATCGTCGCGGAACTTTCGCCACAGGCCACGCAGGAATGCCGGTGTCAGCACGGAAAGCGCATGGACTTTGAGCTTCGGTTTGCGGAGCGGTCCCTCGGCCGTATAGGCCGCCGCAAACACCCCGCCATGCTTGCCGCCGACCAGGATCTGGCCCAAAAGCGGCACTTTGCCCAACACGCTGTTGAGTGAATAAGAGGGCACCACGGTTCCGTCGATCTCCAGGCGCTGAGCACGCAGGTCGAGCGCGCCTTCGAAGGTGACGCCCAGATTGGCGCTGATCGCACGGCCGTTCTTGACCCGCAAAGCGCCCCGCGGATGGCGGTAGGTAAACGGCGCGACGAATTCGCGGAATAGCACGCCGCGCGGCTTGGAGAGCGCCCCGGCGGTCTCGTCCAATGAACCCTCGCTGGTGATCTGGCGCAAGATCGGCGCCTTGATGAGGCGGTAATTCTTCATCGTGATGCGCCCCGCGAACGGCTCGCGCTTGTTGTCGACGATGGCGCCGCGCACGTGCAATGTTCCGCCAACGACATTGTCCATGATACCCAGCGCACGCAGGGTGCCTCCGGCATCGGTCGACGTTATCAACAGTGCCCGGCCGGGCCCGCGCTTGGCGAAGCGAACCTTCAGCGGCTTGCCCGACGGCACCTGACCGTCGAAATGAACCACCGTCCATAAGCCGCCGATACGTGCCGCCTGGCCACGGAGATTTGAAAGGTAATTCGTCTTGCCGAAGTAGACACGATCGACTGAGAATTGGAGCGCCAGATCGGGACGCGGCCCCTTGGGACGATTGGACGGTTTGGTGTTAATCTCGCCGTTGAAGAAGCGCTCGCCGTCGACACTCCTGCCACCGAGCTGGACAAGGTAACCGCCGCTCTCGCGCGCCGAGACTTTAAGCGAAACGTCGCTGCGACCAAGCTCAACGCGCTTCAACGTGAGCACGTCGAGGCGCTTGCCATCCTTGGTCATGGTTGCCGATCCGCTAGCCTTGAGGCCCGCCGCCTCAAACGACAGCGCATTGACAGCGATGACCCGTTTGCCGGCGACCGTCAACGTGATCGAGGCCTTGCCAGGCGTGCCGGCGGGCTTGCGCCAGCCCAGGAAGGGAATATCCATTTCGGCGTCGCGCAGGTCGAACCGGGCTTCGACCCATTCCGCCGACCGCTCCGAGCGCTTGGTCAGCCGCACCCTGACCCGGAGCGGACCTCGCAGGAAGGGGCCGATCACCAGACCGAAGGTTCGCCTGATCTCCTCGTCGGCCAGGCCGTCGATCGTGATTTGCCGGCGAAACTTCGGGTTGCCGCCAAACTTCTCGATCCAGTTGACCCGTGCCGGCTTGTTGCCGAGCCGAACGCGGCCTTTCACGGCCATCTCGGTCTTGTTCACATCGAGGCGAAGCGAGCCGCCCCTCAGCGTGAGGCCGTAAAGACCGCCCCGCCAGGCGAAGTTCCGCAGTTCGGCGTGGCTCTTGATCGACACTTCGTCAAAAGTCAGCGCATCGAGCAAGGGGAAATCGACCTGCAGCCGGATCACCGCTTCTCCACTCGCGGCATCGGGCGTCACGCCAACCTTTTTGGCATATTGCAGGGGCTCGCTGTCGATGATCTTGAGCGCTTCGGTCAAGGCGCCCCGCAGCGCACCGTCGATCGCTATGCGCTGCTGCCGCGGATCATCGTTGGTCATGCCCGTGACCTGAACCGTCGTATCGTAGACGGTGAGTCCCTCGAGCTTGGCCGACGCCACGCGAAAGTCGATGCGGTCTTCGGTGAACGTGCCGCTGCCGGTCACCGCGCGCACCGGCGGCAATCCCTTCAGATAGCGAACCGTCAACCCGCCGTAGAGGAAGGCGCCCTGCACGTTGCTGAAGCTCGGCTCGCGGCCGTCGCCAAACGCCGCCTCGACTGTGGCCTGCGTCTCCGGCAGAACACCGCCCGAGAGGTTTGCCAGGATCCAGCGCCGGCTGCTCTCGGCAACGCCGGCCGGCCAGTAAACCGGCAGATCGTCGACCTTGACATTGCGCATCGCGGCGGAGACGCGCGCCTTGGCCCGTCCGCCCAGGTTCTCAACCGTGCCCGAGGCCTGCAGCACCGGGCCCCTGCCGAATCGGACGGTCAGGCCGTCCACCGTCACCTTGCTGAAATCGGCGCCGACGCGGCCCCGCAGCGCCAGCGAATCGATGATCAGCGACCGTTGATGCGGCTTGGGCAGCACGATGGTGCCTTTCTTGCCTTCGATCTCGAAACCCATGCGGGTGAGACGACCGCCGCTTTGCAACGCAAACCGGACCTGGCCGTCGAGGGCGATCCGCAACGCGCTGAGATGGTTGAGGCCTGTACGCGGCTTGCCCTCGCCGTCGCGTTGCGCGAACAGACTTGGTTTGAGACCGAAAAAGGATACCGTTACTTCAGCGGTGCGGCTGGCCTTGCCGTAAACCCCGGCGCCGCGAAGCTGGATCTGCTGGCCGCGAATGATCACGGTCATGTCCGCCTTCATGCTGATGCCAGCCGGCCCGCGGACGAATTCAAGATTGGCCACCGGCGCCTGCCAGGCAAGCGCCAGGTGGCGATCGAAGATGGTCATCTTCGCCGCCGCGATCCGCACCGAAGTCAAATAAGACAATGCGCCCTGACGGCGATCCGCCAGCAGTCCTTCGATGACCGCGCGCGGCAAGGGAACGGCGCGCGCCTGGCCAGGCGACTTGCCATCTTCGGCACCGCCCAGCCCGAAGGTAAAGCGGCCGTCCTTGGTGCGTTCGGCGATCAGGCTCGGCCGGCGGATTTCCAAACTGGTCGGCGCGATCACCCCGCGCAATAGGGCTCGCGCGCTGAAACGAATTGTCGCGCGCGGCACACGGGCGATCAGATCACCGTCGGGGCGGATCGCGCGCAAGCCAACAGCATGAACCACCACGGGCCGCTGCCAGCCACCCCAGGTCAGGATAGTTTGCTCGACCCGCACCCGGAACTCGCCGCTGGCGGGGGTCAGCGCACGCTCCACGTAAGGTGACAGGGCTTCCAACGCGACGGGTCCGGTCGACAACCGCCAGGCGGCGGCCGCGATCGCAATGGCCACGCCGGTCAACAGGACGGCGAAAACCTCAACGGTAATCTTGGTCGCCCTAAGGAGCACGGCGTTGGCGTTCCCTTGTGGTATTGACCCGGTTCGGCCCATCGCCCAGTTTGACGCCGCCACGCGATCTTAGGCCCATGATCGACTTATCAGCATTCATAAAGTCTGAACGACGCGCCCGCCCTGGAAGCCCAGAATCGGCGGAAATCGGGCTTGAACGTTGGAATGACGCGATTGTGAACCTCGATGACCGCACGGTTGCAGCTCGCGCCGAGGCTTTCGCGGACGACGCGGCAAGCCGTCTACTCCTTGAGGTCATATTTGGGAACAGCCCGTTTCTGACACAGTGTCTATTGAACGATATCGGTACCGCCGTGGCGTGGCGCAAGACCGGCTTGGTCCAGACTTTCCAACAGATTTTAGACAATTTGCATGGATCAGCCGAAGCCGCCGAATCGGAGAGCATGCTGATGCGCAATTTGCGGGTGGCGCGGCGGCGCTGCGCGCTGGTGGTTGGACTTTCCGATATCGTCGGCCTTGCCAGCATCGAAGAAACCATGGGCGCGCTCAGCCGCTTCGCGGCGGCAGCGATCGATGCCGCAATCGCCTTTCTGCTGCGAGAGGCGCAAGCCAGAGGCAAGCTGCCCAAATCGCTTCCGCAGACGCCGGCCACCAGCGGTTACATCGTGCTGGCCATGGGCAAGCTTGGCGGCGGCGAGCTCAACTATTCCAGCGACATAGACCTGATCGCGCTGTTCGAGCCCGATCGGCTGGATCCGGCGGTCGTCGACGCGTTCGCTGGCGATGGCCCGGGCCCGTTTTTCGTCGGGCTTACGCGCGATCTCGTCCGCATATTGGAAACGCGCACCGCCGATGGTTACGTCTTCCGCACGGATTTGCGCCTACGGCCCGATCCCGGTGTGACCCCGGTGGCGATCTCCACTTTGGGCGCCGAGACCTACTACGAAAGCATGGGCCAGAACTGGGAACGGGCGGCGATGATCAAGGCCCGTCCGATCGCCGGCGATCTCGACGCGGGCGAGGCATTCCTGGCGGCGATCCGGCCCTTCGTCTGGCGCAAGCATCTCGACTTCGCCGCGATCCAGGACATCCACTCGATCAAGCGTCAGATCCATGCCCACAAGGGCGGCGGGAAGATCGCGATCGCCGGTCATAACGTCAAGCTGGGGCGCGGCGGCATTCGCGAGATCGAGTTCTTCGCGCAAACCCAGCAACTGATCTGGGGCGGCCGCGAGCCCGAACTGCGCGCGCGGGTCACGACCGAAACGCTGACGGCGCTCGCCAAGCATGGCCGTATCACCGAGCGCACGGCCGAAGAGATGATCGAGGCCTACGGCTTCCTGCGCACGGTCGAGCATCGCCTGCAGATGATCGACGACCAGCAGACTCACGAGCTGCCGAAAGATGAAAAAGGTCTGGCGGCGCTGGCTGCGTTTCTGGGGTATGCCGACGCGGCGGCCTTCTCGGACGCCCTGGCGCAGCGGCTACGTACAGTGGAGCGACACTACGCCGCCCTGTTCGAGGAAGCGCCGGCGCTCGGCGGGACCGGCAATCTCGTCTTCACCGGCGGCGAGCACGACCCCGACACGCTGGCGACGCTGGAGCGCCTTGGCTACGACGATCCCGAGCGCGTTTCCGCGATCGTGCGGGGCTGGCACCATGGCCGCTACCGCGCCATGCGCAGCGTGCGCGCCCGCGAGATGCTGACCGAGATTATGCCGGTGCTGCTCGAGGCCCTCGCCGCGACGCCGGGTCCTGACGCGGCCTTGCTCAAATTTGATGAGTTCCTGTCGGCGCAACCGGCCGGCGTCCAGCTCTTCGCCATGTTCCACGCCAATCCGGGCCAGCTTTCGCTGGTCGCCGAGGTGATGGGCAGCGCGCCCGAACTCGCCGCGCGCCTCGGCGCCAATGCCTCGCTCTTCGAGGCCATCGTGAGCGAAGGCTTTTTCGACGCCCTGCCCGACCCGGCCCGGCTGGCCGATGACATCGCGCGGACGCTCGGCGAGGCGCGCGACTTTCAGGACGTGCTTGACCTCTGCCGGCGTTGGACCAACGACCACCGCTTCCAGGTTGGCATCCAGTACTTCCGCGGCATGATCGACGCCGCCGCCGCGGGCCGCGCCCTTGCCGATATCGCCGATGCGGCCTTGAGCGCCCTCTGGCCGCCGGTGGTCGCCGAGTTCGAAGAGCAGCACGGGCGATTTGCCGGCGGCGGCATGGCGGTGCTGGCGATGGGCAAGCTCGGCGGCCGCGAAATGACCATGACCTCCGACCTCGATCTCATCTTCCTCTTCGACGTGCCGGCGGGCGCCGAGCAATCCGACGGCGACAAACCGCTGACGCCCGGCCACTACTACACAAGGCTCAGCCAGCGCTACCTCAACGCGATCACCGCGCTCACCGCCGAGGGCCGGCTCTACGAGGTCGACATGCGCCTGCGCCCCTCGGGCAATGCGGGGCCGCTCGCTACTGGCTTTTCAGGCTTCATCACCTATCAGATCGAAAAGGCCTGGACCTGGGAGCACATGGCGCTCACCCGCGCCCGTGTCATCATGGGGCCCGACGATCTGCGCAAACGCATCGACGAAGCCGTGCATGCGGTGCTGTGCAAGCCGCGCGATCCGGGCACCCTCGTCGCCGAGGTGGCCGAGATGCGCGAGCGTATCGCCCGCGAGCATGGCGCCGGCAATGAATGGCAGGTAAAGCGGCGGCGCGGCGGCGTGGTCGATCTGGAGTTCATGGCCCAGTATCTTCAGCTCCTTCACGCGTCCGCGCATCCGGAGGTCCTGTCCGCCAATACGCTCCACGCCTTCGAGCAGATCGCGGCTGCCGACTGCCTCGATGGCGCGACGGCGAACGCGCTGATGGAGGCCGCCCGGTTCTGGCAGGGACTGCAATCGATGCTGCGCCTCACCGTGGGCGAGGACTTCGACGAGGAGAGCGCCACCGACGGCCTGCGCGCGCTCCTTGCCCGCGCCGGCGGCGCCGAAGACTTCGCCGACCTGAAGGCCCGCATTGCGCGCACCAGCGCCGCGGTCTACGAGATCTTCAAGACCATGATCGAGGAACCGGCGGCGCAAGCTGCCGCCAGCAAAAACGAGCAAGACGGATAACAATGACAGGAGCACGCCCATGAGCCCCAAGACGGTGAGCATTGAGATCGGACAGCCCGCCCCGGATTTCAGCGTGCCCGGCGACGGCGGCGGCACGGTCAGCTTGTCGGCGCTCAAGGGCAAGCCGGTGGTGCTTTATTTCTATCCCAAGGACGACACGCCGGGCTGCACCAAGGAGGCCTGCGGCTTTCGCGATGCGATGCCCGACTTCTCCAAGGTGAAAGCGGCGATCGTCGGCGTCTCCAAGGACAGCGTGAAGCGCCACGACAACTTCAAGGCCAAGCACGACCTCAACTTCGCGCTCGCCTCCGACGAGGACGGCGCGATCTGCGAGGCCTACGGCGTCTGGGTGATGAAGAAGAACTACGGCCGCGAATACATGGGCATCGAGCGCTCGACCTTCCTCATCGACGCCGACGGCATCATCCGTGAAATCTGGCGCAAGGTGCGGGTCGCGGGCCATGTCGAGGCGGTGCTGGAAGCGGCGCAGGGGCTTTGAGCCACGGCACCGGCCGACGCCAGCCAAACACACGCCATGACCGTCCCCACCCAATCGCTGACCGAGGCCGCCGTCGGGGTGCTGTCGACCTCCGAAGCTGCGCACAAAGCCGCTGCGAGCCGCGCCGCCGCTGCGGCGTGGCGCGAAGGCACGATCACCACTATCGGCGCAGCCATCCCACCTGAGCGGCCTGCCCGCCCCGCCAATCCCGAACTCAGACGGCCGGGCGATATGCCCAGGCGCGGCGCGGGACAATCGGCGGCCGGACGCATCGCGCTGCTGCACGCGATCGCGCATATCGAATTGAACGCGATCGACCTCGCTTGGGACATCGTCGCGCGCTTCGCCGGCGACGATCTGCCGCGCGCCTTCTTCGATGACTGGGTCAAGGTCGCCGATGAAGAGGCCAAGCACTTCACCCTGTTGTCGGGCCGCCTCGGTACGTTAGGCGCGGCCTATGGCGACCTGCCCGCGCATGACGGGCTTTGGGAAGCGGCCGCGGCGACCGCGCACGACTTGCTTGCGCGCCTCGCCGTGGTTCCGCTGGTGCTGGAAGCGCGCGGGCTCGACGTGACGCCCCAGATGATCGCGCGCATGACCCGCTTCGGCGACGCGGAGACTGCCGCCGTGCTCACCACCATCTACAAGGAAGAGATCGGCCACGTCGCCATAGGCATGCGCTGGTTCGCCTACGAATGCGACCGCCGCGGCCTTGCACCCGAGCCGACTTGGCGCGCCCTTGTCGCCGAGCATTTCAAGGGCGCGCTCAAGCCACCCTTCAACGACGAAGCCCGCGCGCAAGCCGGCATGGCGCAGAGCTTCTACGCCGCCCCACCTGCTTGAACACCCCAGGCTGAACTTCATGGAGCACGCCTGGAAAACTCTTGCGGCGATCTGGCGCCTCGGCGGTGGGCGTTGGCGCTGGCGGGTGCTGTGGCTGCGCAGTGCCAAGTTCGTGGTTGGTGTGACCGGCGTGGTCACCAACGAGGCCGGCGAGGTATTGCTGCTGCGCCATCGCTTCTGGCGCGCCGGCACATGGGGCCTGCCGAGCGGCCTCGTCGAGCGTCACGAGACTTTGGAACAGGCCTTCGCCCGCGAGGTTCGCGAGGAAACCGGCCTCGTAATCGCCGAGCCTGGCCTCGTCCGCGTCGTCAGCGGCTTTCGCCTACGCCTGGAGGTGCATTTCGCCGCGCCTGTTATGGGCGGGGAGATGACGCTAGACCGCCGCGAGATCCTGGAGGCGCGCTTTTTTGCCCCCGATGCCCTGCCGGACGGTTTGCTCGCTGCACACCGCGAGACCGTCGCGCTGACAATGTTCGACGGCGCTGTCGGGAACCGGCCGTCCTAGAACTTCTCCACCCAGGGCCGCAGCTCGACCTCCCACGTCCAGGCCGAGCGGTGCTGACGATGGATGTGAAGATAGCTCTGGGCGATTGCGTCGGGATGCAGCATGCCGTCCTCGCCGCGTCCCGCCGCGCGCGGGTCGCCCGCATCGCCGATGCCGCCATCGATGACGAAATGCGCGACGTGGATGTTTTTCGGCGCCAACTCGCGCGCCATCGATTGGGCAAGCCCACGCAAGCCAAACTTGCCCATCGCGAAGGAGGCCGATTGCGCGTAGCCCTTGACGCTCGCCGAGGCGCCGGTGAACTGGATCGAGCCCGAGCCTTGATCGAGCATCAGCTTCGCCGCAGCCTGGCCGACCAGAAAGCCGCCATAGCAGCTGATCAGCAGCGCATTCTTGACCGCCTCGGCATCCTGCTCGATGAAGGGCCCGCGCGTGCGCGCGCTCGGATTGTAGACGACGATATCGGGCGTGCCCTTGTCGGCGACGGCTTGCGCGAAGAACGTCTCGACCGAACTCGGGTCCACCACATCGACAGCAAACCGCGCCGCGTCGGTTTCGCGGGCCAGCGCGTCGAGCTTGTCGAGGTTGCGCGCGCCCAGCGCCACGGCCATGCCCTCACCGGCAAAGAGCCGTGCCAGCGAAGCCGAGAGTCCCGGCCCGACGCCGATGATGAAGGCGGTTTCCTGC
>Ga0209633_10000406_pt1 | contig 51151 bp, 74 predicted proteins | sample Cruoilmetagenom1_FD_187290 | JGI IMG/M metagenome (GOLD analysis project Ga0209633, IMG submission 187290) | Oil polluted marine microbial communities from Coal Oil Point, Santa Barbara, California, USA - Sample 1 (SPAdes) (version 2) | ecosystem: Environmental > Aquatic > Marine > Oil seeps ... | reverse complement strand
GGAGCAGCAGTCGGAGGACAACTCCTACGGAGTAGTAGCGTCTACGCCGGAACAAGTTGTTATGTATAAAAGAATGATAGATTGTACTCAGTGGTTTATCCTCCTACTCTTATATTAAAAAAAAAAATAAGAGAGAGGGTATCTGCCGAGTCTTACTGCGAAGCAGTACACCTCGGAAACATTCTAGGATGTATAAAAAGAAGAGAGTTAAAATATATATATATATATAATTTTATAAAATACTCAGTGGATCAGCGGAGATGTAGCCACTCCGTAGGAGTCTATACGGGTATTAACAATCAATAACTTACAGAACATACTTAATGTCAAATAAATACACTACCACTTTTTCCGTTTTCAATCGTATATACTAGTATAAGCTAGAATACTAGCAGCTACTCAGTAGCCTCTCAAAGAGAGTAGGGCTGAGAGAGAACAAATAGGGTTTTATTTATTTTAATATAAAATAAAACAACTAATAATTAACTGCGAAGCAGAAGTGTTCTGCGTACGCAGCATCTACTAACACCTACTAGGAGGAATCTATGGATGAGAGTGTGATTAAGCCAGGAATGACTACCTCCACTAAAACTTTCCTAAAGAAGTTAATTGATGTAGACGTAATACCACCTGATAATGGAAAGAAGTATACTGCTGCGAATAATACATTCCATGTTGGGAAAGGTAAGTTAGTTCGAATTAGTGAGAGACAGAGAAATCTAGCAGTTATATTTGCTACAGAACCAACAACTTCCATTACCTACGCTCTGATTAGGGCTGGATATGATTTGAATTACGATAGTTGGGATGGCTCAACTACAGCTCCTATGGTTAGAAGTGAGTTGGATAGGAAGTATAGAAGGGTCTATACACAGAAAGCACTAGCTCTTCAGACACATATCCAAGAGGATGCTTGTGAAGCCCTTAACATTGATGCAGCATGGGTGCTAGGACAGCAGGTTGCCTTATTTGAGGAAACCAAAAGGAAAGGTGCTTATGCCCAGGCTGTTCGGCTCCTACATGACATCTCATACCATACAGACGTAGATGCAAGAATTAGTAATAAGCTGGAAGTAACTGAGAAAGTTGATTATGAAGCAATTCTTAACAGTGCATCTAATCGTACTTCCCTCCCTAATCCTGATGTTATCGATGTTACACCAATTATTTTAGAAGATAATTCTGGACAGGCTGAAGATATAGTTGCCGTTCAGTCCACCCTTACTTAGGGTGATGTATAAACACGGTGGATGTTCTAAGGTGGCCACAAGCTACTGGATAGGAGTTAGACTCTCTTACACGGTGACCAAACACACCTAGGGTCGTATACGTTACGCCATAGTGTGGGTCGGATAGGAGGTTAGATACCTGCCTATTTCCTCCGACAAGGGCTGGGCTAGGACAGTATAAACACCTAGCACTTATTAGGAATACTATGAAAAGAACTAAAAAAGCTAGTATGCGTAAAGCCAACAGTGCCTATGAGTGGGCTAAACGTCAGATTAGATTAGCAACCAACAGAGAATTAGCCGAGAGAGATAAGCGTAAAGGATAGTTATGAACAAACAACAATTTGAATTAGCTCTAGCCAAGAAGGTAGCTACATTCGTAGATGACCCACTTGGTTTCGTATTATGGGCGTTTCCTTGGGGTGAGAAAGGAACCCCATTGGAGAAGTTTAGTGGGCCAGATAAATGGCAATCCGATTATCTATCAAGCATGGGCACGAGGATAAAAGCTCGCCCAGACGATTTCCGACTACAGTATTCCACTTCGTCTGGGCACGGTTAGGTATTGGTAAAAGTGCTATGACTGCCTTTATCATTCTATGGCATATCTCGACACACCCACATTGTGGTGGTCGTATCACAGCAAATACATGGCCACAGCTAGAAAAAGCTACATGGCGAGAGTTAGCTCTATGGCGTAGTAGGATGATTAATGGGCATTGGTTTGAGCAGACTTCTAATCGTATATTCCATGTAGACTACAAGGCAACCTGGGGTGTAGATGCTCTAAGCAACAGTGAGAAAACTCCTGAGGGATTTGCTGGATTACATAGTGATGCTAACCTGGTTATATTTGATGAGGCAAGTGCTATCCCTGATAACATATGGGAAACATCTGAGGGTTCGATGACAGATGCTAACTCACAGTGGCATTGTTTTGGTAACCCAACTAAGAATACAGGAAGATTTAAAGAGTGCTGGGGAAAGTTCGCTGACAGATGGGACTCCAGACAGATAGATAGCCGTTCAGCAATGATGACCGATAAGGATAAGATTGCAGAATGGTCCAAAGATTATGGTGAAGACTCTGATTATATGAGAGTCCGTGTCCGTGGAGTATTTCCAAGAGCTGCGTCCGACCAGCTCATTGATGAGGAGGTGATTAATCTAGCTGCTAGTAACGAAGCCGAACCTATGAATTTTATAAATTATCCAAAAATTTTAGGGGTGGATGTTAGCAGAGGTGGGGGAGATGACTCAGTCATAGTATTGAGACAGGGTCCCCGTAGCGAGATTGTCGGTTCTTATCAGTTATCAGACTTGATGGAATTAGCAGGGAAAGTTGCAGAAGCTTATATGAATGAGCAAGCTTCTCACATATATGTTGATGCCACAGGTCTAGGAGCTGGTGTATATGATAGGCTCAAGCAATTGGGCCTACCTGTTACTGCGGTTAGTTTTGGAACTACAGCATTTGACAAACGTATGTATGCTAATACGAGAGCAGAGATTTGGGGTAAGTTGAGAGATTGGCTTAAGGAAGGTGGTACGATTCCTTACGATGAACGGCTCATACGTGAACTGAGACAGCAGACGTACGGGTATACAGAGAAACTCCAGATACAATTAGAGACAAAGCGAAGTATGAAGAGTAGGGGGTTAGACTCACCTGACATAGCAGATGCTTTTGCCTGTACATTTTATGGGGACAGTATTGTAAGTATGAAACCTAAGGCACGAGCAAGACGTGTTTTACCTAATCAATCAGCAGGATGGACATAGATGTTTGGACATAAGAAGGGATACTATACTAATCAAAATAGAATAGAGTACTACAGTAGTGAGTATGATAAGTTCGTAACAGTACCAGAAGGATACAAGAGTGATGGAGCAACTGGTGCTTTTGATGTATGTAATACGAGCTGGATGGTTCATGATAAACTGTGTGATACAGGGATATGGGATGACGGTACACCTTGCACCAACATACAAGCTTCTACTGTACTAAGTACTATCCTTAAAGATGAATGTGGTAGATGGTTTCGTGCCTTTACTTGGAAGTGGATGACATTCGCTTTTGGTGGCGGTGAAGCCAGAAAGAACGGCATGTTTAAATTGAAGAACAAGGTGAAATGATATGATGATGTATACTATGGAATACACAGACGAAGATTACAGACGTATGGGGTACTGTGATAAGGCTGACTACGAACGCCAACACAGACGCTCAGGGGTGAGATTCAAGGGTCCTATGTCTGAGGACAATGTACCTACTAAGAAACAAGCAGAGTCTACTGACAGCTACCATATGCCTAAAGATAATGACTATACCGATAATATGGAGTACTAGTCATGGCAGATGAAGTAATTATCATCGCTGATATGGAACTGTCACATGTTCTAGGTTACCAGGAAGGTATTACTATTACGGATAAGTATGGTAGGTTATCTGATATTGGGACTAGTGATCCTCCAGTAGACTTATGGAATGGTGGTGGGCTGTATACAGGGCACCCTTTAGGTGCACCTGAGACATTAGAGATATTCTCTAGTTCGCCTAATGACACAGATGGTGGTACTGGTGCCAGAACAGTTCGTATCACTAAGTTGCTGAATGGTGGTAAAGAGTTACAAGATGATGTAATCGTAACACTTAATGGAACTACACCAGTTACTATTGGACCAGAACTATACTCTAGATGCTCTAGAATGAGGGTAGTTACAGTAGGTTCCTCCGGACATAATGAGGGTGAATTAACACTAAGACACACAACTACCACTGCAAATATATTTGCTGTTATGCCATCCGGGAAATCAACTACGGTAATCATGGCAGATACAGTTCCAGCAGGTAAAACTCTCTTTGTTAAGAAGGGAAACATTACTATGAGTAGATTGAGTGGTGCAGCAGGTTCAGCTAATGTAACAATTAGGGTTAGAGAAGATAAACCGGATGCTCCCTTTATAGCACAACGAGATGTTGAGATTACCGAGTCTTCACCTTACCTCTTTGAGAATAGCGGATACTTTGTATTCCAAGAGAAATGTGATTTCAAAGTACAGATTGAAGATGTATCGGATAATAGTACAACAATCTCATCTGAATTCATGGGATTTTATAGAGACAACAAATAGGAATAATATATGGGTATCACACTAACACCTAATAAAGATGACAATGAGGTTACACGGCCTCACGGTGATGCCCTACGGGAACATTACCAGAAGAGCCAAGAAGACGATGAATCACCTGCTGTTCAAATGGATAGACTAGCCTCACATATTTCACAAGTCTGGTCTGAGAATAAAGATGACCGTGTCCGTATAGAACAACAGATGATGCGACTACAGGAAGCAGTCAATGGAGAGTATGACCCGAATACCATTAAAGCTATACGTGGGCAAGGCGGTTCTGACATATACATTCCACTAACAAGTATGCAGTGTAATGCCGGAGCAAGTTGGTTACTATCGGTATTGAATCCACCAGGTGATAAGGCATTTTCTTTTAAGAGCACACCAGTTCCCGATTTACCAGCTCACTTACGAGAAAAGATTGAGACTAAGGTTAAGAGCTCTATCTCCCAGAATGCTCCTAAGGATGAGGAAACTGGATTACCAACCGGACCAGATGGTGAGGTAGCAACACCAGACTTAGTTAAAGACATTACCGATATGGAAGTAGCCAAGACTAAGAAAGCATTCAACAAAGAGAGTGCTAAGAGAGCTGAACGGATGGAACAGAAGGTTTCTGACCAGCTTGAACAGAGTGGATGGTTTCCTACTCTAGAAGACTTTATTACAGATTTAGTTACATTCCCAACAGCATTCATCAAGACTACATATGAGACACAGGTTAGTATGTCAGTGACTACGGTCGATGGTAAGATTACTATGGAACGTAATGAGGAACTAGTAGCTAAGGATACAAGGGTAAGTCCATTTGATGTATATCCATCTCCTGAACAAACTTCTGTGCATAATGGGAGTATGATTGAAAGATTAAAACTTAGTCGCTCTGAGGTATATAACTGTGTCGGTAAGCCAGGATATAGTGATGAGAATATTTTTAAAGTGTTGCAGGAACTTGATAGTAGAGGTTTTGCTGATTGGCAATCTAATGTTGACAGCACAAGGCGGTACTCAGAGAATCATTCAACGGACTTCTCAGGACAAGACGGTTCTTTATATGGACTAAGATTTCTAGGACCTGTTTCAGTGGATAAGATGTTAGACTGGGGTTATTCGGTTGATGTATTACAGAGCCAAGGGTACATTACTTCTGATTTAGATGAGCACGGAATGCCAGCTCCTATTGATAGATATCGTGAGATAGACATTGATGCAATATTAATTGGGAACCATGTTATTAAAGCAGTACCTAATATGGATGTTGAAGGTAAGCGACCTTACTATGCAGCATCATATCGGAAAGTCCCAGGAAGCTTCTGGGGTAAGAGTGTAGCAATGCTAGTACAACCTCATGCTAGACTAGTTAATGCCTCAGCACGTGCGCTAAGTAATAATATGGGTATCGCTTCAGGTCCACAGATTTTAGCATATGTTGATAGGATACCTGAAGGTGAGTCTATACAGGCTCTCACACCGTTAAAGATATGGCAGGTAGTATCAGACCCTCAGGGAGGTAGTGCTAAGCCTATTGACTTCTGGCAACCAGATAGTAATGCTAAAGAGTTGATGGCAGTTTATCAATACTACTTTGATAGTGCTGGGGAGGTTACTGGAATACCTAGAACTTCTTATGCTACTGACCCAACACGGACAATGCCTGGAGCTCAGACAGCAAGTGGACTAGCAATGCTTTTAGAAACGGCTAGTAAGCAAATTAAGCAAGCCGTACGAAACATTGATACAGGAGTAATCGAACCTAGATTGCAGTACCAGTATCGTACAAACATGATGGACCCAGATGTTCCTAATTACTATAAAGGCGATATGCGTATCGTTGCTATCGGAGCTAAGAGTATCGTGGCTAAGGCTGTAGAGAACCAACGAAGTGTGGAACTTCTCCAGGCAACAGCTAATCCATTGGACGCACAACTTCTTGGTGAGTCAGGTAGAGCAGCTATATATCGTTCAATTGGACGTAACTATGATATACCGGGATTAGTACCATCAGAAGAAGAACTTGAGGAACGTGCTGCACAGCAACAAGAACAAGCACAACAGCCTCCACCTTCTCCAGAAGAGCTTAAACTAGAGATTGAGAAGCTCCGTTCTCAAACAAGGATTGAAGACCAGAAGTTGGAATCGGAGTTAGCTAAACAGCAACAGGAAACTGACCTTCAGATAGCTAAGATGGAACTAGAACGTAAGAAAATTGATGCAGAGATTGCAGTTGTTCAGAATAAAGAGAACAATCAGGCAAAATTACAGCAAGTAGCTATTAAGGAAAAGAACGCTAACACGAGATTTCAATCAGAGATTAATTTGAAAGCTCAAACCGGTGAAGGAATTTAATATGGTGAATGATAGGACTGCCAGTGCTATAAGACGCTTGGCACTCTCATCTGACTTCTTAGTATTTAAAGAGCAGCTGAGTGAAGACTTAGCAGCTCAAATCAAAATTCTGGTTTCTGCAAAAGATGAAACAGTCATGCGCAGGGCCCAGGGTACAACCCAATACTTACAAGCATTACTTAATGCAATAGATGTAGGTATGAAATAATCTGGAATCAGAATCACAATAAGCCTGTGAGGATATGACGGTATCCAACCAGACCCTTATAAGATACTCTCTAAGGAAAATATATTTATGAAGAATCAACAAGCAAATGAAGCTGGCCAACACGCTGATGACCTCATCAAGAATCTAGCCAATCCTTCTGCGCCTTTAGTAACAGATAATACAGAAGTACAAGTAGTTGATAAAGCCAAACCAATTGAAGTGGAAGCACCTAAGGTAGAACCTCAGCCTCCATCGGAAAATTGGGAAAACCGATTTAAAGGTTTCAAGGCATCTACCGATAAAACTATTCACACCTTACGACAGCAAGTAAGTCAATTCGATTTGATGAAAGGTGAGAATGAAACACTGAAGAAACAGCTAGAGGAAGCTCAAGCAAAGACACCTTCAAGTCCAGATGAAATGTTAAACCTCTTCTCACAGGAAGAGTTAGACGGTTTCAATAAAATGGTAGAAGGGAAAGTAGGTGGTTTACAAAGTGAAGTTGATAGTTTGCAGACTAAACTCAATCATGCTCAAGAAGTTGAATCAGAGGCTTTGCAAGCCAATGCTCATCAACAGGTAGTGGACGCTGTAGCAGCAGCCGTACCTAACTACCGAGAGATTGATTATGACCCAGAGTTTGCTGCGTTTATGAATGAACCTGATACATTTGGAAACATTAGAAAGGACTTACTAATTAGAGCTAAGCATTCTAATCCACCTGATATTAGTCGTATTGTCCAGTTCTATGTTGAATTCGGTAATAACAAGCCTGCTCAAGAAGAGCAGCAACCTAGTTTTACCCAACAGGAACTATTACAAACTCCATCGTCCACACCTTCGTCAGGCAAAGAGATGCCACAAGGTACTGGAATCGTATGGGACACAGCTACTATAAGTCAGTTCTATAAAGATAAGGCCGTTGGGAAAATATCCCCACAACGCGCTGCTGAGCTAGAGCAGGACTTATATAATAGCCAACGAAAGGGATAGCCATCCCACCAATAGTTCCTTATACAAAATTATATTCTTATAAGGAGAATTAACATGGCTGGTATTACACAATCAAATCCGTCTTGGGACGGTCAAACTCCATATGCTGGTGCCACTTATCAGAGTGATGGTAGCTTTGGATACATCCCAGAAATTTGGGCGGGCAAGTTGATTAAGTAGCTCGGTCAACTATAATCCGAAGTAATTGATAGAGCGAGCGCTGGTATAACGCATCCGTTATATGAATCGGCAGCAATTACTTCAACCGACTATATTATATTTTTGTAGTCGTTAATAAATCAATTCTGAATAACGGGAAGGGAAACTGACCCGAGGCAAGAGTAATACAACTAAGGAACACGCAATGGCGAAAACACTTGGTGACAAATATATAGCAGGATTCTTGGACGGAGATGGATGTATCACTTTGCAGTGGCAATATCCAACGAGAGACCGAAGTAATCCTGAGAAAAGAAGAGCAAATATTCAAGTTAAGTTTACACAACTTACTAGAAGAGATGAAGTTTTATTAAGAATCCAAAGTCAGTATGGTGGTTACATCTACTACAGAAAAGGTCATAATACAACTAATCTCACTATTACAGGTAAGGATGCGGTTAAGTTGTTATCGCGTGTTAAGCAATACTTGGTATTAAAAAGAAGATATGCTGAAGTTCTTTTAGAGATGCATGGGCAGACTTATGAAAATAAGACTGAGATGCGTGAGTATATGAAAGAACAGCGTACTATTAAATCTCTTCCCGTACCGAAACATCCCACACGAGGTTGGATGGCAGGGTACGTAGACGCTGACGGAACATTAGTCGCCTCTGTATGGGAGAAAGGAAATAGAACTAATGCAAGTATCACTTTACAGATTACTTGTAGCTCTTTTGATAGCGAAGGTATTGAAACACTCCAACAGTTTTTTGGTGGTAAGATAAATCCCATGAAAAATAATACTCTAAAGAGATGGAGAATAAACATACCAGCTAGTAAGGCTGAGAAGGTTTTAGGATATTATGCAAAGCATTCTATTATTAAAGCTGACCAGACTTATTTCGTATTAGGTTGTTCTAAGATGAAACATTTCCGCGATGGAAAGAACATCAAAAAGATACTATCCGACCTAAAAGCTCAGCCGCAGAGACTAAGTGAATTGAGTTCTTTGATTAAAGAAGTAGAAGATATACAGAAACCTACTAAATGTAGTATATGTGGAGACACACTTTATGCTAAAGGTTTATGTAGAAAACACTACGACTTTGGTAGAAATAAGAATAAGCGATAGTCCGTTTCACATGCATATTGCATGTAATGGAAGGTATGATTAAGAGTTATGGCGACAATGTCGTCATTCGTTCAGAGCCACTAATTAGCGTAAGCGATTACACTATTGGTGCTCCATTAGTATATAGCAATCCTGGTTCTGCAAAGGTTGAGCTGGCAATTGACAAGGCTAAGGCATGGAGTTTACACTAGAAGCTCCAGTAAAATTAGATTAAACAACGGAGTAAAATCCGAGGCAACCCTTTACCGATTTATGGTTATTACGGGAGCCGCAGAGACTAAACATCTAAAGTCCTAAAGGATAAGTGATAGTCCAAGATGTGTCATCCATCTAGTTCCAAATAGATGACGTACAAGCTCATCAGTTAACAGTTCATTAAGAACTAGGCTGATTTAAAACTTACTTTAAATAACGGAGTAAAATCCGAAACAATGCTATAACCACAATTAGAAGGTTAATATGAAATTTAATACCAATGATTTAGGGTATAAATTGCTAAGCGGTAAGCTAAAGCAATCTCGTAAACACAGTGAACAACTTAACAAATTCCTTGCTGGTCTTTTTGATGCAGATGGTAATGTCCATTTACAGCATAGAGATTTAGTTAGTGGTGGAAGTTATGTTGTACTGTCTAGTTCTATTTCCCAGTCAGAGAGTAATGACCCAAAAGGTGAGATGTTAAAAGCCTTGAGGGATTACTATGACTTAGGTGTTATCCGATTTAGGAAAACAGATGAAAGCCGAACTGATAGATATATATGGGAACTCTCTACTAAACATAGTAAGATGCTGTTTAATAGGATAGGAAAACACTTATATATCAAACATCATATATTTCAAGATTTTATAGACGTACATGAATACTGGAAGGATATTAACAAAGATGCTCTTTCCATTCTAAGAAAGGTCAGCAGAGAAAGTTCCTGTGGTAGGGCCCGACTTAGAAAGCATATTAGTACAGCTTACCTTGCAGGATTAATTGCAGGAGATGGATATGTCCGAGCTGTATTTGGAAGAGACCGTTGGTCTAAGAAGCAACATAAGATGTATAAGATTAATGAGATTGTTCTTGTTATTGAATTACATCAGATGGATGTTAAAGTCTTAGAACAGATTAGAACGGACTGGAAAGGTGGCTTACATACGAACAATAGAGGTACGGTTGTTTGGAGACTCCCTTTAGGTAAGGGTAATAAAAGTAAAGCCCTTCAGTTAATTCCAAAGCTAATACAGTATATGTGCCTAGAAAAGAAATATGAAAAACTAATTGAAATACGAGAATTTCACAAGCAAGTTGCAGAGACTAAACAAGTAAGCCCCGATAAGGGGAAGTGATAGTCCGATGATTAATATTAATATTAGTCATTGCAGATTTAAACCTGATGTCAATCTTCGCTGACGCTGCTTCCGAGCAGTTGAAGGTAGTTGTTGATACTGCTGTACTAGGGTTGATGCAAGGTACTTCTGATGCAGCTAATAATGGTGCAACAGCTGGTGCAATTTCAGGTAATATCAACCTAGGAGTTACTGCTGCCCCTGTAGCTGTTACAGAAGCTAATGCTGTCGAAGCTATCCTACGTTTAGGACAAACTTTAGATGAGCAGTCTGCTCCTGAAACTGGCCGTTGGGTTGCCATCCCTGCTTCTTATGCAGCTGTCCTGAAAGACAGTTTGATACGTTTCGCAAATGAGACTGGTGATAGTGTTTCAGTTGTACGTAATGGCAAGATTGGTATGATAGACCGTTTCACTGTCTACACTTCCAACAACCTGCCTAATGGTGTAGCTGCTGGCTTGGCTGCTGGTGAGACTATGGTCTACGCTGGTGTACCTAGTGCTTGTGCTTTCGCCTCTCAGATTGTGAAGAATGAGACTCTACCCAATCCTGATACTTTTGGTGAATTGATGCGTGGCCTTCAGGTATTTGGCTACAAAACTGTTAAGCCAGAAGGTTTAGTTGAGATGGTTGCTACAATTTCACATACCTAGAATTACTAGGTAGTGATAGGAGGGGAGGAAACTCCCTTCCGCTTTAAAGGAAAATTATGATTAGAATTACACGTAAGATGGGTAAACGCTCATACGAATACACCCCTGGTACTAATGTTCCTGAGGGCTGGGATATCACAGATGAAAAAGGCAATGTGTTCCCTACTAAAGAATTATATGAAGCTTCACTAAAAACAGTAGAAGATAATAAAACCTCTACTAAGAAGCGGGTTATTAAAAAGAAAGCTACTAACTAAGGATTACTATGTCAACCTATTTAGAGATTTGTCAATCGGTCAGGGCACAGGCTGGCATAGCTGGTAGTGGTCCATCAAATGTACAGAATCAAGTTGGTATCTATGCTAATGTAGTTCGATGGGTTGATGAAGCCTATAATGAAATACAGACGCTACACCCTAATTGGAATTTCCTATATTCACAGAGAACTCTAACTTTCCCATCCGGTTTCAATTCCTACCCAGTTCTACTTTCCGAAGGTCTTAGGGAGATAGCTAATGATAGCTATGTCTGGCAGTTCCAGCTGGGACGTAAGACACGTCTTGAGTACTTACCGTGGCATATCTATAAGAATGCAGATAGGTTCTTAGAAGATGAGACAGGCTCACCCGAAGTAATTACAGCAGACCCATCTGGTAATTTAGTTATTTGGCCAACACCAGATGAAGATTATCAAATAACATTTGAAGGTTTTATAGTCCCCGATGTTATGGATATTAGCAGTGATATTCCAATTATCCCTGCTCAATATCATGACCTTATCAAACTAAAGGCACTCATGAAATATTCTGAGAATTTCACAGCCGACACTGTTTATAGAAGTGCAGATACTAACTTTAGGCTGATGTTAAGAAAGATGCAGTTCAGCGAGTTACCTAGAGATAACTTAGTACAACCTAGATTCGTGCCATTCGCATAAGGATACAGACTCATGGCTAACCAGTTAAAAACATTTACACTAACAGGTGGGGAAGACTTAGTTACCTCACCTCTACAAATTGCAGACGGTATGGCCAGAGTCGCTTATAACTATGAACAGGACTACAATGCCGGATACACCCGTATAAAGGGATACCGACCTGCTACTAATACTCTATCGAATATACCAGGGGAAGGACCAATATTAGGTGTATATATTTATAATGATGAAATACTCATGTTTCGTAATCAGTTAGGTGGTGCTACTTCTGGATTATGGCGAACTACAATTGCAATTTACCCTTCTTCGGGTAACCCACCTAATACGCTATGGGTAGAGGTAACTGATGTTGTTGATAGTACAGGTTCTCCTACTACTCTAAATCCTGACGGATATTACGAGTTTGCTGAACAGAACTTTAAAGCTACAGCTTCTACTACAACAGAGGTTCCTATAGATAGTCACGATATCTCTGCAAATTCCGGTTATCTCTATGGGGTAGACGGTAAGAACCCTGCCTTTGAGTTCAATGGTACACAGTTAAAACAGATTGATAGTACATATACTCCAGACGTTCCTCAGCATATCGAAGTTAATGGTAATAGGTTAGCACTAGGTTTCCGTGCTGGAGAGATTGCTATGAGTGTACTTGGAGACCCGCATGATTTTTCAGCAATTAATGGAGCAGGTAGTATTGGCGTAACCGACTTCTTAACAGGTCTTATGGCAGGACCAGATGGTTCTATGTTTACCTTCTGTAAAGATAAGGTATATCTCGTAAAAGGTATGGCTGGTCCTATAGCGGATGTGCAATTAGTGAAGCATAGTAAGGATGTAGGCTCATACCCATACACACAACAGATGCTAGCCGACCATGCATTATTCTATGATACTTGGGGTGTTACTGAGTTAGCTGTAACAGATAGGTATGGGGATATCATATCTAATGCTTTATCTTCAAAGATACAGACCCTACTAACAGAAGCACAACCACAAACGAGTGTAGCCTTACGAAGTAAAGCTCAGTATCGTCTGCACTTTAGACAAGAGATTGGCGGTATACCAAGCACAGTAAGTATCTTGATGACACTTATTAAAGGTGAGAATGTTGGATTTACCCATGCAGTTTATCCGATAGATATAGTATGTGCTACTGTAGGATTTTATAATGGAGAAGAAACTCATATTGTTGGAACTGAAGATGGTAGATTATATTTAATGGATTCAGGTTTTGGTTTTGGTACAGCTACTAGCGAGTTCAATTCATACGTAGTGTTACCATTCAACTTTACTGATTCACCTAGAGTAACAAAGAAATTTAAGAAAGTTATCATTAATGTTGAATATCCAGACCAACATGTTGACCCATTAAATCCGCAAGATAAAACCACGTTACGGTACTCTGCAAGCTTTAATTCAGGTAGAAACTTTGCACCTAAAGATAGTGGACTCTCTTCTATTGAGACTACAGGAAACCTATGGGGGTTAGTAGACTGGGAAGACTTCTATTGGGGAAATGGTGCAGCCGGATTTCTAGAGGGATACATCAGAGGTCATGGTGATAATGTCAGCTTAACCATAAGTAATACTAGTGCTGATTCACCTCACACACTAAAAGATATATCTTTTTTATATGAACCACTTCAGATTGAACGATAGGAGTAATAGATGGCAAACCCCTACTACAACAATGATACCAACACAATCATCAATGGCACTATAGCGGATGCTGCTGATGTAGAGAACAAACTTGACGATGTTTCAGCTGCTTTTGATTCAATAAATGTAGTTGTCAATAAAACATTATCACTAGATAATCCAGATATGATTAATCGGACCATATCTGATGCTGCTATTGTTAGGGCTAATAAGGTTTTAGGATTTGATGCAACAGGTGAATTAATACTAAAATCAGATAATGGCTCATATAGAGGGGACTGGGTTTCTGGTACTTTCTATACTGAGGGTGATATTGTAAAAGATACTACAGGTGATTTTGGTTCAGGTGTAGATGCTATACTAGTTTGCACATTATCTCATACAAGTTCTAACTTAGCTACAGATACTCAATGGACTACGCTAATTGATGTATCTGTGTTAGAGCAAGCCGTAATTGATGCAGAGGCAGCAGCATCAGCAGCCGCAGCTTCAGAGCTTTCAGCTTCTACTTCAGAGAGTAATGCAGCACTGTCCGAGACTAATGCCTCCAATGCTGAAGTTAGCGCAACTGCTTCAGCTTTATCAGCAGGTTCCTCTGAAACTAATGCAGCAGCTAGTGCGCTGGCAGCCGGGTTAAGCGAGGCTAGTGTGTCGGCAGATGCAGTTGCCGCAGGGTTGTCAAAAGACTTTGCCAATGCATGGGCTACAGAAGCCGAGGATGTCCTAGTTGATGATGGTGTTAACCCAACAGATTTCTCAGCATACCACTATGCACAAAAGTCGCAAATCGTTGAGGTTAGTGTTCTAGCAGCAATAGACTCAGTAGTAAACTCTAATTCAGTTGTTGATGTATTGATATATGATACAAGTTCAGATGATGATGGTGGAGCTTGGGTTGATAAGACTAGTTCCCGTAGTTGGTATAATGAAACACTTAATACGTCAACCAGGGGGGGTACTAAAGATTTCCCTAAATTAGCTATTATCACTTTAGAAGCAAATACATTACGTATATTTGATGGAACGGATTCCGAAGTACCTATGTGGTTAATTCATACAGGATTCTACGCTAGTTCTGCTATTTCTTTAGCAGCTAAGAATGGTATTATTTATATAACCACAAACGCTAATACTGTAAACCATGAATTAAATTTTAGAGAGGATTCAATATTTACTAGGTATAGTTCTAGTGGAGCTAATGGCTTTTCACCACAAAATATATCAGATAGACAATCTATGGTGAATGGAGCCGGGGACACTGACACTATTTTATACTGGGAAGGAACTGATGTTGAAGTAGCATCAGATGGTGATATGGGTAATATCGTCTACTACGCTACAACTAGTGGTTTAAGTAGGGTTGGTGCAGATGGCTCAGTCAGTAATTGGACGGACGATGGAAATACCATAAATATTACTGGGGCACTTACTCTAGTAGAGGGGTACATCGTATTCAATGCAGACAACTCGTTAGACCTTAAATATACAAGTAGGCAGTTAACTAATAGTGAATTAGTCGAGTCACGTTATAATAGTTCATCCTACAATTTCTTGAGTTTTAACCAAGGGATAACGTGGTCTGTTGATACAATTCCGTCTTACTTTGATGGAACCAATGAACTGGTTAGGTCAACATCAGGACAGTATACTGGAACCTCAAGGTCTTTAACTAAGTTCTATGATACAGAGGATACTGTTGGAGGTAATATGGTAGCTAAAATCACTGATACTTTTAACAGTGGTATTCTACCTGGTAATAATGTAATGGCAGTACTCTCTAGTAGTACGTCTGGTACGCTGACTAATAGTACAGCTCTTCCTGATAGGTCACACAAGGATAATGATTTTAATACAGTTGGAAATATCAACGTATCGTCAGCATCTACTGGCTCAGACTTAATGGCATTCTCTGGATTCTCAACTAGTAATTACTTTGAGCAGGCAGCTAATACAGACTTAGATGTAGGCTCTGGGGATTTCTATCTTATCGCATGGTTTAAGGTTGGTAGTACTGCTACATCTCAATTTATCTTTGATAGGAGAGCAGCTGGAGATATCGGAGATGTGGTGCGTATGCTTATGACACCTTCAGGAGAGATACAGGTTATTATTTCAGGTGCGACTGTAGATACTATCACCTCGACAAATTCATACAATGATGATAACTGGCATCAGGTAGTATGGGTACGAGGTAATCTATTCGTGGATGGAACTCTGGTAGGTACCAGTATACAGGGCTCGGATGTCGGTAATCCAACAGCCTTATCTTATATTGGTATTTCTAATATTAACACTTCAGCGTTTTTAGGAAGCCTCTCCTTAGTTAGGTTAGGATTAACTGGATTATCATCAAATCAGATTAAAATTCTATATGAGGAAGAGCGTCCTATGTTTAACGAAAACTCCCTATCAACCTTACAGGGCTCATCCTCTGATGTAAAAGCCATTGATTATGATGAGTCCACTAATACAATTACAGCATGTTCAACAGACCATATAACTAAGTTGTCAGGGTTAGTCGTAGTAGAGAATGAAGCAGATGTTGCTACAAGTATTTCCACAGTTGGTGGTAAAGAAATGAAAGGAGTATAATATGGGAGCAACATTTAAGCAAGATGCTATAGATTTAAGAGAGAGGTTGGATACACTAGAGGGTGTTAAGCCAATACCTAGTAATGTAATAGTGAGTAATACAGCTTTTGTTCCTGCCTCTAATATGATAAAATCAGTTGTTAGTTTATCACAGCTAGACTATGATGCACTTGCATTATATGACGATGAGATACTTTATGTGATTGTGGGGTAGCTATGGAATTTCAAGGAACAGAGCCTAAAATTTACTTAGGACCATCTCCAGTAGATAAAATATTTCAAGGTACAGAATTAGTATACCCATCTCCTACAGCTTATAGTGCAGCCATACTAGCCTTAAACCCAGCAGCCTATTGGAGATTAGGTGAAAGTTCAGGTACTGCCCTTGTGGATGAAACTGGTACGTACCCAGGAACTTATCATAATTCACCTACATTAGGGACTCCCGGATTACTAGTGAATGATGATAATACAGCTGTTTCCTTAAATGGAACTAGTCAGTATATAGAAACAACGTACGGTCAGGGAAAACAAGGAACTATTAGTATCAGTTTAATCTTCGATAATCTAGTAAGTACCAATCCTGCAATGAATAATAACCTATTCAATTCCTATGAAGGGACAGGAAGTAATCTGTATATGAGACTGCTAACAACAGGTCAGTTAGATGTTATACGCTTCAACGGGGGAGTTGTATATAGCCGAATAACTACTGCTGCTAGTTACTTCTCAACAAAAGCGCATGTGGTTGTAACTCATGAGCAGGAATTTGGAGCATTACGATTATATATAAATGGGGTTCTGTATGGTACGGATAATAGCACTGTATTCATACAGAACTTCGCAAACTATTATATAGGAGCAAGTCCTTTTCATGCCACAACACCAGCTAATCTATGTCAAGGGATAATAGATGAGGTTGCCGTGTTTGAGTCAGAGTTGACACAGGCAGACGTAACTGACTTATATCAGAAATCAATAGGAAATTAGAATGATAACTAATATTGAATTTAGTAATAAAGAGGGAACTCACATTAGGACTAGTCCTAGCGGAAAAACACTAGCTTTTCCAACAGATGATAGGGAAGTATTAGACTGGCTTGAAGGTAAAACCCAAGAGTATAAAGACAGTTTAAATTTATTCCATAGGTATAAAGCAATTATGGAATATGAAGATAAACTAGAACAGCAGGCTGAAGAACTCCTAGCATGCAGTGAAACTGGACAATATTCCTGTGAGTATAATATATCTCCAGTTGGATTACCACCTTCTGGTTATTACACAGTGAAAGAAGTCGAAGATTCTATACTAGAGTATAATAAAGCTGTTCAGTATAATCAGTATACAGAAGATGAGTTTGGTGGTGGAGTCACTCTTCCTTCACTTCCTACTATCCTGAAGACACCAGATGAGCTTCCAGTTATACCTGAACCAGCTCTTCCAAAGAGGAACTATATTAGTGCTTATAATCCAGATGTACCTCAGCTTATTGATGATAAGGTATTAGAAATTAGGAAAACCTTCGAATCAGATTCTTTAAGAGACGTTGAAGCTAAAGGCATTATCTGGACAGGAGGTTATGAGAGTGCTATGCGCTTAAATGGTAAAGCAGAGATGTTACTTCATTTAGGAATACCTACTGGTAGTATACATTCATCTGACAGAGAACCTCATGAACTAACTATACAGGAAATAAAAGAAGTGGCAGCAGCTATAGGATACCGCTATGAAGTTGCCTTTACTAAATACCAAGCTAGTAGACGTGAATTAGAACTTTGTGGTGAAGACAAGTCATGTATCGTAGCTGTTACATAGGAAATATTAATGACTATCGATTCACTTGAATTACAGCTTGTCCGTATAGACGGGCGACTTGACCAAAATGTAGAGATGCTAAAGACGTTACATAGTACACAACAGGAAGCTTTAGATATGCTTAGAGAGGATTTGAAGGAACAATCCTCTAAGTTTGCTAGTTATGATGCTGTAAATCTTATTACGGAGAATGCGCTTACACGCGCTAATGAGAGTACCGATACTAAAGTAGCTAATCTAGAATCAAAGATTATGAAGACTGCAAGTAACTTAGGCGCTTTCTTTGTTGGTGTAGTAATACTCACATTTGGTCTAATTGAAATCCTACCATTGATACACATAGGGGACTAGAATGGGATATACAACAGAGCAAACTAAACAATATTGGGATGATGTAAGCAGTGGGGGAGTTCTTGATGGGGCTGCTCCTAATAGTTTTGAAGGGAGTAGTACTTTCTCTTCTAATCAAACTTCAGACCTACAGGATATTAGAGACACTGGATATGTTGATAGACAAGCAGCAATGGATTTCACAGATAAGTATGACAAGGATGCAAACAAGGCAGGATTCTTATCGGATAGGTTAGGTACAGTCTTAGATACGAATAGCCCTTATATTCAACGTGCACGTACTAAAGCAAATGAACAATCAGCTAGCCGTGGTTTACTTAATTCATCTATGGCAGCTGGAGCAGCAGAAGGCGCAGCTATCGACCGTGGTTTGGAAGTTGCTCAAGGTGATGTTGATGTTGATAAGTTTAATGTAGGTGAGGCCAATAGATTTCAAGAGAATAGATATCAACAGGCTGGTGAATTAGCTGGCCAGACTCAAGGTTTCTTGAATCAATTAGGTGGAGCTGAAGCCGGACATATCATGGACAAAGGTTTAGCAGACCAAGCCCAGGAAGATAAGAAAGAAGTTATGGGGATAGAGCAAGCTAACAAGCTTGAAGAGATGCAGACTAAGTTTGGATTTGATATGGATGCTATCGATGTAGAACAGGCTAATACATTGATTCAGATGGAAGAGCAGTATGGACACGACAAGGATATGTTAGATGAGAAGCAAGCAGACTTTGCTAGAAATGCTGAGAATGTTTACAATCGTGATTTAGCACTTCAGGTATCCGCTCATGGACAAGCAATGGAATCTGACATGCTAGCTTTCACTAACAACCGTACTATGGAGATGTTGAAGCAGGAGAGTGGTCTGTACGCAGCCTATCTAAATGCCTATAGTGCAATATCATCTGCTGATATCTCAGATAAAGATGCACAGTTGGAAGCACTTGCTAAACAGATTGATGGTGCACTATCTACCGCTCAAGACTATAAAAACATAACTATCACTGGTGCTCCTAACTTTGGGATAACTGGTATATAGGAGTAACATATGCCTGACTACAATGATTTATATGGAGAACTGACTGGTAGCCTTACAGGAAGTAGAGGACAGATATCAGATAAAAGGGATGAGGCAGTCGACTGGTTAGATTCCTTCTATCCACATCCAGGTCAAGCCAATACCCTATCCTCTAATCTAGATAGTCTATTAGATTATAATAGTCAGTACATAAAAGATGCTAGAGCTAATAGTAGAGATGCTAGTGAGAAGGCTGGTATGCTTGAGAGTGGCTTTACTGAGGGTATGGGTGAAGTTTCAGCTATTGATAATGCTTTTGATATGGCGTACAGCGAGACAATGACAGGTGCTTTCAATGTATACCAAGAAAATGAATTAGACTTACAGGAGTATAATCAGGCAGCAGTATTTAATAACCAGAGTGTTGAAGCAGCAGGTAATCAGACTCTTGATGAGTTCGGTTATGTATTAGAGAGTACTAGAAGAGAAGAAGAGCTTGAGGATACTAAGGAACTAATGGACTTAGGAAAGGTTAATCTTGAAGAGTTGATGAAGACTCAACAGGACTACCTTGTAGACAGACAAACTAAGATGCATGATAATTCACTAGCTACTATGGATTATGGGTATGGACTAGCTTCTAAATATCTTGATTTGAATCAGGCTTATACCGAAGTTAATACTGCTAATCAATTTAGATATGACTCTTCGCTCCAAGCAGTAAAACATGCAGATGATATAGATATGTTGTATATGCGTTCTTCTAATGAATTAGCTAATAGGATACTAAGAGATAAGTCAGGATTACAGAAACATTACCTAAATGGGTATGCTGGTATTATGTTATCTGATTTGCATCCTGAGGATAAATATGACCTGTTAGTAGGACTTGGTAATAGCATACAGTCTGCAACTGATGACGTAGTAAGTAATCAATTTCTGAAGATAGAAGACAATCCATATGGCATAAGTTTTATTGATAACTTGACACCGTATAACGTAGGCGATAGGGAAGACAGTCAGTTTGTTTGGGATATAGATGATGCTATACATGAGTATAAAGATTTAGATAGACTCTCTGGTAATATTATGGATAACATACATGGAGAGACCACCCACCAAGAACGAGATATGATTCCACTATGGTCAACTATCACAGATGATTTACTTCCTGAGCTATCCAGATTGAACTTACCGAATGCCAGTCCTGAGGATAAGCAGGCATTCACTGATAAGATGGAATTCTATAAAGTTAATAAGAGTAAGTATGTATCAAGTGATTCTACTACTGAAGAGCTAGATGAGTTCTTTACAGATATGTTTTATATAGGAAAGGTTAGAGATGACTTTGGAAGGCTACAGAATTCATTTGAGATAATACCACCAAGACAGGGTATAGACCATATATGGGAGAGTGACAGTAGGGAGTTACTAAAAGTTCCAGTTATGCAGAAAGGAAACCAGATGTACTATGATGACCTATACGCACGCTATGATGCTGCTCTAGCAGATGGTATTAATTACTTAGATGTTCCGGATGGGTACAAAGAAGCTAAAGCTGCATGTATCTACCCGAGTATGTGGAGGAATGGGAAATGTGTATCTACATACTAGGAGGCTGTATTGAAATTTGAAATTGAACAACTAGAACCGATGTTAGAGTTACTTGAGGAACATCAAGCTAAAGACTCCAAAGGTTATTTTAGTAAAAGAAAAGTTAGGTTACTCCTAGAGAGGGAGGTAGATAACCCTAAAACATTAATACTTACCAACAAGGAGGTATCGGCTGTACTAATATTCATGCTAGTTGAAAGTCACTTCTCAACACAGAGTAGTATACAGGAAGCTTGTTTCTATTCACGAACAGCTGGTAGCGGATTCAGACTATTGAAAGAAGCTCAACCATGGATTGATAGATGGGGAGATGGGGTTCTATATCGTACATTTGTTTCTACTGGGACAGAGGCAACTAATAAGATGTTGGAGAGATTTGGTATGGAACAGATAGGTGTAATATTTGATATGAGAGGAAAAGAATAATGGCTTCAGCTACAATAGGGACAATCATTACTTATGCTATGACAGCATACAGTGCAGTTAGTGCAGTTAAAGCTCTGAAAGATGGTAACATCATGGGAGCTATAGCTGGTGGATTTGGTGCGTATATGGGTTTATCTAGTACAGGTGCATTCGGTACACAGGTTGCAGGGGATGCCACATCACTCTCGGCCGAAGTTGGTGGCCAGTCATTTGCAGAAGCTTCTGGTGCAGGGTTTCTTGACTCTGCTGGCATGACCTCCAGTGTATTCGATGGAGCTGTAACAGGTGGCATAGGAGATGTTGTTGGGTCTGTTGGTGATACAGCTATTGGTGGACTAGTAACGGGTAGTGGTGCAGCAATTAGTCCAGAGGTAGGTCAAGTATCTAATCTTGCATCTAAGAGCGAAGGTGGTTTCCTAAGTAACTTAGGAGATTCAATTGGGGAAGGCTGGGATAGTGTGCTGGAAACAGGTAAAGGTGTTGTCGATTCTGTTGGAGATTTAGTATCGACTGAAGATGGTTCTCTGCTAGCTAAAGCTGGTGAAGCTGTTGGAGGTAAGCAGAACTTATTCAATATGGCTAAGATGGGAGCTGGATACTTACTAGATAAGAAGAAACAGGATGACCAGTTAGAGTTCCTTGAAGACCAAGAAGCTCGTAAACGTGCAGACTTAGAAGCCACACGTGCTCGTAAGGGTGCGGCACCAACATACGTATATGACTTTGGTCGTAGTAGTCGACAAGCAGCAGGAGCTTAATATGGACCCGGAAATCATTAACCAAGTACAACCACTATTTCAAGAAGCTTATAGCGCAATCTACGTAGATGGTGCATTTGATTCTATGGCAGATCAAGTAGAGGCTGCTGGTGATAGTGTTATGCCTATCTCTCAGCTAGTGAGTAAAATTATAGATTCGACAGTTAAAGATGCTGGTGTAACAGACCTTAATGTTTTATTTGCACTGGCTGTCTTACTAATAGCAGACTTACTTGAGTCTTTGGAGAAGGTTGGAATCACATCGGAAGGTGTTCCATTTGACGAAATTATAAATAGCACAATGCAGATGGTTCTCTCTACTAACCCAGACATAGCAGCTTTAATTCAACAGGACCCAGCTATCCAAGAGATGATGTCTAAGGTAGGAGGACAGGAAACACCAGCTACCGATGTAGCACCTCAAGGTGTACTCTCAGGTGGCCCAATAGAAGGGGAAGTATAATGGCAGCACCAAGTATGTCAGGATTCAGTAGTCTAGGCGATATCCGTACACAGGATGTTGTAGGTAGTACTGGAGCACAAATGGCGGCTGTTTTAGATAATGGAGCTAATGCTAATCTAGCAAGTAGCTTACGTAATTCAGCTATGGATAGCTGGAAGAATGCAGCTATTGAGAAGAGACAAATTGCGGCCGAAGGCAGAGCTAGTACTAGGCAGATTGATAAAGAAGGTAGGGCATTAGAAGCTCAGCTGGGTAAGGAAGAGCGTATGGGTTTGATGGACCAAGCTGAACGAGACAGAGTAGATGCCCTGTACGATGACCCTGCTTCACGTGAGAGTAAGAAACTTGCACTTGATACAGCCAAGGCTGAGGCTAGCATTGCTAAGGAGAGAGCAGCAGCTAGTAAGTACTCAGCGGAAGGAGCAGCAGCTACTTCAAGAGCACAGACAGCTAGGGATAGTGCTAATAGTCCACGTAAGTCTGGTAAAGCAAACAATACCTATAAGGATAAACCTGTTAAACTTAATGATGTACAGAAAGCTCAGCTTAAAGACTTGAACACAGAGTTAGAAGCACTAATCCCAGGTGATGATGATAAGAGGATTAAGCAAATTCGTGGTGCTAAGAATGCTATTTATATGGCAGCGGACCCTGCAGCTAAAGAGAAGTATGATTCACTTCGTAGACGTAAGGAAGAGTTACTAGCAGCTAAGCAGGCAGGAGTTGGTACAATATCTCCAGCTAATAAAGCTCCAGTAAAAACTTCTAAGATTATAAAAGGAGTACCTGATGCTGATGTTGCTAGAATCAGTAATCAATACCCAGGTCAAGTTTTATCTAAACAGAAAATTGCAGAGATAGCACAGGCTGAGAAACTAAAGGAAGAGTTAGCTAGAGAAGATACAAAGAATAAAACACTAAATCCCAATCTATTTAATGGGGGACTGCTTGAATCACTCAGAGTTCCTAGATAATTAATAAGAGGTTATTATGCCATTTACACCAGAAGACCAAGCAGAGTTAGACGCTCTAGACCAAGAATTAGAAAGTTATGATTACTACTCAGTAATGAATAGTGATGTTGAAGAAGAAACAGTAGAAGAAAATAATGGATTCTTCTCTAATATTGCTAGAGGTATGGGAGAGCGTGCTACTGATTTAGGTGCAGGCTTGGCTGGTGCAGCAGAAGATGCAAGGGAAGGACTTACCGATGTATTAGGTGGTGACCTACGTGTTGGTTATAACTTACGTAATGAAGATAGTGGATTTGATATAGGATTTTTTACACCTGAAGAGATTGATAAGCAGGAAACGCCATTCAACAGAATAGATGAAGCCCTGTCTGATGTTGACTTAGGCTATGAACAGCAGTATACATTGAGTAAGATGAAGGAAGACCCGACTATCACTAATGTTGTTGGATTTGGCCTTGATACATTAGGCCGTAGTATGGTAGACATGGCAGGTATGTATGCTAGTCTTCCTCTATACTTTACAGCCCGTGAAAATGAATTAGCTGAAGAGCGTGCTACTAATGATGGAAGAGAAGAACCTACCTTTGGTGACTATGCTAAGGTGGCTCCAGGTAATGCTGTAGCAACTCTTATGGATAAGTGGTCCTTTGGTAAGCTGATTGATGTTAAAGCTGGTAAGGAGATTGTAGAGCAGGCTGGTAAGGGTGCCCTTACTAAGGAGATTGGTAAGCGTATACTGAAAGAGAGTGCTACTGAAGGTTTGGTACAGGAACCTGCTGAATATCTCACTACTCATGTCGGTACTGAGAAAGGTGTTGATGTTGGTGAACTGGGTGATGTAGCTTTAGGTGGTGCTATTGGTGGAGCATTCGGTGGTGGTCTAATTGGTGGACCAGCAGCAGCTATCCAACAGAAAGCAAACAATGAGAGATTGGCTGCTGAACGTAGTGCAGAGTTAGCTGCTAATAATGCAGAACTAGATACCATTCTACAGAACGATATAGCTGTAGATGTATTTCAAGAGTTCACACAAGTTGACCAGGATACTGCTCCTGCTCGTGCAGCTGACCAAGAGATATTAGCAACTATGGGAGAGACCACAGCTGCCCCTCGTTCTGGTGTTGTTACAAACGAAGCTGAACCATTAACAGTTAACATGCCTGCTGATGTTACTCCAACCCTTAAACCGTCTGCTGAAGAAGTAGTTGAAGTAGAAGCTCCAGTTACCACTAATGATATTGTCACTCAGGCAGAGACAGAAGCAGTTAATCTTATCACCAAGGTGAATGATAATAAGACAGCACGTAAATTAAGACAAGCTGTTGTTAAACAAGAGAAAGCTACTAAGGTTGCACAGAATCGTCCTACTCCTAAGAACATTGAAGCAGCCCAGATCGCTGCTGAGCAGGTAGAAATCATTAAGGAAGATGCACAGGTTAGAGAAGCTAAGGTTAAACTTAAGGAAGTTAAGAAAGCAGCTAAGGTTAAAGCTGAAACAGTTAAAGAATTAGAAGCTACTCGATTAGAGGATGCAGCATTTGTTACAGTACGTGAAGGTAAGCGTTCTACAGAAGCAATAGTAGAAAGTTTTAATCCAGAAACTAATGAGTACACCGTACAGAAGCTAGATAAGAAGGGAAACAATAAAGGTAATCCAGTTGTCATGCCAGCCAAACAGGTTAAGCGTATGAAGGACAGGGTTACAGCTAAGGAAGTTGAACAGAACGAAGCTGAAGCAGCAGCACAGAAGCAGGAAGAAGATGTTGTTAATACAGCATTCAGTAAAGTACAGGATAAGGGGGTTGTGGGAACACCTGTCGAAATCAAACAGGAATCAAACACAGCATCTAGTACTACTAAGCCTAATGTTGATATTACTCCTAGAGAAAAGTTTCTTACAGAGCGTGAGGATTGGAATTACTTAGGTGAAGGTCAGTTTGAAGATGACATGGGGGATATACATTCTCCAGTTGAAGCTAATCTGAATCGTCTACTAGCTAGTCGTGGTATTGATGTAGAGGGTAATCCTGTAGTTGGTCAGCGTGATGGTAAGGTTGTTAAGCAGAAGTTGTCTAAAGCTGATAAGAAGTTAGCTGATGTAGTTGCTAAACAAGAGACTGCTGTTAAGAAGATAGAAGATGTGGCTACTAAAGCTAAAGCTGTACAAGAAAATGAAGTGGAAGTGAATGCTGAGATAGGTAAGGAAGTTGCTGTACAAACTACTATTGAAACTGAAGGTGAGGTGGCTCCAGTTGCAACAGAAACAGAAGTTGATACTAAGGATAAGGTTGAAGTTAAAGCGCAGGAAACAACCCCTAAGGCCACTAAGAAGTCTGCTAAGGGTAAGAAAGGTACGTATACGTATAATGTGGATACGCTAGATGATGCCATTTTTGATGGTCGTTTATCTGAACCATCTGTCAGGAAGTTAGCAGAGATTTCTATTACCGAAGATACTGGAATGGTTAGCAAGGAAGATGCTAAAGCTTGGCTTGATGCTAATAAGGAAGCAGATGCAGAAACAAATACTAGACAGGATGAGCAGCGTAATGGATGGATTAATGCTGGTATCGACCAGAATGCCATCACGTATGCTGAGAAGAATCCTGAGGTATATCAACAAGCTGAGAATATAAAAGCTTCTGAGGATGTTTCTTTTGTAGAAGCAGCTAAGAACGCTATTGAGCAGCACATGGCTGATGGGCTTACTAGAGAAGCCATCAATTTAAATTATAAGATTGACAATCCATCTTCAGTCAAATTAATGAAGGAAGCATTCATTAAGGCATTTGGTACTGACTTTACTCAGGGTACTGGCAATGTACGTATTGTTAATACAGCAGCAGACCTGAAAGATTTTGAAATAGATAATCGCTCTGCTGATGTTACAGCTTTTATTGATGGTCAAAATAAAATAACCATTATTGCAGACAGAGTTACTAAAGGTGAAGAAGTTAGTTTGTTGATGCATGAGAAAGGTGTTCATGAGTTAATGTCTAAGTCGCCAGCATGGAAGAGAGTCTTAGGTGATATAGAGAGGATACTAAAAGACGATAAGGACCCTGACCATTGGTTAGTCTTTATGGCAAGACGGAGAGCTAAACAGGCTAAGGCTAAGAGTTCCCAGCCACAGTTCTTTAATCTAGAAGAAGAGACAGTTGCTTATTTGATTCAATCGGAAGCAGTTAATGTCCCTTTTTACAAGCGTATGATAGAGCGAATCAAGCAAGCTTTCAGACAAGCTATGGGTGACCCGAAAGCTGACTTACGGGTTAGTCATATGGTTATGATGGCTGATGCTCTTATACAGAGACAAGCTGGTAGTAATATTAAGGAATATGCTAGAATAAAAGCTGAAGGTATTATTCAGGCAGAAGAGGCAGCTGACATTGAGGCACAACTGATATCTGACTTTGAAGAAGGTGGCATGGATGTCAGTGTTGCTGAAGCAGTAGCAGCTGATGTTATTGGAACTGAAGAAACTGAGTTTGTTTCTCAAGTAGCTAAGGCTCCACAGAACATACATGCTACAGCTTGGGATAATGCTAAGCACTTTGCTGGAAAGGTTGGTGATAAGTTCTTAGGGTTCATCCCGCAGTCAGACTTGATTCTGAAAGCAGTTGGGCAAGGTATCACTAGCTTAGGTGCATTAGAGAACATTACTAATGTAACACGTGCTGAGGCTCATGCTAATATAGATAAGGCTAATAAGGAAGTGTTAGCTCCATTGTCTGTACTACAGAAGACAGACCAGAAGAGTTATAATGAACTACAGGAGTTGATGGTTAAGGCTACCACAACTGAGACTAGTCAGGAAGGTACTCGTCGTTTCAATAAGATGAGTCCATTAGCACAGTCTCTCTATCGTAAGATTGAAGCATACTATAAGGACCAAGCTAATAAGTACATCGTAGCTTTGGAAACCCAAGTAGCTGATTTAGGTATGAGTGCTGAGCGTTCATCTGAGTTGCGTACTATGATTGGTACATTCAAGAAGAGTGTATCTAAAGGCAATTACTTCCCTATGCAGCGTTTCGGTAAGTATCGTTTAGATGCTACTGATACGCAGGGTAGACAGTATGTCAGCTTTAGTGACCGGATTGTGGATTTGAATAATGAAGCAGACCAACTACGGAAGGAAGGGTATACAATTAATGATGTAGGTACATTAGCTAAGTTCTCACATGATGCTAAGAGCACTATGGACCCTGAGTTGTATAAGAAAGCAGAACGGATAGTTAGTGAGATGGGTGGAAGCGAGGTTGCACAGGAAGCTCTGTGGAAGACTTTCATGCAAATGGCTCCTAGTGCTGCACTGAAAGACCGTATGCGTACCAGACGCTTCGTACATGGAGCAAGTACTGATGTTGTCCGTGGTATCGCATCTACAATTAACTTCTATCAAGATATCTCTCGTCGTATGTATTCAAGCAAGAGAGCTAATGTACTTGAAGCAGCTAAGATAGAAGTGAGTAAGTTGCCTAAAGGTAATAAGAAGGAGATAGAAGCTAAGTTTCAAGCAGAAGCTACCTTAAGTGAAGTTATTACACGTGAAGACCTAGCAGGTAAGGTAAGGGCCAATTGGTCATCTGCTGCATCTAAGTGGAACTTCGTGCTGAACCTTGGGTTCAACGTATCTTCAGCTATGATTAACTTAACTCAGAATGCTATCGTTGGTGTTCCTATATTAGGTAGCCAGTTTGGTGCTATCAAGTCTAGTATGGCGATGACTAAGGCATTGTCGGATACTGTTATAGGATTGAATCAAGGGGAGAAGTTCTTAAAGGGGAATGAGAAGAAAGCTTTCCAGGAATGGCAGAAGCAAGGTACTCTTGATATGACTCAAGCTAACTTGCATACACAATTAGCTGAAGGTCCAGTGACAGGGATGAACTCTAAGATGGATACAGCTGTTGAGTATTCAGCTTTCATGTTCCACCATGCCGAGATTGCTAACCGTGTTAGTGCAGGTCTAGCAGCTTATCGTCTATACGTAGATAATGCTAAGAATGTTGCACTGGAAAGCGGACAGTCATATGATGAAGCCGCAGTACATGAAGAGGCTGTACTATTCTCAGGGAAGTCTATTAATGATATACATTTCGATTATTCAGAGGAAGGTAAGAGTAGGCTTCAACGGACAGACCTAGGTGCTGTAGCATTGGCATTTAAATCCTATCCAATTAAGATGGCATTCTACATGCTGAACAATGTTAAGAGGGCTATAAATAAGGAGAGTTCACCAGAGAATAAGAAGGAAGCCCGTAAGCAGATAGCTGGTACTATGATTATGACAGCTATGTTTGGTGGTTCTATGGCATTGCCATTGAATTCAGTGTTGATGTTGCTAATGGACACATTGTACTTTGATGATGATGAAGATGCACATGAAGAGTTCAGGGAGTGGACTGTAGATAACTTTGGAGAGGACGGTAGTGAGATAGTCATGAATGGTTTAGTATCTTATATGACTGGAACTAATCTTTCAGGAAGAGTTAGCCTTGACAAGATGTTCTTTAGGATTCCTGATGGTGGTGGTACACCTAAGCAGTGGGCTGATGAAGTTTTGGCTTCGATAATTGGACCTGTTGGTAGCCGTATTGGCTCAGTACCTGATGGTATTCAGCTAATGTCAGAAGGTAAGTTTCATCAAGGGATGGAAAAATTCATGCCATCTATATATGCCAGTACTTCTAAGGCTGTTAGATGGGGAACTGAAGGTACAGCTCATAATGCTTATGACACTCTTATGGAAAAGGACTTTGATTCTAAGGATGCTGTTGCTAGGATGATGGGCTTCACTTCGCTTGAGTACTCTAGACACTCATCTAAGTATTGGATGGAGAAGCGTATAGAACGGACTACTGGGGATAAGAAGAAGAAACTTATGCGAGGTATCGCTATGGCTCTTATTAGTGGTGATAAAGAAGACAGAAGGGAAGCTAGGTTAGCTATCAGGGAGTTTAATAGACAGGTAGCTATCAGCGAGCGTATATCACAATCTGCTATTAGTAGACGTGTACGTGACTTACGTAAGAAGCTTGATGGGAGAGACTAATGGGAAAGATTAATAGATACTTCACTAGGGAAGAGGTAAGTTGTAAATGCGGATGTGGTTTTGATGTGATTGATGCAGAGACATTGAACGTAATTACCGCTGTACGTGAACGGTTTGATAGTCCAGTTTATATCCTAAGTGCTGCTAGGTGTTCTAAACATAACGCAGTTATTGGAGGTGCTAGTCGTTCTAAGCATTTGACAGGTAGGGCTGTTGACATCAGGGTGAAGGATGTTGCACCTATTGAGGTCTATTCATATTTAGATAAGGTACACTCTGATAGGTACGGATTAGGTTTTTATGATTCGTTCACTCATTTAGATACCCGACCTGAGAAGGCTAGGTGGTAGACAAAAGAAAGGGGGAAGCTAGCATTGCGCTGGCCTCCCCTTATTTGTTTCTAACTATTACATAAAGTACTACATTCGCCTACCGAACTTCATACAGTATCCATATCATCATCACCCCAATCGTCATCATCATCTACATCCTCTAACTCAGTAATCACCGGGTAAGGGTGTATCATTGCATCATAGATGAAGATGAGCATACCTACAATCAATGCTAATGTTCCATCCCATATTGATGTCACTAATGCAACAAAACCAATTGTGTTTAAGAAAGCGGACATTAAATCTATGTAATACCCTTTACCATTACTACCTGTTATAATCATTCTATTTTCCTACTATATTACTTAAGTCAATTATTTATCTAATTCATAGTGATAACTACTAACTAACCTGTCTCATTTTCCTTTTCAATAGCACTTCTGATTTCAACTTCACTGTTAGTGTCAATGTATACAAAGTCTTTAAGTTGAACAATCTCATACTCCCCAAAATTAATAGAGTCTAAGAATGAGTATACCAAAGAAGGGTTCACTCCATCAACTGAGATTTCACCTTTACCTTTATCCAGGAACACCACTGTGATTATCTCATTAAACCTCTCAGCGATGGAGTTTATTACTGTACCTATCTTATAACCAATCATATCACGTACCTACCCTTACTTTATCATTCTCAATTTCAACAACGACTTCATGGTTACTCTGGTTGAGTTGTTCAGAATAAACTAACAAGAAACTCTTATTAACAAACCGAACAACACCTACTATCCTTTGCCCTCCCCTATCGAAGGTAACTTCATCGCCTACTTCAATTTTCATGGAAAGTATTCCAACCAATCGGATGACATTATATCATTCTGATTAGGATTCCAAGGAGCAACTTCATTTAGAGAGGTTCGCATGGCTATAAATCCAGTAGTCCTGGCTTCATTAATTTGATGGTCCTCAATGTCAGTAGTAAACTCCCACTCCGTACTCTCTACCATAAACAGGTATACATCTTTACCTGCCCACCCATCACGTCTTACCATCCTACCTTCTAGTAATAATCTTCTTGCTTCACAGAATATCATATTTCCTCCTATTTAATTGGACATGAACCTGTTGAACAAGTCTCATGTGATATTTCTGAAAAAGTTTCCGTCCCTTCAAAGTCAAAACCTCGTAAGCTACTAGCATACTCTTCCCATACCTCCTTTGTTACAACGTCTTGTGGTAGGTAATCGAAACCTAGGTCCTGTGCTGTCTTAGTTGGGTCATCACGTAGTAGCCAGCTAACACCAACATATGTATCCCAGTTCTCATCAAGCCAATTGACAATGTCTGGTACTTCTTCGGGACTATAGCTTACTGTAATAGAACAATTATGGTCAACATAGTTATCCATGACAAGCTTGTATCTATCAAGTTGTTGAATAGCCGTGTCCGTGTTAATGTCCAACTGTCTCCCTCTATCCAATACCCGGTCAAACTCCACACTATCCCAGCGTACAGGAAAAGTAATGATGTAAGATTTACTATCCCTAGGGTTGTCCATGATTGCATAACCAGCTCCTCTCAGTTTAGATACTAATGGGTCTGCCTTAGCAAATATAATATTGTTGAAGATGTACTTTCCTAGCGGTTTATGAATACCCTCTGTAACCCCCATCACTTTGCTTAGCGTTCCGCTCGGTTTAATTGTCGTAGTGGCTTTAGAGCGAGGTAAGCCAAGCTCGTATGCCATAGAGTTAACAGATTCATGGGCTTTATCTCTAATGAGTTGCCACATACCTGCATCATCCTTAAACTCCCACCCCGTGATACCAGTAACACCTACTCCAGTCAGTCTGAGAAACTCATTAAGTTCGTGCCAGGAGTCTTGGAGTATACCGTCCTTTAGATTAACACAGGTCTGTCTATAGTTAGCTCTTCCTATAAGGTGGATAGCTTTTAGTAGTCCTTCCCAATCATTGTTGAATGCTGTAAGGTTAGTTTCTACTAGGTTGCATTGACTTTTATTGCCAAGGAGAATTTCTCCGCAAGGATTGGCACCTTTAAACCAAGGCGCCCTCTCTTCTGCTGACTTAGCATTGAAGAATCCAGGCTCACTCCCTCCTGATTCAAGCATCATCTCAAATAGACCACGCAACTCCAACTTAGTTGGCTTATGGTAGAACAGTAATGAGTTGTTAGATTGATACCGTTGCGGGTTATCAATTGCACAGTCCTTCTTAGCAACTGCAAACTCTTCCCACTCAGGGTCTCCGAACCTGTGGAAGGCGATCTCTGCACTCCTACGGCTACTTAATACAGTACCTAGCCAATTACCTATGTCTAACAAATCAATACGTGTTAGGAGCTGTCCTGCCCTCTTATTAAGTATCTCGGCGATAGCCACTAGTGCGTTTCCTAGTGATGAATCACCACTACTAATCCACCCATACCCGTTTAATCTCTCACCAGCAGGTCTAATGTTTGAAAAATCAAATACTAATTGACGAGCAGAGTACTTGCCTGCTATTAGTTTACCAAAAGCTTTAGCCCATCCTTCAGCAGAGTCACCTACTTTTATAGTCCATACACCATCTTCAAAGATTTCAATGTTTTCATCAACACCTAATAACTTCTCTGTCAATGTACTACTAATGGTTCCAATCTCTTCTATGTTCTTAGAAAATCCATTTAGTACACCAGTGACAGGTAAAAATCCTGTTCCAGAACCTTGCATTAATAGCCATATCATATCAACCACATCATTGACTGTTTCTAACTTAGTGAATGTGCAATTAAACTGACTGGCCTCTCGCTTCTTGGCAACCTCAGTGCCACCAAGCCAAAGGGTTCTACCGGATACAGAAGATTTCTTAGATAGTAGGAGGTCTTTAAGCTCATCAAGTTCAGACTCATCAATTTCATTTAGAGGTTCGTCCTTAGCACGTTCCCACAGCCATCTCTGATGGCCAATAACTCTGGTAATAGTCTGATGCCAGGTCTCAAACTCAGTACCTTCCTCATTCAATGGGCGGCTATACGTACGCCTTGCAACTACATTACCGCGTATTTCATTGTGGTTTAAACCCATAGTCTATCCTCTAGTTTAGGTAGGTTATTAATGTACTCGTCAAGTGTTTCATCTGGTATCTTTACTCGACTAATCACTCTACGCTCTATAGCATATAGTCTAAGAAGTTCAACTTGTAACTCATCCCATTCATCACGAGGTACTGTTATAAAATTGTTTGAAATCATTGATTATCCTTTTTAGTCTGGAGGTATTTACCTATCGAATACCAAGAGCTTGGATTATCCTCGCTAAACTTCTCTTCAAGTGCAGATATGTATGAGTAAATTCTATCTTCACTAGTATATTGTTTAGCCAGTAACAACTCTGTTTCTGCTACCACCTGTTGTCCTCTATGTGTTGTTACCTCATCTGATTTATCTGTGTATACCATCACGTATCCTCCGTAACCGTTTCTCGGATGTATATTTAATTTTGTTCCAGTCATACTCAGCACTGGTTCCTTTCTTTCCCTTCCCTCTCGAATACATGTATATACGTCGAGATGCTTTTATAACATTCCCCAGGTCAAAGTCATTTCCTACCATATACTGTATAATATCTTCTACTTGCATGAGACCTACCCCAGGTATTACAAACCCGTAGTAGGAGGATGAACCACCGTCTGACTCATTAGATTCAGATTGTGGTACTGAAGGGAAGGGGTCTAAGCTATAGTACTCATCAGCATCACCTTCTATCCTATTATATATATCTTCCACTATTCTTCGCCTTTAAATTCTTTAAATACATTAGGTGCTACTGCATAGAGCTGCTTACCAACCTCAACAGCAACCTCTCTTATTTCCCATTGTGCATGGCTGTCTGTTCTGTTAACTAAAAAATCGTACCATGACTGCAAGTTACCAGTCATCATAATCTTACTGATTGCTGCAGATGGTAATACATATCGTGCATCCTCTTTCTTTATGCCACTCTCCGTTAGATGTTGGTATAGCTGAAAAACATCAGAGCAACTATCTTGAAATATTACATTCAGGTCTGGCCTAGAGGCAATATCAGGAGGTGTAACCCACTCAATCCTAGTCTTTACATAACGTTGTGATTCTTGGAGATAGGAGATGTGAGGGTGTCTCACGAGCTGGTGTGTACAGTTACGGCTAACACCATCCACTTCAAAGGTAGCATATGCAAACCTCAATGTTGCTAAGTGTTTTACCTTCATCAGGTGTTTTATACGTCTATCTAAGCTATTATCATCTGTTGGTGAGCCATAACATACACCAGCATGTCGTGCTACTGACCTCTCAGAATCACTGGTGTAGTCAACTAATCTAATGTTCATCCATATCTTCCCATATCATCGCTGATATAAGTACTATAATCACCACTACATATGTCTCAATCATAATTTATCCTTTACCAAATAAAGTACTACATCGGTTGTTACAGTTATTCCAATCCCTCAATATCTATTCTGTAGTTCACATCTGAAAGTTTAGCAAGCTTGTCTAACCAATCAGCCAGTACAAGCAGCGCCATCTCATATAGTGTCTTACCTACAACTCTCCAGTTAATCATTTGTGCTTCCAATTATAGTACCGTCTGACTAAGAACACCCTAGCCAGGGCTACTGCTGTAAATATCCAACCGATTTGTAACTGCTCAAAGAATGTAACATCCATTCCATACATTGGAAAGACAACAAACTGAGTAGCAAGGGCAGCTATATAACCTAACCCTACATGAGTTACAGTTTCCTTTAGTGACTGCCATTTACTCTGCATCTTTAGGAACTGTCGTATTTAATTGTACCCAACAATCAGTACGTACGAGTACGAATTTATACATGGTACTTCTCCATCAATCTTTCTAAGCTAACAAAGTCTACGTCATAATCACTGAAGCCATACCGATTAGTAAAGTTCTTCATGTGGACAAATCCCCTAATCTCCGTGTTATATGCACCTCGATAAGCTTCATCATTAATATAGAATGCTCCAGCACAAACACCAAAGTGAGGCTGTCCATTCATAGTTTGTCTTCTACCATACTGATACTTTTGTTGGTGTCCATGTACGAAAGAGTGTTGATGTTTGTTAAGCTTGTTCTCAATACCACCGCCTATTGGCTTACCGCTCTCAGGATTAGGCATGTAATGATTGAATGCAATACCATCTAACCATAATGGCATAAGGTATTTGTTAAAGGTCCAACCGGATACTTCAATACCACCAACCAGGTCAACTAGCCCAGATAGGTGCGGGTTCTTCGCCTCCATACGGAACAGACGTTCCTCATGGTTTCCAGCAATGAAGTTTAAAGTAGGCTTGTACTTCTTCTTCTTCTGTTTAGCATTCATCTCGTTGATTGCATCAGTTATGATGTTAAGTGCTACAAATCCAGCAGCTAAGTCATCAGCTAGTCTACGCCCTTCACTCTCTAGAGGGGAAGCATAGAAACTTAAACTCTCGAAGTCCCAATTGTCACCTATGTGTACTATGTGTGCTGGACGATGTTTGATAATGTACCTTGCCAGGGAACGGAGATGCTCAAGGTTAGAGTCTTTTGTTACTTGTGTGTCCGCTATTACTAATATATCCCTACTCACTTTAAATCCCCTTTAGACCTAGTTGCATGTGCAAATAGGGCAGCTCTTACTGATGAATCGGAGGTACTCCCTGTATCCCATATAATGTTACCAGCTTGTGTCGTATAAATTGTTGTGTTGTTCTTCCCTTCATAGATTAGAAGCTCAACTCCCATAACAGTTTTACTCCTAACAGAACGTTCAGAACGATGTCTAGTATTCATAACAGATTCCTTCTCTTCAGCTCTTTAGTTAGTTTGGTTAGTAAATTATCTTGTACCATCCCGTCGAAGCTTCTAACATATCCAACTATTATATCAATGCCTTGTGTGGATAACATACCCTCATCTGTTAGATTACCTTCAATCATCTTGACTAAGACCTTCATCCTATTATTCTGTGCTAATTTGTAATCATCAACATCTATGAATAGACTGTAACCCTCATACTCATTCATCATTATTTTCTTCCTTCAACCTATAGTATAATTCTACTGAGGCTACCACTTCATCAACAGAAACTAGGGCTTCATCCCATATGATAAATCCGTCATTAGTATAGAACTTTAACGAAGGTAAAACCTCATCAACGTCTACTGGTCCTCCATCAACATAATAACTAGGCATCTTTCTCTTTACTCCTACGTTCAGCGGCGACCTTGGTCTCTTCATTAGTCTTTTTCTTATGACAACTGTAACAGAGTACTTGGTATCCTTCCACCTCTACAAACATCCTGTTGATATATTCATCCCATGTTGTCTTACCAACTGCTGGGTCAACCACTGGTTCAATATGGTCGACTGCTGCATTGTTCTTACGTCTCTTCTTTCCTGGGTCTGGTGGTAGAGTAGCTGGACCTAGTTCACCGCACGCACTACAGCGATATATACCACGACTTATTCTAGCATTCTTCTTAGCCTGTGCCTTAGGGCCCCATCTACCATGAGCGTTTCGTAAAGCTGAAGTTATAAAGCTATTGTACCTAGCCTCAGTCCAGTTACCATTGTTTCTTGTTTTATCCGACATTTGTAATTTCCTATCAATGTGTACCCCAAGGTACTGAAGGGTATGTATCCGTATTAACATCTAAATCCAAAGGGTTTAGGGTATCGAAGTACATCTCACAAAATTTAATTCTTATACTTTTATTATTGCTAACCCGTTTGTGAAATACCTCTACGTCTTTTATCTTATACATTAGAGAGTTAACTGACTTACTAATCCACAGATTCTCAGGTTCATAGAATATGAAGTTATAAATTTTACCTCTATATCGAAACTTAACTGATTCCTTATTAGCTAGGACATTGTTATCATACTCACTACAAATTATATTTTCAACTTCAGGGTCAGAATTTAAGAGTGTCCTAATATCTACAATATATAGCATAGAGGTTATGTAGTCCCAGTCTGAGTCATCAGTACTACCTCCCCAGGCTCTCGAACCAAACAGTTCACTTTCATTAATAACCGCTTGTAGTAACTTATTCACTAGTAATCTCCATTAAATCCAGCTCTAATCATATCAATGTAGTCTTTAACATCTTCCTCAGTATCAAATATGTCTTCACCACCTTCAAACACATAGTCTACTTCTTGTAAGAATAATCTCTTCTGCATCTCTGAACAGTTCTGATGATGTACCCATATAGATGCCTGAGACTTAGATGTAATACCTATATACTCAGCTAACACCCTCTTAAGTAAACTCATATTCCCATCCCAACGTATGGAGCACGACGAAGGCTATCGACATAATCCTTAACACTATCCTCAGTACGCCACTTCCGTTCACCCATCATGTCTAGGATATACTCAGAAGCAAACTTCTCAGCCCGATATGTACTGCACATCTGCTTACTAACCCACACCTTAGCAGACTCTATACTAGTCACGCCTAGATACTCCAACATTACCTTACTAAAATTCGTCATCAGATAAGCCTTCAAGGTACTCTTCTTTATTAAGTACATTCAAACCTATTGTACTATGGATACAGTCCTCACAGTTTATGCCAGCACAGTATGAGTTACTACAATCGAACGCCCTGCGTTCATGTACAGACTCAGGGACTACACTTCCCTGGAATATATGTTCTTCTTCAATATAGATGTTCATACTTATCCAATACCTCTGTTAGAAAATCTCTAAGTTTCATAATACCATACTTATCAATACGTATACTAGCCTCTTCTACATCCGCTATACAAGTGTCATGCTCATATGAAGTAAGAATAACTGCTACATTTCTACTCTCATCAACCTCTACATTTAATTCTATACTATCTGAAGGTTGGTGACAATCTACTATCTCAATCCCGTTCATTATCTGTATCCTTCCTAACCCAACCTTTACAATAGTTAGGTGTATGTCCATTGGTCTGTATCAATGCTCCGTACTCTATACATAATCTACCATGCGAGTACTTACAAGTTCTACAGTTTTGATTGGGAGGTTTAGTATCTAGTCTCTCTCCCTGTATATTTTTAACTTGGTGCATTCGGGATACTCCACATCACAGGTTTACCGTCCTTTATCTCCCTCACCATCCATAGGAGTTGTCCTTGTTCTAACATATACGCATTAGGCATCCAGCATACATCTCTGTAAGCGTCTCTAACAGCTTCAAAGCACTCACCTTTGGTGTTGCATTGTTCAAGTAGTTTCATGACCGCTGCTGGCCCATGACCTGGTAATCCTGGTATGTTATCAGTACTATCCCCAAGTAACATCTGTGCCCAGAAAAATTGATACCCAGTCCCTACAATGCCTTTACCCTTCTTATCGGGATTCTTAAACTCGATATAAGAGTTCTCATCTGTAACGTACTTAGGACCAAAGCTTGGGTAGTTCCAACCTTCCGGTGAATAGTGCCATCCGTTAACCTGTCTCAAATCTTTATCAACTGTGACAATGCATGTGTCATCTGGTGATTCTGTCTGATGTATGGACATTAGGTCATCTGCTTCCAAGGTATCATCTACTTTAGTTGCATATCTTAACTCAATCAAACCTTTAAGGTCTTCATAGAAGAAAGGCTTCTCTTCCTTACGAGTACCCTTGTATACCTTAGTCTTAGCTACTTCCTTACGGAAGTTATTAGGTCCAGTGAAGAATATAATTGGGTTAGTCTTAGTACGTAATACCCGTTTAATCTCCTTAACCTTACCTTCAAATACATCAACGACACTTTGGAATGATGGGTCTGGTATGTTCATACCGTCTTCCCACCAACCTTCTTCGGTAGCCATCTCGATGTAACGTTCTTCATGCCTGTATTCTATAGCAGAACAGGCTGCATATACAACCCAATCTCCGTCAAGTAATGGAGTTATGTTCTTAGGTAGTTTCATAGTTACTCCTGATTAACACTTCCTTGTGTATTTATTAGACTACTTCTCAGTAAGGTACATCATCATCAACTTCATACTCTTCCTCTTCAGGCTCTTCCTTAACCACTTCCTCAGCATCACCGTTCAGGAGTTTCTCCAATGCACTGCCATTAAAGTCTAATGAAGAAGTGATTTCCTCTTGTATAAATTCAGGTAGGCTATTGTACGCCTCTAGGTCTGGTTCATCCATAGTAAAAATCTTAACAGGATTCTGTAACTCAGGAACATCCATCCCTTCCATCATCTCACTAACACTCCCAATGTTAGAATACTTACCGTCTTTAGAATGGGTAATTGTAACCATGACAGGTAGGTTTCCGACCTGTGTCCAGTCGCCTTCCAGTTCGCCTTCTGGGTCTATCACTGACATACGTAGGGTTGACTTGGCGTTCTCTACTTTCAATGGATATAAAGGCATCTTCTCAGTTAACCACCGAGGCTTATCCTTAATAGGTTTACCATCCTCATCCATCATCAACACCTTAGGAAACTCATAGGTGACACGCATCATCTGTACAGGCTTCTTCTCAGTGCCTTTCCATGGCTTACGCTTTTGTACACCAATATCAATTACTTGTACAATACGTGCCATATGGGCACCACGTTTAATTAGCTTCTGATGTACTCGATTACCACCGTTACCGCCTTTCATCTTACCTGAATTCAAACTCATTTACTTCTCCTAATTAATTATAAAAATAACTTCTACACCTGGTATACTCCAAGGTAGGTTTGCTAAAGAGTCAGAGTGACTGGTATTACCATACACATCCAACCAGTTATACCTTTCATTTCCCTCTACAATGAAAGTGTTTGTCCATATGTTTTCATTATAAACCCATACTGCTCCGAATTGTGTTCCTACTTCCGTAGGTGTTTCTTTAACTTGTTTCATCTTTAAACCATACCAACATATGTTCTAAGTATAACTTAAGGTCCACTTGTATCTGATAGTACTCATGCGATGTTAGCCTAGGTTCTTTCATTCCACAAGTGCGTAGTACCTTTCCAGTGCTCTTATCGTAGGACAATTTACTTTTAAAATTATCTAACTCAGTGCGTGTCAAGCCAAGTTCTCCCCTGGTCTGCATCCCCAATATGGGGTATATTAATTTTTAAAACCTTACCAGCGTATTCTATGGAACGAGAGGCTAACTTAGAAAACTCATCAGCTATCTCTGGATTTACCTCGCATTGGAATTCATCGTGATTCCAACCTACATATGCCCAATCCTCACCCCACGTCCAACCTTTCTCGTTACACCATTTGTATAGATACAGGTAAGCGTAGGTCATTAGGATTGCCTCATCAGATTGTAATTGGTAAACAAGTAATGCATGCGGACTCTCCACATGTATCGGCCTACCATCTAAACCTTTCAGAATACCGTTATAGAAGTTCCACTTACCCCACTTACCTTTACGCTTAAGTGCTGTATGTTCCCACCCATCCCTCAAGTTGTTCAGTAGTGTTTCAAGTCCAGCACTTACGCTTAACAGTGCAGCTCTAACCTTAGTACCATCATCCTTAGTACCTCTCACCATACTACCTAACTTAGTATCTGACGCCCCAAAATTAAAAGCGTAACCAATGTTCTTAGACATACCATAGCTTACATCATACCCTACCTCCTTAAGTACCCTCTGGTTTACAAAGTGTATTGTTGTCTTGCCTTCCTTAGTTCCCTCCAGAATAGTCTTAGTAAATTCAGGGTCGTTAACTCTAGCAGCTAGCATCCTGTTCTGACAGCTATCTGAGTCAACTCCTATCAGCACTTTACCATCAGGAACAGTAAATATCTTTCTCAGCTCCTTCCCAAAGTAAGCCTCTGAGTTGGGTATGTTTACTATAGCGGAATGCTTAGCCCGCCCAGTGACAGCTAAGCCAGTAACACGTTGGCCTATCCTTCCGTCTGGTCTAATGTGTTTGTACAGCCCTTTTATAAGAGAATGTCGATGCCTAATTTGTACCCGTCTCGCTGCAAGTTTACCTACCTTCCCTTCAATACCGACAAACTTATCCTTGTATGATAACTTAGGTGAAGTCCTCTCCTTTGTCTTCTTGTCTATGTTCCATTCATCCGGTATCCACCCTTCATTAAGAAGGAGTTCAATCATTTCCTTACGACTAGTCAGGTCAACTTGCCTTGGTAGTACCCTACAGAAAGGGCCTGCCACTTCCCTAGATTCAACCCTATCCATCATATCATAGAAGGATGTACTGGTATTCGCAAACCATTCAAACATTTGAGAACTATAATGTCCAGACTTAATGAATGGCTTCTTAACTTCAGTACTCTTTAAATCCACTTCAATTATATAAGGTAGACTGGGAATAACCTCTTTGTCAATCTTATCAAACTCATCTTCAAGTGTTATGATACATTCATCCATCCAGTCTTGGTCAACTAACCAGCCATAGTCTTGCATCTTCTCAGTTATTTCAAATAGTTTCTGTGTTAAAGGCATTGCCTTAGTCCAGTCACCACACTTCATCTCTGCCTGTATTACATCATACACTAGTACATTAATCTCTACATCTTCATCACAGCGGTGTAGCATTTCATCATCATACTCTTCCCACTCATCGTACTCAGGCTTGCCTCTACCTACCCGATAGCCCCATGCCTCTAAGCTATGAGGTCCAGCTCTCTTGTTATGGCATTCCTTTGGTAACCTGCGGTTAGGTGACAGTGTTCGTGAAGCAACAAGAGTATCAAATATCTTTCCCTTGAAGTCGTAGTCTAATATCTTCTTTAGAAGTTTCTTATCAAACCCTAGACCATTATGTATTATCAGTTCATCAACTGTATCTAAGAATGCAATAAGTCCTGTGATGTTCTCCGGAGTGAAGTATACCTTCTCCTTTGTATGATAATTCTTAAATACTCCACAGTGTATTACTGTAGCCTCGTCTAGTAATCCATTGGATTCTAAGTCCCCTACCCACAAATTCTTTTTCATATTACACCTACATCAGTAAAGCATTAGGGTAGAAGAAAGAAGCAGCAGCCTCTAGAATTAGGATAGTTATACCAAATATAAGTAGATACTCCATTATAGTATTACGCATGGTACTGTCCTACATCAAATGATTCCATCCACACTTGGTCTAACTCAGTTATGTATACCTCTTCATCTCTCTCAAACTCTTCCATATACATATACCCAAACTCTTCACAGTAATTCATAACATCCTCATGTTCAGTTGTTTCCATGATTAACTTCCTTTATTGTTTCATTATAACTTTCATTTGGTTTAAGAGAGTAACGACCTAGTGAAAATCCACCCCACTCTGTGTCAAGATAGTTTACACGAATAACCCAGTTACTCCCATTAAAGTATGGCTTCTTATTAAATCCATTGACGTGCCCACCTGGATTAACAGCTACCCATTTGATATGGTAGAATGCTAATGTCATCATCGATACACCATAGTACTCAGGTGGCGAAAGTATGTAGCCTGCACTCTCCTTTACAGTTGCATCCAATATCTTTATGTCCTCTACTGCTAACAGTCTCATTACCTTTACCTCTATCAAGTTTTGTGTATCCGTACTTCTTTTCCATACGTCTATTAAAATACTTTACAGCATCTCGTTGCTCTGTACCCTCTTCCATATCACCTCTCAAGAATCGATATATAAATACTGAAGATGTCTCACTTACCTTATCTAGTTCTTCATATAATAAAGCCTGATTTTCAAACCACATAACCTTTTCTATCGGGTCAACTGAAGTTGTATTACTGAAAGTCTGTGTGTTAACATCAACTTCTTCCTTGTATCTGTTAACTACTTCATTGTACTCACCTTCCTTCCTAATGTAGTCCTTCCTCATCTGTTGAATCTTATTCCAAGCATAGCCAACTAGGAACATATCAGGGTTATTTATATGGTAGATGAATGTCTCATGCACTACAGCCATTGCATCATCTTCACTGGATAAACCCCAATGGTCCCCACCTCTAGATTTGTTCATAGCATAGCGCCATAGGTCTTCATAACGGCTGCTGTAGAACTTATTGATTGTTCCAATACGTTCCTCTATATTATAATACATGAGTACTCATCCTATTAATTAAACTTCATTAAACAGGGATGTGTTCTTATCCCAAAACAAGTTGGTAGTACCGATTGCACCTATATTCCTATCAGCAAGTAGGACCAACTCTCTTAGGTTTCTTTCGTCCTCGCTAAGCTCAGGGTCTTGGTTAGACTGTAGGGCAAACACTTGATGAGCTGAACGTCCCATAGCCCTACCTCCTGTGATATCACCTACCTCGATATGTCCACCACGATTGAAGGCTAGGCCACTCTTAGGATTTCTTGTATGTGTAAAGATAAAGATAGTGATACCTAAATCCTTAGACATTGTGGAAAGACCTTGCGCTATTTCCTGTAGCTTAGTGTTAGCATCAGATGCACTCAGTCCTGTGGTAGCTGCTGTCAGTGGGTCAACAAATACAATCTTAGTCCCCTCTGAAGCAGCATACCTTATGTCATCCTGCATAGTATCCCAAGATAAGTCTTGATACACATCCAATATAGTAGCCTTACCTGCTAACTTAGTGGTAGCTTTATCATATGCCTCATAATCGAATGGGATATTTGGGTCATTGAAAAACTTACCTGCTATCTTACCTGCTAACATCTTAACGGTGTGTGCTGGGTCCTCTTCAGGTTTCATCAATAGGCACTTTAAGTTATGTTCTTCCATGCAGTGTACTGCTATAGCATTTAATAACTCGCTCTTGCCTACCTTCTCTGGTGCTGTTATGTATATTGTCTGACCTAAGTGTATACCCCTAGTTAGCTCTGTTGTCCTAGGCCAGGGGTATGAATACCCATGCGCTATAGGCTCTCTCGCCTTCTTAAACAAAGAGTCTATAGACAATAGCCTTGTATTCTTTGGCTTCTCAGCTTTGAATATGACTGAATTACAGAACGCCTTCTGCCTCCCTTTGATAAGACATTCACGTGCATCCTTCAATGGCATGTCTGCAATCTTGACATTAGGTAACACCTTCGCAACTTCAATAGCAGCCTTCTGCCCAGGTCCGTCCATATCAAACAGGAGTACAACCTCATCAAACTTACGCTTGATAGTAGACGCTTGCTTCATTAGAGCAGACTTAGCAGCACCAGCACCATTAGGTACAGATATGACAGCATGTTCTATATCCTCCCACTTAGTTCCAGCATTCTTATCCTTCAACATCTGATATGTGGCTGCCGTATCACAGTTTCCTGAAACAGAGATAGATTCATCCTGCCTAACCATTATCATTCCGGAGGGTACAGTTACACACATTACTGTGCCGCTATACTCCTTCCTAGTGTATCCTTTCTGAGTTGATGAAGTAGACTTTCCGTATAACATACTCACTTTGAACCAACTACCCAACTCGTTAGACCTACGAATAATTGTGGAAGTAAAACCTAACAGGTGGCACACGGTTTGTACAGTAGTAGCATTACCTAATATCTTACTAGAATACTCTTCTTGATTTCTATTAGGTACACTATTGCCATCCCAGTGAACCAACTCCTTTTGAAATAATACAAGTTGTCTCCTACTCATAGACAATATGAGAGATTGGTCAAACTCTTTCTGGAATAATACCCCTTGTCCTCTACGTATATAGAAATTAGTCATTCCACTAGATTCCAAGTTAGAAGAGTATCTAACACCTAGTCTATCAAGTAACTCAGTAGCTCTCTCAATCTTTCTTTCCTTAGAGAAACATCCATAGATATCTCCACCTTCACGCAGAGAAAAATCTGCTGAGAACATAACCAATGTCTGTATTTGAATATCTGTTAAGTCACAATCCACATCTTTAGAGAACTGCGAAGCTCTAGGTATAGGTAGATGGATATGTGAGGTGCTGCTAACCTTGGTAAGTCCACCATTGTCAACACGTACCAGCTTGTGTCCCTCCGTAGTTGTGGACTTGAAGCTTCCAGATTCATAGTGAATCATATCACCACTGTATTCTTTAACTACTTTAGCTATAGGTTTTACAAATTCACTACTTCCATCCTCTAATACCTGTAGTACATCCTCCCCCTTAAACTCATCTAATGGAACCCAACCCTTTCTTGTTAATACCTCAGAGCTAGGTTCAAAGCATTCTCCTTCTGTAATATAGAGCTTATTACTTCCACTGAGGACCGCTTCCTTCCATCCGAACAACTCAGAGTCTTTGATAGGGCCAACAGACCAGAACTTTTTAGGGCTAATTAGCTTAGACTTATAACCTATAATCTTACCTTTCTTCCTGTACGGAAAGTGGATAGTATTAGGTGTCTCCCCATCTGCTTCACTCAAGCCAACCTTAATACCAAATCGCTTTAGTGTTTCAGCTCTAAGTAGGCCATCGTCTAGGTCAGCAGTTGGATAGTTCCATATCTCCCTAACCTTCTCCTTCATCTCTTCTTCAGACATTCCCATCTTAGTGGGTTTAAAGTCTTCAGGGAGATTATCTTCTAGTGGGTTATCGTAGTATCTATCCTGTGAGAAACTGTACCCAGTAATCTTACCGCTAGCCTCATCTTGGAACAGTTGTACTGTTCTTCCATCTATCTCAACTTTCTGTAGTACAATCCCACTCATTATTTATCCTCTTTTATACGCCTTCTTGATACCCTTATACTGTTGACGTGCTGTGCCGTTAAGGTGTACCTGTGTATAGGTTACAACAGGAACTTGCTCGTTAACCCACACACCATCATCATTCTGTACACGCTTACCACTCTCTCTAGTCCTCACCTGTACATTAATGTTAGTAGTTTCTGCTGGATCTTCTGCGTACTCCGCTGCTATCTTACGCAGTGCTCTTGCTTGTTTGCCATTCAAAGTCCTTCCCCTTCACCTGTCTGGATTGTTTGTATATAAGAACCATCACCTATAGTATTAAATAAATCATAACCTGATAAATCAACACCTATTAAATCAACACCTATTAAGTTAGCACGTTTACCACTATTACCCTTAGTATCCAACCATAATTTGTGTTCAGCTAACACATCTTGTAAATTCATAAGTGTACTCCAGCCCATTCAAATTCTTCTGACTCAGATTCAATATCTAACCAATCTAACGTACCATCTGGGTTAATACGGAAAGTATATTCACCAACTGTCACTATGTCACCAGGTTCGTTTATCATTATACTAAACTCGTCTAACTCTTTATATGTTAACACGTTGATTCCCCTATAGTTTTATTTAATAGAGGTTATCGAACATACCTCTAATGGAATTTTTAATAATGTAAGTTTTATTCAGGATGTGACACTTCTATATTTTAAAGATATGATAAGTCCTCAGCACCGTTGTTGATATACTCAGTAGCCTCCTGGAGGTAGTTCTTATCATAATCAAAGATATCAACGAACAGCTCCATAGTCTCTTCTATAGACCACCCTTTAATGTTCATAATACTTTCCTCATACTCTTAAATTTTTATCTTACTCATAGGACGATATGTGTCTGGATGATACCCTTTACAGTATGTCCCATTGAACTGACAACCACCTTCACTGTCATTGACAACAGTACATTCTACAAAAACACGTAGTCCTTGCTTCTCACTTATCATTACACACTGATGACGTACTTTATAAATTACTCTTTCAAAAGTTACTAGGTTATTCTTATCAAACTTGAAAGATATAGTACCTAGTTTAGTGATATCATCTACCATTACACCAGATGAATATCCTAGGAAGAATAAACCTAGTAATATAGATAGGTACATAATGAATATATAAATAAAAGCTTTCTTAACTTGGTTCATCCTCCACCCCTTCAACTAGTATATCATCATATAATGTGAAGTACTCTTCTTGTACATATAGGAGAGTATCATAGGCTTGTTTCTTCTCCATAAAAGTGAGAGCATCACAATGTATATAGTATACCTTCACTGTTAGACATATCTCCATATCTGGTAGCAAGTCAACAACCTCAACTATAGAACCAGCCCCAGTAAAAACATAAGGGCTGCCCACATTACCAACTAATATATCACCTACTTTAAACTTACTCATCTTAAACTCCTTGACTAGTCTTAAAATAGTTAGGTTCAGTTGTAACAGTTAACTCTGTAACTAGGTTACGCTTAACTCTACAATCTTTCAGATATGCACTCAACTCCTTAAGATTACTCATAGGTAAAATCTTATCGGCACGGCCTTTAGCTTTAATTTCGTATGATATCATTGTTATTCCCCTGTATCTTCAATAGCTAGTTTCAATATGTTTTTCCACTTCTTCCAGAATGTTAAAGCCTTACGACCATCCATTTCTAAAATTTCTTTATCTGTAAATGCCATCCACTCGCTCTTAGAATAGTTCTTACAACCTATTTGTATATTAGTATCTGTTATGTTTATATGATACTCACCTGTCTGGATTGTTTGTATATAAGAACCATCACCTATAGTATTAAATAAATCATAACCTGATAAATCAACACCTATTAAATCAACACCTATTAAATTAGCACCTACTAAATTAGCACCTCTTAAGTTAGCACCTATTAAGTTAGCACCTCTTAAGTTAGCACCTTCTAAATCAGCATAACTTAGGATAGCATACCTTAAATCAACACCTCTTAAATTAGCTCTACTTAAATCAACACCTATTAAATTAGCACCTCTTAAATTAGCACCTTCTAAATTAGCATCTATTAAATTAGCGTAGCTTAAATTAGCACCGCTTAAATTAGTATTTATTAACTCAGCACCTATTAAGTTAGCACGTTTACCACTATTACCCTTAGTATCCAACCATAATTTGTGTTCAGCTAACACATCTTGTAAATTCATAAGTGTACTCCAACTGTCATTCAACATACATATCAATCAAACTTACACACTCTTACAGATTTCTTCTCATGCTGTTTCCTATCAGCTTCTTCGCATATCTGGGATAGCTTCTCTTCTAGGAGATATACAACGTGTCCAATAGCAATACATAAAGCCAATAGGGTAGCCATAATCAATCCTCCATAGGATAGGCGTGTATAGTACCTGAATCGTAAGGTTCCCAATACCATCCAGAAGCATCTAAGAATCGCTCTATAGGCGCTAGAAGTCCATCTAACCATATGGTATAACCACTGCTAGTCTCGTCCCAGTAGGGGTTATAAACTTCCAACATATCGACAGCCTGTTCACCTGAGAACCAAACACCTACCATATCCTCGCTGTCAAAGAACTCGTTGATATCCTTGACATGCTCTAAGCCTAATCCTTTTAGTCCTTCGATAATATACTTAGTTTCCATTAGTATCTTCACTCCATTGTTGGTAAGTAATATACACATCCATATTTATAGGTGAATATAGACAGCTATCGCATTCAGACAGCTTACATCCCTTACCTGTCAATACAATCTCACTCCTAAGACGCTCACATGTATCCTCTCGCTCGACTTCGTACTCTACCCTAGTCTTCATAAAGCCTCCACATTCATGGCTTGTATAGCTTCCATACCTTCACGACTGAACCCTCTAGCACTGATGATACGCTCAGGGAACTCACCTACAGTTTTAATCCAACCCCTACGCATCTTACTAAGTCTACGTTTAAGGTGCTTAATCTTGTTCGTAGTCTCACCACTTGTAACAACTTCATCACTCTCTATCACTTTCATTAATTGGTACATCATCTTTTCCTCTTTGAGTTGCCTATATATACTATAGCTAGGATGGGGTTGTCTGGAAGCGTTGGTATATATAGCCTCCAAAAATAGGGTGGTCCCAATATGGGCCTAATTAACTAAATTGGTACATATTTACCTAGTTCCCAGCCAGCCATAGCATTGTCACGAACTGCTGTAGAACCCTTCCATACATAATACGGGTTTATAAGAATTTCCTTACCTACTTCTACAACATCCTTATGTTTAACCAGATATGACTTAGCTGTCTTCATCTGCTTATCAGTTAACTTAGTAATCTCCTGTAGATATTTCCAACTCTTATCAACCTTATTATCTTTATAGACAAAGTGACAAGCTGTGTTAAGCAGTTTGATAGCTGTAGATGGAGTTGAATAACTATATCTAAGAATAGTGTCTGATTGTATAATAAGCTGAGCTGGTCTTTTCTTAACTGTATGTGATATAGGAAAGTTATGTAAAATCTCTCCTGTATCTGTGTCTACAGCATATCCTAAATCCTTATCTGTTACTATCTCTATCATCCACAATACCCCACAGCATCATAGCAGATGCAAGGATACTTCTCTGAATTATCTTCAACAATGTTGTTAGACACAGCAGATATAATCTCACTGTCTGAGTATGTATAAGAGAAGAAGTGGAAAATTACATTTCCCCACAAGTCTTCAAAAGCACATAGCTTCATCCTCTCATTTGTCTCTTTATTACAACAGCTTATAATATGTATATCACTAGCCATTATCTTACCCTCTTGTACTTAGTTGAAATAGTTACTCTTGCATACGCTCTACACTAGCCATCATGTTAGCCTTACCCACCTCAATAGACTGAGCACATTCCCCAATCATACCGTACATGACAGCAGACAGTATCAGTGCTGCAATAATGTGTTTATAGTTCATCTTCTTATCCTCAGTATCTAATAGTTCAAGATTCATATTTCAACATCAATTCATCATATCTAATACGAAACAGGTTAGACTCTTGACGTTGTTTAAGTGTATACTTCTCATACCACCCTTCAGCCTCTAAAGACTTATAAGTTTCATTCCTTATATGTTTAGCATATGACTTATATCCAGGATTGAACGGATTAGGTGGATTCTCGTGGAGCTCTTTAAATATATCTTCTAAGTTTACCATGGTACTACCCTTTGTGTTAGTTGATTTTGAAAGGCTCTCTTATCAAAAACCCTTTAAAATCTTTCCAGATATCGGGTTGAGATGTCAAGGGACCATTTACAAGTAAATGTACATCCGCCTTACTAGCTGGGGTAGAACTAAAACTATCTTATACAGTGTAAGTGTTAAGTAGAGTGGTGTTAGTCGCTATAGATTGCTTCCCGACCTTGACTCAAATGCTCATCCTCTGGCCTATTCAATCATAACTCAGGAGTACAAAGAGCACCTACGTACAGTCAGATTTCTTACACCAGCTACAGAACCCTTGGACTCTTTCACTGGTTTCACCACACTTATTGATTGGCCGTTAGACTTGAACTTGAAGGGTAAGACACGCCTTATGATTCGCTAACTAGGTAGCAGCCTTCTCTGACATCATGTCTAGCTGTTTCCTTCATCGTCTCTGGTCCCGTGTATGCGACTTCTTGATAGATGACTTATGACCGACTGGTCAAGAACTCTGCTTCGCAGCAGTGGTACACTTAGTTTCCTGAGTGTGATTTTATTATGGAGGACTTTTGGAAAGTAGTCAAGGGAGGTTGAGTTTACCTCGGTTGGTGTGTTTAAACCCACCTAAGGGCCTCGCTGCACCACTTTCTCCATGTCACCTAGGCTACCCTACTGGGTGTGCCTTGTCCGTACCTAAGGAAGGCTTAGAGAAGCTTGTAGCTACTTGGCTGTTTCCTTAGTGTGGTTCTATAGTCTCATGGAAATCCTTGGAAGTCAAGCGAAGGAAATATTCCCTAGCATATGCCGACGAAGGCGCATAGGGAGGCCCCACCCCCTTGGGATTTCTAGAGGGGCGGGTGTATATTCTGCACCCCTAGTTACCTACTATAAAATTTTAGATAATTCCCATACATTCTACTCGGGTATTACTCTACTGTGTGCACCACACTACGTCTACGCCGTAGTTCGTCTCGGGACATAGCCTATCCCCCTCTGCGGAGCAGCAGTCGGAGGACAACTCCTACGGAGTAGTAGCGTCTACGCCGGAACAAGTTGTTATGTATAAAAGAATGATAGATTGTACTCAGTGGTTTATCCTCCTACTCTTATATTAAAAAAAAAATAAGAGAGAGGG
>Ga0209633_10000405_pt1 | contig 51267 bp, 40 predicted proteins | sample Cruoilmetagenom1_FD_187290 | JGI IMG/M metagenome (GOLD analysis project Ga0209633, IMG submission 187290) | Oil polluted marine microbial communities from Coal Oil Point, Santa Barbara, California, USA - Sample 1 (SPAdes) (version 2) | ecosystem: Environmental > Aquatic > Marine > Oil seeps ... | reverse complement strand
TTATGGTCAAGAACTCAATGCTTTTTCTCATGGAGAAGCCTATCTTCATATTATGAACGAAATGATTAACACTAGAGGCATTTATCTGTTAGATGAACCAGAAGCTGCTTTATCTCCTGCAAAACAACTCACGCTTATTTCATTTTTAAATCAACATTTAAAAATGCACAACTCGCAATTTATTATTGCAACCCATTCGCCTATGTTGTTGGCTTATCCTGATGCTACTATTTATGAAATCAGCTCAGATAGTATGGAAAAATCAGCTTTGGAAGACACAGAACATTATACCGTTACAAAATCATTTCTTAATAATCCAGAAGCATTTTTGAGGCATCTGTAAGTTTGTTGTGAAGTTGTTAAGCTGTTTGTTGTGGAGTTGTTTGTCTGGTTGAGCACTTTCCAAACCCTCGTTTACTAAAATTCTAGAGTGTATTCTGTCTTTTTTAGTTCAAGTTCAAGTTCAATTTCGGTTTCGATTTCAATTATATTTCACGTACTTTTGCACTTTAATTCAAACTTTTATTGATGAGTAAATTAGTGATAGTTGGTACAGTAGCCTTTGATGCTATTGAAACGCCTTTTGGTAAAACTGACAAAATCCTTGGTGGAGCAGCAACCTATATAGGTTTATCAGCTTCAAATTTTATTGTGGATTCCGCAGCAGTTTCTGTTGTTGGTGGTGATTTTCCGCAAGAATATTTAGATCTTTTAGAAGATAGAAATGTTAATATTGAAGGTATAGAGATTGTAAAAGAAGGTAAAACTTTCTTTTGGAGTGGAAAATATCATAACGATATGAACTCGCGTGATACTTTAGTTACTGAGCTAAATGTATTAGAACATTTTAATCCAATTGTTCCAGAAAATTATAAAGACGCAGAAGTTGTGATGCTTGGAAATTTACATCCAATGGTTCAACAAGGTGTATTAAATCAAATGACTAAGAAACCTAAGTTAGCGATTTTAGACACTATGAATTTCTGGATGGATATCGCTCTAGACGATTTACTTTCTGTAATTAAAAACGTAGATGTTATAACCATTAATGATGAAGAAGCAAGACAATTAACGGGTGAATACTCTTTAGTCGTTGCTGCAAGAAAGATTCATAAAATGGGTCCAAAATACGTAGTCATTAAAAAAGGAGAACATGGCGCATTATTGTTTCATGATGATAATGTGTTTTATGCTCCTGCACTTCCTTTAGAAGAAGTATTTGACCCAACTGGTGCAGGTGATACATTTGCTGGTGGTTTTGCAGGTTATTTAGCAAAAACAGGCGATTTTTCTTTTGAGAATATGAAAACAGCTGTCATATATGGTTCAACCTTAGCTTCCTTTTGTGTAGAAAAATTTGGCACAGAGCGTATGCAGAATCTAACAGATAAAGAAATCTATAAACGATTAGACCAATTTAAGAGTCTAACACAATTTGATATCGAATTAAATTAAACCAACGCGCTCAGAAATTGAGCGCGTTTTTTATTTCATATAATAAACTAATAGCGGAAAATTAATCATGAGTGACGCTTTAAAACATGAGTGCGGAATTGCACTTATTAGACTTTTAAAACCATTAGAATACTATAAAGAAAAGTATGGCAGTGCTTTTTATGGTGTTAACAAAATGTATTTAATGATGGAAAAACAGCACAATCGTGGACAAGATGGTGCTGGTTTTGCAAGTATTAAACTAGATGTAAAACCTGGAGAGCGTTATATAAGTCGTGTGCGCTCTATTGCTCAACAACCTATTCAAGATATTTTCGCTCAAATTAATGAACGCATTAATGAAGAGTTGACTAATAATCCAGAATACCAAGACAACGTTGCTTTACAAAAACAGCATATTCCATATATAGGAGAAGCATTATTAGGTCATGTTCGCTATGGTACATTTGGTAAGAATAGCGTAGAAAGTGTTCATCCGTTTTTAAGACAAAACAATTGGATGCACAGAAATCTAATTGTTGCGGGTAATTTTAATATGACCAATGTTAATGAGCTATTTGATAATTTGATTGAAATAGGCCAACACCCAAAAGAAAAAGCCGATACTGTTACAGTAATGGAAAAGATAGGCCATTTTTTAGATGATGCCGTTGCTAAAATATATAAAGACCTTAAAAAAGAAGGTTATAATAAAATAGAATGTTCACCATTAATTGCAGAACGATTAAATCTAGGCAAAATTTTAAAAAGAGCTGCAAAAAATTGGGATGGTGGTTATGCTATGGCAGGTTTGTTAGGTCATGGTGATTCTTTTGTATTAAGGGACCCTTCAGGCATAAGACCAGCTTATTATTATAAAGATGATGAAATTGTTGTAGTTGCTTCTGAACGTCCTGTAATTCAAACGGTTTTTAATGTGCCTTTTGAGGCTGTAAAAGAATTAGATCCTGGTCATGCTATCATCACCAAGAAATCTGGTAAAACTAAAATTAAAAAAATATTAGAACCTTTAGAACGAAAAGCCTGTTCTTTTGAACGTGTCTATTTTTCTCGTGGTAGTGATGCCGAAATTTACCAAGAACGAAAAATGCTAGGTCGCTTATTAATGCCTAAAGTTCTTGATGCTATTAATAATGACACAAAAAACAGCGTTTTTTCATATATACCAAATACAGCAGAAACATCTTTTTATGGTATGATTGAAACCGTTGAAGAACATCTCAACGCAAAGAAAACAGAATCTATACTTAATGGTAATGGCAAACTATCAGCAGCAAAAGTTACCGAAATCTTATCCGAACGTCCAAGAATAGAGAAAATAGCCATTAAAGATGTTAAACTAAGAACCTTTATTACAGAAGATAGTAGTAGAGATGATTTAGTTGCTCACGTATACGATGTTACTTATGGTGTTATAAAACCTACAGACAACTTAGTTATTATAGATGATAGTATTGTAAGAGGTACAACACTAAAAAAGAGTATCATTAAAATGATGGACAGACTAAACCCCAAGAAAATTGTTGTGGTTTCTTCTGCGCCTCAAATCCGTTATCCTGATTGTTATGGAATAGATATGGCAAATCTCGAAACGTTAATTGCTTTTAGAGCAGCTTTAGAATTACTAAAAGACAATAATCAATATCATATAGTAGAAAACGTTTATAACAAATGTCTTGCACAAGTTAATATGAAGGATAAAAATGTCGTAAACTATGTAAAAGAGATTTACAACAATTTTACAGACGAACAGATTTCAGATAAAGTTTCAGAACTATTAGGTGGTGACGATATAAACGCTGAAGTCAAAATTATTTTCCAACCTGTTGAGAACTTACATAGAGCTTGCCCTAAAAACCTAGGGGATTGGTACTTTACAGGTAATTATCCAACTGCAGGAGGTAATAGAGTTGTTAATAGAGCGTTTATTAATTTCTTTGAAGGTAATAAAGAGCGAGCTTACTAAATAACACCTCAAAACAGCATTTTATCCGATAAAACAAGTATTACACCGAAGAATAATGTATTTCGTCGGATTCTTGATTCGTTTCATCAAATAACATATACATTGGTCTCACCATAACATAAGTAGGTTAAGTTCATGGTAGATTTGGGGCAAAAAAAGGTGAACTTCGTTCACCTTTTTTTATGCGCTTAATTAAAGTAACACTTTAAGTTATAATTTCATTCTAGACTTTGCTTTTACACATAGTTAGGTCAGAAACGTAGCACTTTCCACGCTTAGACTAATATATAGGTCGTTTGTCCAAAAAATTCAATACTTAAAATAATGTAAACATATATTTGTTTCACCATAACATAAGTAGGTTAAGTTTATGGTAGATTTGGGGCAAAAAGGGTGAACATCTGTTCGCCCTTTTTCATACCCAATTGTCAATGAAAAAACGTCAATTTTTTTAAAAAACACACGATACAAAGCATAAAAAATCCGAGCCTTTTCAAACTCGGATTTTGTTTTTTCAATAATACATACAAGGTTTTGGAAACCTTGCAAGAAAAGCTAATTCTTACTTAGCGTCAGCATAACGTCTTTCAACTTCATTCCAGTTAATGACATTAAAAAATGCATTAATATAATCTGGTCTTCTGTTTTGATAGTTTAAATAGTATGCATGTTCCCAAACATCTAATCCTAAAATTGGTGTTCCTCCACAAGTTACACCTGGCATTAATGGATTGTCTTGGTTTGGTGTAGAACATACTTCAACTTTTCCGCCTTTATGTACACACAACCAAGCCCAACCAGAACCAAACTGAGTTGCTGCTGCTTTACTAAAAGCTTCAATAAATGCGTCTTTAGAACCAAACTCAGCTTCAATAGCATCCTTTAAATCTCCAGAAAGATAGCCTCTATCCTCAGGGTTCATAACATCCCAAAATAATGAGTGATTGTAAAATCCGCCTCCATTATTTCTAACACCTTTATTATCCATATCTAAATTAGTAAGGATATTTTCTATAGTTTTTCCTTCATTATCTGTTCCTTCAATCGCTGCATTTAATTTATTTGTATAGCCTTGGTGATGTTTAGAGTGATGAATCTCCATTGTGCGCGCATCAATATTTGGTTCTAAAGCATCGTAAGCATATTTTAATTTCGGTAATTCGAAAGCCATAATAATTTTGTTTTTATTGGTTAATAAATTGTTTCAACCCAAATTTACAATTTTGGTCGCTATTTTCTCTTAATAAACTATTAAGATTCCCTATTTTGGTATAAAAATTATCTCTTGCAGAATTCAGCCTTCAAAATATATAATGCTTCAGCTGGTAGCGGAAAAACATTTACGTTAGCAAAAGCCTATCTGAAAATATTAATTCAGTCTAAAAGCTACGACCAATTTAAATCCATTTTAGCCATCACGTTTACCAATAAAGCGGTTGGCGAAATGAAAGAACGTATTGTAGATATGCTGAAATCATTTTCTTCTGAAGAAAGTTTGGCGAATCCACATCCAATGTTTGAAGCCATTTGCAAAGAATTAAACATTGAACCTGAATTTCTTCACAATAAATCAAAACACATCTTAAAGCATATTATTCATAATTATGGTGCTTTTGATATTTCTACCATTGATGGTTTTACACACAGAGTCATTAGAACTTTTGCTCACGATCTTAAATTACCTGTTAATTTTGAAGTTGAACTAGATCAAGAACGTCTTTTAAATGAAGCCGTTGATAGTTTGATTGCTAAAGCAGGAAGTGATAAAACACTAACCAAAGTTTTAGTAGATTTTGCTATAGAAAAAGCAGATGACGATAAAAGTTGGGATATTAGTTTCGATTTTAATAAAATTTCGAAATTATTAGTTAATGAAAATGACCTTTTTGGTATTCAATCTTTAAAAAATAAAACGCTTGAAGATTTTAAGAATTTAAAACAACAATTATCGAAAGAAATTATTCAACTAGAAGAAGAAATAAGAAATACAGCAACCATTGCTTTAACTTTAATAGACGAATCTGGCTTACAATACGATGATTTTAACAGAAGTTCGCTTCCAAAGCATTTTCAAAATTTAAAACATAAACGCTTTAATATTAATTTTGATTCGGCTTGGCAAAAGGATTTAATTGAAGGTAATACATTGTATCCTAAACGTGTTTCGGATGTTGTGGCTTCAACCATAGAAAGTATTCAATCGCAATTAGCAGACGCTTTTATCAAAACTAAATCTTCGGTTTTCGATATTAAACTTAAAAATGGATTTTATAGAAATATCACACCACTTTCGGTTTTAAATGCCATTAAAAACGAATTGGAAGCTTTAAAGGCTGACCAAAATAAAATGCTGATTTCAGAATTCAACACTATAATAAGTAAAGAGATTAAAAACCAGCCAACACCTTTTATCTATGAACGTTTGGGCGAAAAATTTAAGCATTATTTTATCGATGAGTTTCAGGACACCTCAAAAATGCAATGGGAAAATTTAATCCCTTTATTAGAAAATGCACTTTCTGCTGCTAACGGTTCTGTTATGTTGGTTGGTGATGCCAAACAAGCCATTTATAGATGGCGAGGTGGAGAAGCAGAACAATTTATTAAGCTTTATAATAAGATTAAAAATCCATTTCAGTTTGAAGCTGAAGTTTTACCTTTAGAAGTTAATTACAGAAGTGCAAAAGCAATAATTGCCTTTAATAATTCATTTTTTGAGTTTTTGAGTGAAACGGCTTTTAGCGAATCTGCTTATGCCGATCTTTATAAAAAAGCGAAGCAGAAAACGCATAACACATCAGAAGGTTATGTGAATCTTAATTTTTTGGATATTCAAAAAGAAGATGATACTAATGAAATGTATGCTTCTGAGGTTTTGAAAACCATAAAACAATGCCAAAAAAACGGTTTTCCTTTAGATGATATTTGTGTTTTGGTAAGAAAGCGAAAGGAAGGCGTTGCTATTGCTAATTACCTTAATGAAAATGGAATTAAAATTACGTCTTCAGAAACCTTGCTTTTAAAAAATTCGGATAAGGTTAATTTTATCAATTCGTTTTTAAAATTACTAATTCAACCTAATAATGATAGTTTAAAAGTTGAAGTGCTATCATATTTAGCAGAACAGTATAAAATTAAAAATAAACACGAATTTTTCACAACTTATCTCAAGCAGAATTTAGACGATATGTTTTCAGCTTTAAAAGCACTGAATATATATATCGACAAAAATAAATTTCTTCAGTTACCACTTTATGAACTTATAGAGCATATAGTAAGACAATTTAATCTGAATGAAACATCGGACGCATACCTTCAATTTTATTTAGATGTAGTTTTAGAATTCACTCAGAAACAAAACTCAGACCTAGCAACTTTTATTAATTATTTTGAAAAGAAAGAAAATAAATTAAGTGTAGTGACACCAGAGCATATGAATGCTGTTGAAATTATGACTATTCATAAATCTAAGGGTTTAGAATTTCCTGTAGTTATATTTCCTTATGCAGACCTTAATATCTATAAAGAATTAGAACCAAAAGTTTGGTTTCCTGTTAAATCTAAAAATTATAACGGTTTTAACACACTACTTCTTAATTATAATAAGGACGTGGAACATTTTGGGGAAACTGGAAAAATTTTACACGATAATCATAAAGCCGAATTAGAATTAGATAACATCAATTTATTATATGTTGTGTTGACGAGAGCTGTTGAGCAATTGTATGTTATTTCTAAAAAAGATATTAATGCAAAAGACGTTGTTAACGAAAACACTTATGCTGGAATGTTTATTAATTTCTTGAAACAGGAAAATAAATGGGCAGACGACCAATTGAATTATAGTTATGGAACTTTAAAGCCAAACGAAAACGATTCTGAAAATGAAACCACTTCGCAAGCACTTAAAATGATTTCTGTACCAAAAGAAGACCATAACTTAAATATTGTTACAAAATCTGGCTTACTTTGGGATACACTACAAGAAGCAGCAATTGAGCGTGGAAACTTAGTGCATTTAATCTTATCTAAAATAAAAACCATTGAAGATATCAACTTTGCATTTAATGATTTATTGATTTCTGGTGATGTTACCAAAGAAAATTCAGACCAATTAAAGACTCTGGTTTTAGACGTGATGGAACACCCAAAATTAACGACTTATTATAAGGACGATTTCAAAATATATAATGAACGTGATATTATTACGAGTTCTGGACAACTCTTAAGGCCAGACCGATTAAATATTAATTCTAAAGATGAAGTGATCATTATTGATTACAAAACAGGTGAACCAAAAGAATTTCACGCTTCGCAATTAAAAGACTATGAAGCAGTTTTAAACGAGATGAATTTAAAGGTTACACATAAAATACTCGTTTATATAAATGACACTATTGAAGTTATTGAAGTCTAATTTTCCTAGTATCTTTGTTTAATTTCTAATAACTTTCAAAAAAACGACCATGTACGGAAACATAAAAAATCATTTACAACAAGAAATAGAAGCTATAAAAGAAGCAGGACTTTTTAAGGAAGAACGTATTATTACATCGCCTCAAGGTGCAGAAATAACACTGAATACTGGTCAGAAAGTTTTAAACTTCTGTGCAAATAACTACTTAGGTTTATCGTCGCATCCAGATGTAATTCAAGCCGCAAAAGACACAATGGATACGCATGGTTTTGGGATGTCTTCGGTTCGCTTTATTTGTGGCACACAAGATATTCACAAAGAACTAGAGCAAAAGATTGCTAATTTTTATGGCACAGAAGACACCATATTATATGCAGCAGCTTTTGATGCCAATGGAGGCGTTTTTGAACCTTTATTAACTAAAGAAGATGCAATTATTTCCGATTCTTTAAATCACGCTTCAATTATAGATGGTGTAAGATTATGTAAAGCGGCAAGATATCGTTATCAAAATAATGATATGGCCGACTTAGAGACACAGTTAATTTCAGCCAATGCAAATGGAGCAAGATTCAAAATCATTGTAACCGATGGTGTATTTTCTATGGACGGCTTAGTAGCACCATTAGATAAAATATGTGATTTAGCAGATAAATATGATGCTATGGTAATGATTGATGAATGTCATGCAACTGGTTTTATTGGCGAAACAGGTATCGGAACACTTGAAGAAAAAGGAGTTTTAGGAAGAATAGACATTATTACTGGAACTTTAGGAAAAGCAATGGGAGGTGCAATGGGAGGTTACACTACCGCAAAAAAAGAGATTATTGAGCTTTTACGTCAACGATCTAGACCTTATTTGTTTTCAAACTCATTAGCACCTGCAATTGTAGGTGCATCTATTAAAGTTTTTGACATGCTTAAAAACGATACCACACTTAGAGATAAAGTAGATTGGAATACAAAATACTTTAAAAAAGGTATTAAGGAAGCAGGTTTTGATATTGTAGATGGGGATTCTGCTATTGTGCCTGTTATGCTGTATGATGCTAAGCTGTCTCAAACTATGGCAAATATGCTTTTAGAAGACGGTATTTATGTGATTGGTTTCTTTTATCCTGTAGTACCAAAAGACAAAGCCAGGATTAGAGTGCAACTCTCTGCTGCTCACAATAAAGAGCAGCTTGATAAGGCTATTTCCGCATTTATCAAAGTAGGGAAAAGACTAGAGGTTATTTAAAATGGTTACAAACTCTCTATTTTAGGGCAATATCACAATATTTTTATATATTTGTCTTTGTTAATAAAGTATAACAACTTACTTTTGTCAACAATTAACACTTAAAAATTAAAATTAATTAGAATATGAAAAATCTTAGCAGATTATTTTTTGTAGCAGTGCTTCTTGTAAGTTTTAGCACTTCTAATGCTCAAGACAAGAACAATCCATGGGCTATTACAATTGGAGTTAACGCAGTTGACTTTTACCCAGTAGGAGAAGACACACCACAAGGAGACTATTTTGATGAGTACTTTAACGCATCTGATCACTGGAACATCCTTCCTTCGCTTTCTACAATTACAATTTCAAAATACCTTAGCGATGGCTTTACTTTCAGTGCTACAGGTTCTTTAAACAAAATTGATAAGTTTGGTTCTAATTTTGATCCTATTACAGGTGAAGAAACGACAAATGTTGTCGATGACCTAACTTACTACGGTTTAGACGGTAGAGTTTCTTACAGCTTTATGGAAACATTAAAATGTAAAACTATTGACCCTTATTTAGGTGTTGGTGGTGGTTACACTTGGGTAGATGAAATAGGAGCTGGTACTTTAAACGGAACTTTAGGTTTTAGATTTTGGTTTTCTGAAAACTTTGGTTTAGATCTAAACTCTACTTATAAGCATTCTTTCGAGGATTACCTATCAACGCATTTCCAACATTCAGTTGGTCTTACATTTAAGTTTGGTGGTACTGATACTGATGGTGATGGTATTTACGATCAAGATGATGCTTGTCCTGAAGAAGCTGGATTAGAAATCTTTAATGGTTGTCCAGATTCTGATAATGATGGTATTCAAGATTCTAAAGATGATTGTCCTAATACTGCTGGTTTAGCTGAATTTAACGGTTGTCCTGATGGTGATGGTGATGGTGTAATGGATAAAGATGATAAATGTCCTACTGTAGCTGGTTTAAAAGCATTAATGGGTTGTCCTGATGCTGATGGCGATGGTGTTGCTGACGGTGATGATAACTGTGCTAATGAAGCAGGTCCTGCTGCAAACAACGGTTGCCCTTGGCCAGATACTGATGGTGATGGCATCTTAGACAAGGATGATAAATGTCCTAGCGAAGTTGGTACAGCTGCAAACAATGGTTGTCCTGAAGTTAAGCCAACTGCTGAAGTGGTTGAAACTTTAAACAGCTATGCAAGATCTATCTTATTTGATTCTGGTAAAGCTTCTTTCAAAAAAGAAACTGACCAAGTATTACAAGCAATGACTGCAATCTTTAAAGAATATCCAAAAGCTGATTTCTCTATAGAAGGTCATACTGATAGCCAAGGTCCAAAAGCTAGTAACCAAGCATTATCTGATAGACGTGCAAATGCTGTTAGAGATTACCTAATCGCTAATGGAATTAGTGCAGACAGATTATCAGCAGCTGGTTTTGGAGAATCTACTCCAATTGCTAATAATAAAACAAGATCTGGTAGAAAAGAAAACAGACGTGTAGAGGTGAAGTTAAAAAACTAATCACATCTAAAAAATATTTAAAAAACGCTCCGAAATTCGGAGCGTTTTCTATTTTTATAAAATGATACCTTTTATAAAAACTGTACTCTTAGATCTTCAGTCCAAAAAGTTAAATATTGAAGACCTACATTTTATACTTCCAAGTAAACGTGCTGGTGTTTTTCTTAAACATCATCTTTCTACATTATTAGACCAACCTATTTTTGCTCCTCAAATTCTCAGTATTGAAGAGTTTGTAGAAGAGCTTTCTGGTTTACAAAGTCTGCCAAATGCAGATTTACTGTTTAGACTTTACGAAACGTATAAAACCCTAACTAAAGTTGAAGAACAAGAACCTTTTGAATCGTTCTCAAAATGGGCTCAAATTTTATTACAAGACTTTAACGAAATTGATCGTTATCTTATTCCACAAGAGCATATTTTCGGTTATTTAAGTGCCATTAAAGAACTTAATCATTGGTCCTTTGAAACCAACCAAACCGATCTTGTTAAAAACCATTTAAAGTTTTGGAAACACCTTAAAGATTACTATGCAGCCTATTCTGAAAATCTATTACAATCAAAACAAGGCTATCAAGGCTTAATTTATAGGGAAGCTGTAGAAAGTTTAGAACCATATATAGATAGCTGTAATAACAAAACGCATATCTTTCTTGGTTTTAACGCTTTAAATACAGCTGAATCTCAAATTATTCAAGGTTTGCTAAAAGAGGAATTGGCACACATATATTGGGATATTGATAAAGCATATATTGATGATACTATTCATGATGCTGGTTGGTTTACCAGACAACACAGAAAAGAATGGAATTACTTTAAAACCAACCCATTTAATTGGGTAACTTCTCATTATAACAGGCAAAAAAACATTCAAGCCATTGGGATTCCTAAATTGGTTGGACAAGCAAAATATATTGGTCAAATTCTCGAAGAATTAACACAAAAGGAAGACACCAACCTTTCTAATATTGCAGTTGTTTTAGGTGAAGAACATTTGTTACTACCTGTGCTAAATTCCATTCCTAAAAACATTACAAAATTAAATGTTACAATGGGTTTACCATTGCAATTTGTGCCATTAGCTTCGTTTTTTGAGCAATTGTTTTTGGTACATAAAAACAATCCAAATAAATTTTACTACAAAGATGTGATTGGTTTGTTGTCGCATCCTTCGGTTTATCCTTTGTTTGAATTGGAGGCTAATAATATTTCAAGCGACATTGTTGCACATATTCAGAAAAATAATCTCGTATATCTTACTCTAGATATACTTAAAGACATTGCTAATTCACATTCAGAAATTATTGATTTACTGTTTCAGTCTTGGAACGATAACCCAGAAATAGCATTAAAACATAGTTCAGAATTGATTTTTAAAATGAAACTCAATTTTGATAGCAACAAACAAAATCACAGCTTAGAATTAGAATATTTATATCGTTTTAATACCTTATTCAATCAGCTTTCAGAATTAAATACCAACTATAAGTATCTCAATTCTGTTGCAGCATTACAAACCATCTATAAAGAGTTATTAAGCTCTGAAACTTTAGATTTTAAAGGTGAGCCTTTAGAGGGACTTCAAATTATGGGAATGTTAGAATCTCGTGTTTTAGATTTTGAAACTGTGATTATCAGCTCAGTAAACGAAGGGATTTTACCTTCAGGAAAAACAAATAATTCCTTTATTCCTTTCGATGTAAAAATTGAAAACAATCTACCAACCTTCAAAGAAAAAGATGCCGTTTACACCTATCACTTTTATAGACTTTTACAACGTGCTAAAAACGTTTACATATTATACAATACAGAAATTGATGCTTTAAAAGGTGGCGAAAAAAGTAGGTTTTTAACCCAATTAGAAATTGAAAGGATTCACAACATAAAGAATACAATAATTGCACCTGAAGTCCCAATTATTGAACAGAGTTTAGCCAAAATCACCAAAACACCTTTGGTTATAGAACAAATAAAAGTGCTTTCTAGTAAAGGGTATTCTCCTTCGTCTTTAACCAATTACATTAGAAATCCTATAGATTTTTATTACGAAAAAATTCTCGGAATCAAAGAATTTGAAGAGGTTGAAGAAAACATTGCTGCCAATACTTTGGGTTCTGTAATTCATAATTCTTTAGAAGATTTTTACAAGCCATTAGAGGGTTCACGTTTAACTATTGAGCATCTTAAAACTTTTAAAAGTCAGATAAAAACGATGGTTACCAAACATTTTGAATACCTCTACACTAAAGGTGGTTTTTCTAATGGTAAAAACCTCATTATTTTTGAAATTGCACAACGTTATATTTCAAATTTTATTAACTTAGAAATGCAAAGTTTAAAGGATGGTAATGAAATAAAAATCCTTGCTATTGAAGCAGATGAAACCATAGAAATTAAGATTAAGGGCATAGACTTTCCTATTAAACTAAAAGGAAAAGTTGATAGAATTGATAGTTTTAATGGCACAACCAGAGTTATCGATTATAAATCTGGGAAAGTAGAGCAAAACAAAGTTGAAATTGCAGATTGGGAAAACTTAACCACAAATTACGATAAGCACAGTAAGTCCTTTCAGGTTTTATGTTATGCTTATATGATGCGACAAAAAAACCGGATTGAATTACCAATTGAAGCAGGCATAATATCCTTCAAAAACCTAAGTGAAGGCTTTCTTAAATTTGGTAAAAAGGCATCCTCTCACGCCAGAACAAAAGACCAATTAATTACAAATGAAACTTTAAATAATTTTGAAATAGAATTAAAAAAACTCATCACAGAAATTTGTAATCCTAATATAAATTTCATTGAAAAGGAACTCGATTAATGAAAATTGAAAAAAACATAATTTTAGAACGAAAAAACAAGAAACCAATTCTCATTGATACGTTTTATTCTGAAGAAAAATTAAAGCAATCTATCGTGATTTTTTGTCATGGTTACAAGGGTTATAAAGATTGGGGAGCTTGGAGTCTTATGGCAGAAAGATTTGCTCAAGCAGGATTTTGTTTTATAAAATTCAATTTCTCCCATAATGGCGGAACTGTTAAAAATCCTATTGACTTTCCAGATTTGGAAACTTTTGGGAATAATAATTATACCAAAGAGCTCAATGATTTAGATGATGTTATCGGTTGGATTCAAACTCAATTTGAAAATAATCCTAATATAAACACGACAGAAATCTGTTTAATTGGTCATAGTAGAGGAGGCGGAATTACGATTTTAAAAGCATCTGAAGATAATAGAATTTCCAAACTCATCACTTTAGCAAGCGTTAGTGATTTTGGTAAACGCACAGCAACCGTTGGCGAGTTAAAACAATGGAAAGACACTGGTGTGAAATATGTTTTAAACGGTAGAACAAAACAACAAATGCCACATTTTTATCAGTTTTACCAAGATTTTAAAGCCAATGAAAAACGTCTTCATATAGAATCCGCAGAAAAACGCTTAACGATTCCGCATTTAATTATTCATGGTGATAATGATACTTCCGTAAACATTTCTGAAGCAGAGGATTTAAAACGTTGGAACCCTAAGAGTAAATTTAAAGTTATCGAAAACGCAGATCACGTTTTTAACACCAAACATCCTTGGGGAAAAAATGAACTTTCGGATGAATTAAATGAGGTTGTAGAAGAAGTTATCAATTTTATAAACTAAAATAAGCGCGCTATTAATACCAAATTAAACATATAATATCGCATATAAATCGTTTCTTTTTAGCTTATTTTTTTATACAACATTACATATTTAAATTGGTATGACAGGCTTTGTGGAGAAGATCGGGCTCGAACCGACGACCTCTTGACTGCCAGTCAAACGCTCTAGCCAACTGAGCTACATCCCCAAATTATTTGCTTCTTTGCTACTTCAAACCACTCAATACTAAAACAGGTAATTGAGTACTATGAAAATCTTTTTTTAGAACTGTATTGTTTTCCCAAAGCTTAATAAAGAAACCTCTTTTGCGCCTCACAACGCATAACAAATCTGGATAGTGAGATTTAGAATGCTCTAAAACAGCCTGAAACGTTGTGGGACTTTCGGCTTTTGTAATATTAGTAACCATATCCTTAAATGCGTTATTAAGCTCAAAATCCGCTTCATTATGAAAAGGTGTTTTCACTAAAAGCATATTAACAATCGCTTTATATTGATTTTTAATCGCTAATAATGGACTTAAAGCTCCTTCTTTCTTCACTATAGCAGACTTTAATGCTATTAAAATCTTTACAATAGGTTTATAAACGTAACCTTCTGGCACAATTAAAGCAGGTATTTGAGTTTGCTTAATAATTTTACCTGAGGTTTTACCTAAATACACTTCGTCCTTTATAGAATTGGTTCTTGGTTCTAAAATAATCAAGTCAACATCTAGCGCTTTACAGATTTTTTCTATAGTGTCTACTAGCTTTCCTTTAAAAGTTCTCGTATATACCTCAACATTTTTTTTATCGATTGATTCTACATGACTTTCTAAAAAGGCCTTAGACTCACGCTCTAAAATATGGTCTATCTTTATCATAGTTCCGGCTTTAGTATAAACATTATATATTTGAACAACATATATCTTTGCGCCAAAAGCTTTAGCAAAATCTACAGCATATTGTAGATGCGATTGTGCGTTTCTCGAAGATCCAACAGGAACTAATATCGTTTTCATGTGTAGTGAATTTGATACAAAAATAAACATTATAAATGATTCGGAAAGGTAATCAAGAAGATATAGAATCAATAATTAGTATAACAAAAGCTTGTGCTAAAACCATGGTAGCCAATAGTATTTACCAATGGAACGCGCATTATCCAAAAGCTGGTGTTTTTCTAAACGATATAAAACGAAATGAACTTTATGTTTTAGAAATCAAATCTCAGGTTGTTGGTTGTGTTGTTGTTTCAACTTTTATGGACGAAGAATATATGCCTATAAAGTGGCTCACAAAAAACGAAAATAATATTTATATCCATCGTTTAGCAATTCATCCTAAATATCAAGGCAAAGGCTATGCCAAACAGTTAATGGATTTTGCTGAGCAATTTGCTATTGACAACATCTATAGTTCTATTAGATTAGATACCTTTTCGCAGAACAAAAGAAATCAAAAATTTTACGAACTTCGCGGTTATGTTAGATTGGGTGATATTTACTTCCCAAAACAAAGTGAATTTCCTTTTCATTGTTATGAATTGGTATTGTGAGTAAGATGAGTTCAACTATAACTTTAAAACAGATTAATAAACTCGCCATTCCTGCATTAATTGCTGGTGTGTCTGAGCCAATTTTGTCATTAACAGATGCTGCTATTATTGGTAATATGGAACATAATGCCACCACATCTTTAGCAGCTGTTGGGATTGTTACCACATTTTTATCGATGTTAATTTGGGTTTTAGGACAAACTAGAAGTGCTATTTCTTCTATTGTTTCGCAATATTTAGGTGCTGGAAATGCTGAAGCCGTTAGAAACCTACCAGCTCAAGCCATTTTTTTAATTACATCACTTAGTATTCTAATTATTATTGGAACGTATCCTTTTGCAACTTCCATTTTTAAACTTTATAATGCTAATGGGGAAATCCTAAATTATAGCGTAGATTATTACCAAATTAGAGCTTTTGGTTTTCCGTTTACGCTATTTACAATTGCTGTTTTTGGGACATTTAGAGGGCTTCAAAATACGTATTTCCCAATGCTTATTGCTATTTCTGGTGCCTTAGCTAATATTGTTTTGGATTTTATTTTTGTTTATGGAATTGACGGTTATATTCCTGCAATGCACATAAAAGGAGCTGCTTATGCAAGTGTTATTGCGCAAGTTATTATGGCAAGCCTTTCTGCTTATTATCTGCTTAAAAAAACAGATATTCCATTACTGGTAAAGTTTCCTTTTCATCCAGAAATGAAGCGATTCGCGCTGATGATTCTTAATTTATTTATCAGAACTATAGCTTTAAACATGACCTTGTATTTTGGAACAAGCTTTGCCACAAAATATGGCGAAACTTATATTGCAGCCTATACAATTGCAATTAATCTTTGGTTTTTAGGTGCTTTTCTTATTGATGGTTATGCAAGTGCTGGAAATATTTTATCCGGAAAATTTTTCGGTGCAAAAGATTTTAAGAATCTGTTTGAGCTAAGCAATAAGCTAATTAAGTATGGTGTGATTGTAGGTATAGTTATCGGTTTAATTGGAACCGTTTTTTATTACCCAATAGGAAATCTTTTCACTAATGACGAAAAAGTACTAAAAGAATTTTACAAGGTTTTTTGGATTATTCTAGCCATGCAACCCTTATGTGCATTAGCCTTTATTTTTGATGGTGTTTTTAAAGGACTTGGTAAAATGAAATATCTCCGAAATGTTTTATTGCTTTCTACCCTGTTGGTTTTTATTCCTGTTATCTTTTGGGTAGACGCCTTAGACTATAAACTGTATGGTATTTTTATTGCATTTACGCTTTGGATTATTGCTCGTGGATTACCATTAATTATAAAATTCAGAAAAACATTTAAACCTCTAGCTCAAAACACTTAAATTTGGTCGATATATCGACATTTAATTGTAAAAAATAAGTCGAATAAATTAATTACTGTAAATGAACCTATTAATTACATTGTTGCAAGAGGTTAATATTGATGAGAAATTAAAAGAAGCACCAGATGACAATTATGGTATTGGTGTTTTTATTGGTACTATGTTACCTTTTGTTATTTTAGTAATTATAGCTTATTTAATTTATAGATATAATAAAAATAGAATAAAAAACGAATAAAATGGATTTTCTCAATTTTTTAGGCGGAAATGGACTGTTTCTAATATTAGGAATTGTTCTAGTCGTAGTGTATTTCTATAACCGAAAGAAAAGACGATAATGAGCAACATACGTATTACAAAACAGTTTTCTTTTGAAACAGGTCACGCACTTTATGGCTATGATGGCAAATGTAAAAATGTACATGGTCATAGTTATCGTTTAGATGTTACAGTTATTGGAAAACCAATTTCAGATCATAATAATGTAAAATTTGGTATGGTCATTGACTTTACCGATTTAAAGAAAATCGTTAAAGAAGAAATTGTAGATGTTTTTGACCATGCTACTGTGTTTAACAAAAACACACCTCATGTAGAGCTTGCTAAAGAACTCAAAGATAGAGGTCATAATGTGTTATTAGTAAATTACCAGCCAACAAGCGAAATGATGGTTATTGACTTTGCTGAAAAAATTAAACAACGCTTACCTAATAATATAAAATTACATTCTTTAAAACTTCAAGAAACAGCGTCTTCGTTCGCAGAATGGTATGCTAGTGATAACTAGAAAAGACCTAGTAGGTCTGAAAATAAGCTGAATGGTATCATAAAAATGAAAAGCAATAATCATAACATAGAAATTCCCAAAGGGAAAAAAATCTATTTCGCATCAGATAATCATTTAGGAGCTCCTACTAGTGAAGCATCTCGACCTCGCGAAAAAAAATTCGTCGCATGGTTAGAAGAGATAAAACACGATGCTGCAGCTATTTTCTTAATCGGTGATTTATTCGATTTTTGGTTTGAATACAAAACTGTTGTCCCAAAAGGATTTACAAGAACTTTAGGAAAGCTAGCCGAAATAAGTGATTCAGGTATTCCTATTTATTACTTTGTTGGTAATCACGACTTGTGGATGAATGGTTATTTTGAAGAAGAACTTGGTATTGCTGTTTATCATAAACCTAAAGAATTTACTTTTAGCGACAAAACGTTTTTTATAGGTCATGGCGATGGTTTAGGTCCAAATGACAAAGGGTATAAACGCATGAAAAAAGTGTTTACTAATTCTTTTTTTAAATGGTTGTTTAGATGGGTACATCCAGATATTGGAGTAAAGATTGGGCAATATTTATCTGTAAAAAACAAGTTGATTTCTGGCGATGATGATGCTAAATTTTTAGGCGAAGAAAACGAATGGTTAGCGGTTTATAGTAAACGTAAGCTTGAAGAAAAACATCGCGACTTCTTTGTGTTTGGTCATAGACATTTACCATTAGAAATTCAATTGAATGAAAAATCGAAGTATATTAACCTAGGCGATTGGATTCAATATTATACGTATGGTGTTTTTGATGGTGATGCTTTTGAATTGAAAAAACACTAATCTTTTTCGTGTTCTTCAATATCTTGTTGCAAATCGAGTACTCGTAACGGTTTATTTTTAACACCAATTATCGCAACAATAATAAGAGTTGCTGTACCTCCAAGTATAACAGCTAAAGGAGCTCCAAAAATTCTGGCAGCTACTCCACTTTCTACAGCACCTAGTTCATTCGATGAACCTACAAACATAGAGTTAACTGCACCTACGCGTCCTCTCATATGGTCTGGAGTCTTCAATTGTAATATGGTTTGTCGAACCACCATAGAAATCCCATCAAAAACACCTGCAAAGAACAAAGTCAACACACTAAGCCACATTAACTTTGAAGCTCCAAAGATTATCATACAAATCCCAAACCCAAATATAGAAATGAGTAATTTTTTACCTGTGTGTTTTGTAATAGGAATGTAGGTTGTTGCTAACATAGTAATAATACTACCTGAAGAAAGCGCGGCATTTAAAATACCTAAGCCTTTTGGTCCTGCATCTAAAATATCTTTGGCAAAAACAGTAAAAATTGCAACAGCACCACCAAATAAAACAGCAATCATATCTATGGTTAAAGCTCCTAAAATAACCTTATCGTTAAACACAAAACTCAATCCCGTTTTAAGGCTTTCTTTTACCGACTCTTTAGAGTCTATATTTAAAATTGGTTTTTGGCTTATTAGAAAAACTAAAACTAATGCTACCATTACTAATAAGAATATGATGCCAAGCGTATAATGCACACCAATCCAAGCAATTAAAAATCCGCCACATAAGGCACCAAAAACATTAGCACCTTTCCATGTACTACTACTCCATGTTGCAGCATTGGGATATATTTTCTTAGGAACAAGCAACGCAATGAGAGAAAAAATAGTTGGGCCAAAAAATGCTCTTAGAACACCACCAAAAAACACCAATCCATAAATTCCATATAAAATAGAATTCATTTCCCAAGAGGATTCGATTTTATCAGAAGTTAGCCAAAACAGACCAAAACTAATTAAAGAGAAGAGTGCGATGCAAAGCCTAAAAAGATTGCGTTTCTCCTTTTTATCTACAATATGTCCCGCAAAAGGAGCAAGAAAAAAAGCGGGTAAAAATTCGCATAAACCAATTAAAGCAAGACTTAATTTATCATTAGTCATAGAATACACTTGCCACTCAATAACTACAAACTGCATAGACCAACCAAAAACTAGCGCAAAACGCACCAATAAAAAAATATTGAATTCCTTGATTCTTAGTGCTGCGTATGGATCGTTTTTTGCCATATTACTTCCTGCGAAGACAGGAATCTTTTTTATAAATACTTATAAGGTTTTTGAAACCTTGTAGGATAAATTAATACTGCAAATGTAGAATAAGCTTAGGTCTTATTTTAGTTTTTTGTTAAATTCTAAAACAACAAGATATTTAACTATTCGAATTTTAAGAAAATGACCTAAAAACTCAAATAAATAAAGGTTTGAAACCTCACAGGATTTCATCACGCTTTAATATCCTTCAACTTCAACTGCAAACTCACATTACCGTTCCAATGATTTTCGTCTATAGAATAAGCTGCACTAAATAGTTTTTTGTCTTTAATAATATCTATTTTATCTCCTAAACCAAAACCAATACAAACTATTTTATCGTTAAACGATTGTGTAACTGTAAGTCGCATATGCTTATCATCTTCGCCAACGCATTTTCCCCAACCTGTGTCTTTAATGTTTTCTGACATAAATATTGGCGATAAGTTTCCTGGACCAAATGGTGCAAACTGGCGGATAATCCGCAGTAATTTATTTGTGACATGGCTTAATTCTATTTTTAAATCAATCTTTAACTCTCGTGTTAATGATTTTGGATCTATGGTTTCTTTAACAACACTTTCAAACTTAGCTTTAAAAGCTTTATAATTTTCTGGCAGCAAGGTTAATCCTGCTGCATATTTATGACCACCAAATTGTTCAATATATTCCGAACAAGCTTCCAACGCATTATATACATCAAAGCCAGAAACGGAACGTGCCGAAGCTGCTAATTTATCACCACTTTTAGTAAAAACTAATGTTGGTCTGTAGTAAGTTTCTATTAATCGTGAAGCGACAATACCAATGACGCCTTTGTGCCAGGTTTCATCGTAAACAACGGTTGTAAAACCTTCTTGTTCCTTGTTTTCTTCAATTTGAATTAAAGCTTCTTCGGTAATTCTTTTATCAGTTTCTCTTCGGTCTGTATTGAATTGATCAATATCTACTGCATATTCTGCAGCAAGATTAAAATCTGTTTCTGTGAGAAGTGTTACTGCATGATTTCCATGTTTCATTCTTCCAGCTGCATTAATTCTTGGTGCGATAATAAAAACGACATCTGTAATGGTTAAATAGTCTTTTTTCACCTCAGCAATAATAGCTTTCATTCCTGGTCTTGGGTTGGTGTTTATAACCTGCAACCCAAAATAAGCCAAAGCTCTGTTTTCATCTACTATTGGTACAATATCTGCGCCAATTGCAGTTGCAACCAAATCGAGGTATTCTACCAAATCTTCAACCGTTTGTCCATGTTTTGAAGCTAAGGCTGTAATTAGTTTAAAGCCAACTCCACAGCCACATAATTCTTTAAAAGGATACTTACAGTCGTTTCGTTTTGGATCTAAAATAGCTACTGCATCTGGAAGGTTTTCTCCAGGTCTATGGTGATCGCAGATAATAAAGTCGATGCCTTTTTCATTTGCATAAGCCACTTTATCAATAGCTTTCACTCCACAATCTAGTGCAATGATTAATGTAAAATCATTATCGTCTGCAAAGTCAATCCCTTTATAAGAAATGCCGTAACCTTCGTCATAACGGTCTGGAATATAAGTGGCAACACTATCTATTCTGGTTTTTAAATAGGACGACATTAAAGCGACAGACGTTGTGCCATCTACGTCATAATCTCCATAAACCATAATGTTTTCACCTTGAGCAATTGCAGTTTCTATTCGTGCAACTGCTTTATCCATGTCTTTCATTAAGAATGGATCGTGAAGCTCCGAAAAACTTGGTCTGAAAAATGTTTTGGCAGCTTCGTAAGTATCGATACCTCTTTGCAACAATAAAGTGGCAACAATATCGTTTACCCGAAGTGCATCTTTTATAAAAGCCACTTGAGTGGTTTCTGGTTTTGGTTTAAGTGTCCAACGCATGATTTTCTTTGAAAATAAATCTCAATATTATAAATTCCAAAATTAAGCGATTATTGATGGTTTTAGCTTTTATCGTTTTGTAGAAATATGATAAATAATATTGGTTTCAATCTTGGCAAATTGTCTAAACATTTCCATAACTCCACAGTATTTATCAACTGAAAGATTTACTGCTTTTTCACATTTCTTTTTATTTAAATCTGAACCATAAAAATGATAATCTACAGCAACTGAATGATAATGTTTTGGGTGTTCATTGGTTAATTCGCCAGAAACTTCAATTTTAAAATCGTCAATCTCTTCTTTCATTTTATCTAGAATAGAAATAACATCTAGCCCTGAGCAACCAGCTAAAGAAGATAACATCATAGCTTTAGGCGACAAACCAAAACGCTTGTCTTGCCCTTCAATATTTGTATCCATTATTACCGATTTACCACTTGGATTATCCGATTCAAAGGTTAAGTCTCCTTTCCAATGTGTTGTAATTTTATCAGCCATTTTCTTTTAGTTTAAAAATTAGAACTAGTATCTTGTACAATCAAAAATACCACTAAAAAAATAACTATGGCATTAGTAACACCATTGTCTGCAGAGCACGATTTAGAAACCAAAGAATTAGCTGAATTTTTTAATGAAACGCTTGGGTTTTGCCCAAATTCAGTATTAACAATGCAGCGTAGACCTGCAATAAGTAAAGCATTTATCAATTTAAATAAAGCTGTTATGGCAAATGAAGGTAGAGTAACCTCAGCCTTAAAACGAATGATTGCTTGGGTAAGTAGCAACTCAACAGGTTGCAGATATTGCCAAGCACATGCTATTAGAGCAGCAGAACGTTATGGTGCAGAACAAGAACAGTTAGATAATATTTGGGAATACAGAACACATCCTGCTTTTTCTGAGGCAGAACGTGCTGCTTTAGATTTTTCTTTACAAGCCTCTATGGTACCAAATGCTGTTGATGCAGAAATAAAAGAACGTTTATACAAACATTGGGATGAGGGAGAAATTGTAGAAATGCTAGGTGTGATTTCCCTTTTTGGTTACCTCAATCGTTGGAATGATTCCATGGGAACTTCTATCGAAGAAGGTGCTGTTGAAAGCGGAAATAAGTATTTAGGGAAACATGGTTATGAGGTTGGGAAGCATGATGGATCTGTTTATTAGTCCAATTCCTGCGAAAGCAGGAATCTCATTCTTGTTAAATCAGCTTTTAAATTGAAACTGTATTTGTAAGCATTTTGCCACTATAACACAAATTTTTAAAACCTCTATTTTACTTGTACTTGTCATAATGTAAAGTTTTGTTTGATATTGAAAAGTTGAAAGCTACAATAACGCTTCAATCTTCTTCTGCAACTCACCCACAACCAATTCCTCAAACCAAGGATTCTTACTCCTCCAAAAGCGATTGGTTGGCGATGGATGAGGAACAGGAAAATACTTAGGTAAATAAGATTTGTATTCCCCAACCGTTTCTGTTAACGTTCGCTTCGCTTTATCCTTTAAATAATACTTCTGTGCGTAAGCTCCAATTAAAATTATCAATTCTACATTAGGCATTTTATCTAATAACTGTTCATGCCATTGTGGTGCACATTCTGGTCGTGGTGGTAAATCGCCTGTTTTTCCTTTTCCTGGATAACAAAATCCCATTGGTATAATGGCAAAGTTTTCTATGTTGTAGAATTGCTCGTCAGTGACATTAAGCCATTGTCTTAATTTCTTTCCGCTTTGGTCGTCCCAAGGAATTCCAGATTCGTGGACTTTTGTTCCTGGTGCTTGTCCAATTATTATAATTTTAGAATTTATGTGTGCTGTTGCTACTGGTCTTGGACCAAATGGCAAATGTGCTTTGCAGATGTTGCATTGGCTTATGTTGTGTAGTAACTCTTCCATTGTTTTAGTATAAAAACCCGAATAAGTATAGTGGAATACTATTTAAGCTTCCCACTTCCATATCATCTCTAACAACATAACTATTTGGCACTCCTTGAATTTGTTTTGTGTTTTTGTTTTTTCCCCCTATTTCAAAAGTGTATTTTTTATCTATGATGAAATCGCCTTTTTCAGCCAAATGAATTTCGTGTAGATGCTTCATTTGATTCGCGAAAAATGTTTCTCTTAATGTTCCTATTTCGGCATTTTGCTTACCTAAAGCATATACCAAATTTGGGTTGTCTAAATACAATTTTTCTGGTTTTGTAAATGCACCTATTCCTGTTGTTGGTTTGTAAAGCTCCATAACTAAATCTGCTCGATTTAACAATTTAATTGCATTTAACAAAAATCCTCGTGATATACCTAAACGTTCACTCAATTTAGAAATATTTGGTGTAAAAGGTACACTTTGAGCTATTGCGATGAGTAATTTTTTTATTTTTAGACTTTCATTATAAGGTATGTTTTCTACTGCATTCAAATCTACTTCTAAAATTAAATTAATAGTTTGTTGTAGTTTTTGATGATAACTAGCTCTGTTTTCAATAAAATATGGGTAAGCTCCATAATTCAAATAATTATTGAAATGTTTAATTACGAGCGTTGTTTTACGGCTTATATTTCTTGTAATTTCTTTATGATTATTTAAAATGTCTTCGAACTTAACTTTGGGTAATTCAATATTTGTTTCAAAGGATAAAAATTCCCTGAATGATAATTCTTTTAAATTATAAGTGATAGCTCTTCGGCTTAAATCTGATTCTCCTTTGTAAATTTCTAACATTGAAGACGAGGTGAAAACGGTTTTCAATTTTGGGAATTGATCATAAATCAATTTTAGTTCTCTGGACCAATTTGGGTATTTATGAACTTCGTCTAAAAACAAGTGTGTTCCACCAAATAAAACAAACTCTTTAACTAAATCTACTAATCTGTTTTCTAAAAAATATAAATTATCTAATGAAACATATAAAGGCTCCGAAATCTCTTCAGATGGATTTAATATATATTTAATGTATTGGAAAATGAGCGTCGTTTTCCCAGAACCTCTAGCTCCTTTTATACCTATTAATCTATTAGACCAATCTATTTTGTCTAACAAATAACGTTCGTGCTTTCGTTTTGTGATTTTTAAAAATTCTTCTTGTAGTTGAAATAATTCTTCCATTTTGTTTTACATGAAGAACAAATATAATTAAAATTGTTTTTGTTTAAAAACATTAATTACTATTTATTGTTTTTTTGCAAAAACAATCACTTCTTTCCACCAAGCACAATAACAATTTCTCCTTTTGGTGGCTTATTGGTATAATGTTCTAAAACTTCTTTGGCAGTTCCTCTAATGGTTTCTTCGTAGAGCTTTGTTATTTCTCTAGATACTGAGACTAGTCTGTCTTCACCAAAATACTCACAAAAATGTCCAAGTGTTTTTACTAATTTATGTGGACTTTCGTAAAAAATGATGGTTCTGGTTTCTTGGGCTAGTAGTAACAATCTTGTTTGTCGTCCTTTTTTAACAGGAAGAAAACCTTCAAAAACAAACTTGTCGTTAGGCAAGCCACTATTTACTAATGCCGGAACAAAAGCTGTTGCTCCTGGTAAACAATCTACTTCAATATTATTTTCAACACAAGCTCTAACTAACAAAAATCCAGGGTCTGAAATGGCAGGAGTACCTGCATCACTAATTACGGCAATTGATAATCCAACTTTTAGCTTTTCAACCAAATTATTCACAGTTTTATGCTCATTATGCATGTGATGACTTTGCATCTGTGTAGAAATGTTAAAGTGTTTTAAAAGTTTACCTGAAGTTCTGGTGTCTTCAGCTAAAATTAAATCCACATCTTTTAAAACATCTATAGCTCTAAATGTAATGTCTTTTAAATTTCCTATTGGTGTTGGAACAAGATAAAGTTTACTCATTGTAGGCGGTTTCTTTTCAAATTTACAATGTTTCTAATTAAAAAAGTTTAAATGAGTTCATAATATCAACGCAACCATTTGTCATATTTAGTATCTTATTATTAAATTAGGGATTTTGGTAGGAAAACTACCCACTTAGCTGTTATATTATTGAAAACAATTATTTTATGATTGGAAAACAATTTCGCTTGTTCTTATTTTTTCTATTGTGTTTTCAAGTTCATAGTCAAACCGCAGATTTATCTATTGTTGTTGAAGCTCAGGACTTAGGTGGAACTGCAATCTCGCAAGTAGATATTTACGAAAATTTTCAATATGTAATTACGGTTTTAAATTCTGGAAATTCAGTTGATAATGCAACCATATCAGTGAATTTTGATGCCGATCTTACAATCATTTCATATAACTCGCAAAACAATAATGCTGGTGCTTCCGATTTCTCTAGCATTGATGTAACTAGTAATGTTTTAACAGCTTTAATTGCAACAATGCCTAATAACTCTAGTGTAGAATTATTAGTTTTACTAACTGCACCAACCGATTTGGGCGGTATTACTGTTAATGCAACCGTAAGTCCGCCAGCAACAACTACAGATACTAATACCAGTAACAACCAAGCCATAATATCTATTGACGTATTGGATGTTATTATAGATTTCTCTGTAACACATACACAAATTAATCCTATTGAAGGTACTGCCATTAGTGCTTGGGGAGATGAGGTAACCTATCAATTTACTATTACCAATAATAGCGCTATAGATTTTCCTGTTGCGAATATTATAGGTAATCTAAGCTTAAGCTCCCCTTTAGATAATGGACAACCTTTTTCGGAATTTATTTCATTAGAATGCATTGCCACTACTAACGGAACAGTGTGTCCAGATTTAAATGGTTTTACAGGGTTTTCCGCAGCCATCCAATCCACAAGCCCATTATTTAATTTTGATAATGGTGTAGAAATAACTGCTAGTGGAAGCATCACTTTTGAAATGGTATATAGGTATACCAACTTTTCTTGTTCGCCAGACCCTATGCCAATAGCTGTTGATAGTGCTATTAGTATAGTGTTAAATACAGCTGCAACTATCTCTGTAGATTCAAATAGCGTGACCACAGATTTACTTTTGGCAGATGTTTGTCCAGAAACCGATTTATGCATTGAAACGGTACAAACCAATCCTGATGTTTCTGTAAATTTAGATTATGGTCAAGACATTACTTTTGTCACTACAGTTTGTAATAATGGTCCTGCTGAAGCACCAATGCGCTTCTTTTTTCAGAATATATCTCCTTTAACTTGGGCTATTAGTTCTATAACTTGCTTAAGTACAACTGGTCCTGTGACCTGCTCAGATTTCACATTAAATAATAACGGTCAGCTTTGGACGAGTAATGATTTTACGCTACAAGCAAATACAACTATAACTATTGAAACGGTTGTAAGTTATATGCCACCAGAATGTAGTGTGAGTCCTAGTGGAATTACAGCTATAATACGAAGTGCGACTAACATTTTAGATACTCAATTATTGGATTCTTATCCTGCTGATAATTTTTTCTCAAACACACTACTTTTCCCTCCTGCTGAACTATGTGATACTGAAGATTCAATAGATTTACAAGTTACTAAAACACAAACAAGTCCTGAGTTGCCCAACGGAAGCTCGCAGCAAAATACAGCTGCTTGGGGTTTAGTAACCTACGAGATTACTGTAACCAATGCGAGTGAAGAAGATGCCATTATTGAGCTGCAAGATTATATGCCAATTATAAGTGATGATGATCCTGCAATGTCTGCCATATTAACAAATGTAGAATGTATAGCTACAACAGGAACAACCTCTTGTTTTACTATTGAAAATGCCAATATTGGTGTCACTTTAGATGGCATTACAGATGATGGTGAATTTGATACGTTTTGGCAAATTACAGAAGATGAAAATTGGGAATTACCTCCAAATAGTTCTGTAAGTTTTAGTGTTACTATATATTGGCAGCCAACATGTTCATCTAATCCAATGATTGGAACTAACGTTGTAAGCGTAGATTATGCAAATAATTTAATGGATACTAATCCTGGAAACAATACAGCTTTAGTAAGTACTCATTTTGCACCTTGTTTGGATTTAGTCGTACAAACCTATCCTGAATTTACTCAAGTTGACATTAATCAAACCCTTAATTGGATTGTGGATATTAGTAATAGTACCACAAGTTCTGATGCGATAGACGTTCTTTTTGAAGATACTGTTAATTCTGTTTTTAATATCGTTGGCACACCAACTTGTACTGTAACTTCTGGAAATGCTACTTGCATAACAAGTTTTTCTACTGTTGGCAATTTTATAACAGGAACAATCCCAACTATGGAAGCTGGTTCTACCGTTAGAATTAGTATTCCTGTAACTGCTCCAAGCGTTGGAGGTGCTTTTAATAATATTGCTGAAGCGATTCCAGATACTGCAAACAACCAAGAACTCACACCAGAATCTAATATTTCTATTAATAGTGTTCAGGTTATTGCTCCTGTTGTTCAAAAATCATTTACACCAGATACGATTATCGAAGGTGGACAAAGTGAATTAACTTTTACAGTATTTAATGTAGCTTCTAATCCTACACAGAGTAATATTTCTTTTACCGATAATTTACCAACAGGAGTTATTCTTTCAGGTTCTCCAAGCTGGATTAATGCCAATGGTTGTACAGCCACTTTTGTTGGAACTACAGGAGATGCGTTTGTTGGTATTGAAAATTTGGTGTTTCCAGATGGAGTGAATAGTTGTACGTTTTCGGTTATGGTTACTACTGATGTTGCAGGAGCTTATCTTAATAATTTTCAAAATTTTACCAATAACAATAATATAGATACCTCTCAAACGAGCGCAACACTAAATGTTATTATTGATACGTCTGATATTGATATTGAAATCCTTAAAAACGTAACTCCAACTGAAGCTGCTTATGGCGAAAATGTTGAATTTACCATTACAGCAACTAACTTAGGAACAACAACCGCAACTTTAATTGAAGTTATAGATGCTTTACCACAAGGTTTTGAATTCGTTTCTGCAACGACGAGTTTTGGTGTTTTTGATGACCTTACTTATATCTGGAATATTCCAAATATTGATGCCAATAGTTTTGAAACTTTAATCTTAACCGCAAAAGTAGTTTCCTCTGAAGATTTAACCAATATCGCAATGTTGAATAGCGTTAATGAACCAGATAGAGATGCTACAAATAATGAAGATTCTGCAAGCGTAGAAATTTCTAATTGCTTAATGATTCCACAAGGTATTTCGCCAAATGATGATGGTTTTAATGATGTATTTATCATTCCGTGTATAGAAGAATATCCTGAAAACACATTGAAAATATATAATCGCTATGGTACACAAATCTATGAAACCAAAAATTATTTGAATACATGGAATGGAATTGCGAATATGGGACTTTTAAAAGGCTCAGAGTTGTTACCTGTTGGTACTTATTTTTATGTTCTGGAAATTACTGATTTTGAGAAACCTTTTATTGGGTATGTTTATTTGAATTATTGATTGGGTAACACCTAATTGTATCACATCATTTTATTCAAGTCTAATATTCCTGCTTCAATTATCATTTCCGCAAATCTATTTCCATCAATTAAATGCACTTTTTCTTCTTGTGCAATTCGTTTACAATTTTCTGTAAATCCGTTTGCTGATGTAATTACCCAAGCAATTTTGGTATAATCATCATCCATTGTTTCTTTATTATTCCGATAGTCTTTTATTTGTTCAACTGCCCATTTGTTAGTTTCTGATTTGATGTTATGAAACTTTACTTGTGCGTAAATAATTGTTTTTATTGGCTCAAAAATTGCAATTACGTCTGCATCTCCTTCTTTTCCTTTTTCATTTTTTGCAGGAATATAAACATCTGTTGCTCCATTTCGCTCAAAGTAAAACTTGACAAGGTTTTCAAACTTGTCTGGATTTAATTCTGATTTTAATGACCTTAAAACTTGTGGTGTAATTTTCTCTAAAATCTCTGAATATAAATTTATTGGTTTGTCTTTCTCAAATGAAGTTATTGCTTTTTCAACACTTTCTTTAAGATTGAAAATGTTAGTATTTGTTGTTCTAATTTTCATTCTTGCAGTCAAAGCCGAATCTGCAAAATCTTTTCTTGACATTTTTTTTGCAATTGGTTTTACTTCCCAATAAAAACCAAAATCAATTAAATTGTCACCTGTTTTTAGTAAACCATTTTCCATTGTTAATGGTTTTTTATGCCAATCTTTTAGGTTCTCTATTTTAAGGTTTGATATTGGTTGTGGTTTTTCTGAAACCAATTCGTAAACTGAAAAAACTCCCCAACTTGGTACAACAATTCTGTCACCTTTTTTAAAACCTTCTATAAATCTCCATAGATTATGTCTTGTTCGTGGTCGATTTCCCCAAGTTTTTTCAAATCTTTTTTCTAATGTATTCCACCTTTTTTCCCAAGTATCGTCTTTTAAAACGGCATCAATAAATCCTTGATTTACAAAGTCTGAAAAACCAATTGAAAGTATGTTTTTATCTAAAAGAGGATATGAAACTTCTGCGTGATGAGATATTCTATGTAACCAGTAATTCATAAATTTTTCTAATTATTTTTTTGCGCTATTAAAAACAGTTTTGCACAAGCACGAGCGTCTGATAATGCTTCGTGATGTTTTAATTCAATATTATGAATTTCGCAACAAGAATTTAATCTTGCTGGATTATAGCCTTTTGCTCTATAAATTTTTAAAGTACATTCCCATTTTGTTGAAATATTTAATTCTGAATACTCAATGTTGTTATCTTGCATTGTTTTGGATAAAACACTTCTGTCAAAACTTTCGTTGTGAGCAACAAGTGTTTTACCAAAAACTCTTTTTTTAATTTCTGGAAATATTTCGCTAAAAAGAGGAACATTTAAAGTGTCTTTTTCTGTAATTCCGTGAACTTGAATGTTGTGCCAATTGTACTCGTTGTTTGGTGGTTTTATTAATGCGTGAAATTCATCAACAATTTCTCCGTTTTCAACAGTTACAATACCAACTGAACAAATATGATGTTTTGTTGCTGTTTCAAAATCTATTGCAGTAAAAGTTGTAATCATATTTATTCTTCCAATTTATAAAATGCCCAAACTTTCCCTTTTAAGTTTTCTAAACGCACTAAATATTGATAAAATTCAGTAATTACTAAACTTGTATTTTTAATATTTTCTTCTGTGTAAAATGCTTCTATGTTTGGAAGTGTTAAATATGTATAAAGTACAATTATGTAACAATTTTCACGAGAAACAACTTGATCATAAAAGTCTAATGTTGTAAAATCCGTGTGTTTTGTAATATAATTATTCCAATCTGTTTCAAATGCTTTAAATTCGCTTTCAAAACCTGCTTCTTTTACTGCATTTTGAATAGAATTATGTTTTTTTGAAGGCGAAACCCACTTGTCAGAAAGCATAATTAATCTTATACCACCTTCATAAGGGTGAGAATGTAATTTTAGCCAATGTCCCCAATCTTTTTCTGTAAATTTAATATAAGCGTTAGATTGTACTCTTTTACCTTGAGGATTAATTGTATTTGCAATTTCTGGCAAGTTGTTTCTTAATTGTGGAATTAATAGGTTTCTCAAATGCTTTAAAAAGTTTCCTTTGTGGTAATCTACTACTGGTTTCTCAAATGCTTCTAAATTTGTAACTGAAGAAAGTGAAATAACCGAACCTATTAAATCTTCAATATTTTCTCCTTTTTCTATGATTGAAATTTTTAAACTATTTAAAAGTCTTGAAATATTTAAGGCGCGTTTTTTTAAATAATGGTCGTTTTCACAAAGTCTAAATAAAACTTTTTCCCATTCTTCATCAAATTCTTCCGATTGGTTTAATTTGTCAATACTCTGTTGGTTTAACGGTTTTAAATTCATTTGCAAAGCAACATTTTCATTCCAATTATCAAATCCAGAATGTAATGTTAAAAGTCTATAAACTGGTGGATATGCAATTTGAATACTTACTAACGCAAAATTTACTAATAATTCTAACTCTTCATTTAATGGGTCGCTTTCTTGGTTGTTATCTTTTGCTGAATTTATACAACTTATTAATGAAAGTGAATTCATTAAACGCTTTAATGCTCTTGGGTTTTTACCTACAGATAAATTTGAGATTTCAGAAAATTTGGTAATTAATTCATTGTTTTTTGAAACGTTTTCGCTTATGTAATTTGTTGAAACTAAACTATCTTTTAAAAACTCGTTAATATCATAACTTGAAACAGGCATTGAAAAAGGAACTTGAATAATTTTATCAAAAAATGACCTAAATTCTCGTTCGTTTTTTTCTGTTAACTTCCCAAATTTTGGTTCAAGTCCTTTTATTACAACATCATAATCAATGGCTAAAATAAAAACACAGTTTTTTAAAGTAAAAATGTTTTTTAGTAATTCTAAAAGTTGAACAGCAATTGGTGGGTCAATTCTATCTAAATCGTCAATAAAAAAAATAAAACCTTGTTTTTCGTCTTCTTTGATACACTTTTTAATTATTTTTTCAAGTTCAGTTCTAACTTCACTAATTGAAGATTTACCTTTATTTGAAAATGCATCAATAACTGTTCCTGCTCCATCTATTGTTTTATCTAAAGCATTTTTTGCGACAACTTTTGATGTATCTTTAATTCCAGACCAAAGTTTCCCTAACAGTTTTTTAGTTGTAGTTTCATCTACATTTGCAATTTTTGAAGTTTCTTGAATTAAACCAGTAATAATATCCATTAATGTAGATTGTGCATCTTTCATTAAAGCATATTCCCAAGTATTTAGCCAAATAGAATGATATTTTGAATTATTGCCAACACTTAAATTTTCTTTAAGACTGTTCATTAAAGAAGTTTTTCCGCTTCCCCATTCGCCTTGAAGTGCAATAGTTATTGGTGTACTACTATTGTTTATAAATTTTGTTAGCCCATTTTCAAAAGGTACAATTCCAAAATTGTCTTTTTCTCCCTTTCCTTCTTTGTCTTTATTAGAAACATCTCTTGGGCTATCGGTTATGCTCGATTTTATCATAGATTTTTTTGGGAGAATTATTTTGAATATTGTCTATTTATTCTTTTTCCTTTTGCGTCTAAAGTTTCAGCATAATTTCCGTCTTGAATAGAAAAAGTATCTCCTGAAGCACCTAAAAACCCATCTATTTTTTTATAAGTTCTTGATAACCTTTTAAAATTTTCGTCAAACACTTCAAGATAATTTCCGTCTTGAACGACTACAATTTCTGATGAGTTTCCTAAAAAGTCTCCATTATTATATGCTCTGTTAATTCTTTTTCCTTTACTGTCGATAGTTTCAAGATAATTTCCGTCAACTTTTACTCTTGCAATCATATTCTTATTTTTCAGTTTTTTTGACTTGTGCTTAACCAATTTAAAGTACAATCATTAAGTAATTTGCCTGACTCTCATCAATTTAGTTGAATTTACCCTCCACAATCTCAATAAAACGCTCCTCATACTCTTCTTTACCATCCCAATTATTATAGTCTGGCTTTACCATTTCTAAAATTAATTTTCTTGCTTCACCTAAAGAATGTATGGTGTTAATTTGAGAAACCACACGATCGTAATCTTCATTTTTACCTTCAAACAAATGTTTAATAAACGCCAACTTATCGTTGAGACCAATATTTAAACGCTTTCCTTTTAATTTATCGTTTAGTGATTTTTTTTCTAATTCTGCTTCACGTTTTTTCGCCTCTTCAATAGGTTCAAATTCAGGAATATCTTCAAATCCAGATGTAATGGTTTCAAACTCAACAGCAACGTCTTCAACAACTGCAGTTGCTTCTGTTTCTCTTGGTAATGCTTGTTCAATTAAGGCATCTATTTGATGTGTTTCATCAGGCATTTGCGCTACCATATCCTTAATTTTTTCTATTGCAGGTTCCATAATATGGTCATGTTCGGACTCATCTAAATTAATGTAAGTTCTATTTTCAATTTCAATATTATCGCTCACCTTATTATTAAATGCGGTATCTAGCATATCAAAAAACGAAGAATCGTTACCAATGGTTGGCATCTCATCTTCTAAATTTTCTTTTGCAAACTTTAAAACGGTTAGTTTTTCGTAGAGTTTAGCAACCTCTTCATGTAATTGATCTACATCTTCTCGTCCTGTTAGTTTTAGAATCCTATGTGCAATACTTACTAATTCTGATTCTAATTTCTTTATCATTTGTTCTAATTTTTATAGTTTCAATCAAGTCATACTTCACATAAAACGAGAATAATATTTCTTTATACGCTTTTCGTAAGTTTTACTTTTGATTTTTAATAAATTTGCGTGACCTTTATCAAAACGAAGTTTATATTATTACAACTTCGATTTAGTGCTAAAATTACAAAATGTTTCTCGAAAATACAGTAAATCAGAAAGAACAATTTGGGTGGATTGAAGTCATCTGCGGATCTATGTTCTCAGGTAAGACAGAAGAATTGATTCGACGACTAAAACGCGCGCAATTTGCAAAACAAAAGGTTGAAATTTTTAAACCTGCTGTAGATGTGCGTTACGATGAAGAAATGGTCGTTTCACACGATGCTAACGAAATCCGATCGACTCCTGTGCCTGCTGCTGCAAATATTCCAATTTTAGCAGATGGTTGTGATGTGGTTGGTATTGACGAAGCTCAATTTTTTGATGATGAAATTGTACGTGTTTGTAATGATTTAGCAAACAAAGGCATTCGTGTTATTGTTGCTGGTTTGGATATGGATTTTAAAGGCAATCCTTTTGGACCAATGCCAAACCTTATGGCAACCGCAGAATATGTGACTAAAGTTCATGCGGTTTGTACAAAAACAGGGAATTTAGCACAATACAGTTATAGAAAAGCTAAAAGTGACGATTTGGTATTACTTGGCGAAGTTGATGAATACGAACCGTTGAGTAGAGCGGCATATTATAAAAGTATGTTGAGAGACCAAGTGAAACAAATGAAGGTAAACGAAGCTAAAGAAGTAGATCCTAAAGACCAGAAACAGGATGCCTAAAGCTCAAGAAACTGTTCTCGAAATTGATTTAAGTGCACTTACACATAATTTCAACTACTTAAAATCAAAACTACAACCACAAACCAAATTTTTAGCTGTTGTTAAAGCTTTTGCTTATGGAAGTGATGCTTTAGAAATTGCAAAACATCTTCAAAAATTAAATGTCGATTATTTTGCTGTGGCTTACACCAAAGAAGGTGTTGCTTTGAGAGATGCTGGTATCAAGACTCCTATTTTAGTGCTTCATCCACAATCTATAAATTTTAAAACACTTATTGATCGTTGTTTAGAACCGAGTATTTATAGTCATCATGTTTTAAATGAATTTATAAAAACTGCAGAAACGCAATCTCAAAAAAACTATCCTGTTCATCTAAAATTTAATACAGGTTTAAATCGTCTTGGTTTTAGAGAAAATGAAATTGATGGAATTATTCCAAAACTAAAAAGCACATCTTCAATTATTGTAAAATCTCTATTTTCACATTTGGCAGCGAGTGAAGATTTGAAAGAATTAGACTTTACAAAGCTTCAAATTGAACGCTTTAAAACTATTGCTGAAAAATTTCAAGATATAATAGACTACAAACCTTGGTTGCATATTTGTAATACTTCTGGCGTTTTAAATTATCCTAAAGCGCATTTTAATATGGTACGCTGTGGCATTGGACTTTATGGTTATGGAATCCCGATAGCTATCGGGACTGCTAAAGAGGACAAAAACCTCAAACCAATAGCTAGTTTAAAATCTGTGATTTCTCAAATTCATAAAATCGAAAAAGACGAAACCGTAGGTTATAACAGAGCTTACAAAGCTGAAAAATTAGAAAAAACAGCAACCATACCAATTGGTCATGCAGATGGAATTAACCGAATTTATGGTAATGGCAATGGTTTTGTAATTATCAATGGAAAAAAAGCACCAATAGTTGGAAACGTTTGTATGGATATGATAATGGTAAACATTTCTAACATAGATTGTAAGGAAGGAGATGAGGTTATTATTTTTAATTCGGACTATAGAGCCAGTGACTTATCCGAATCTGCAAAAACTATTTCTTACGAAATAATTACTTCTATTTCTCAACGGGTTAAGCGTATATTTTTAAACACTATTTAAAATTGAAATTTTAACATTTAATTTTTTTGAACTACCTTAGCTATCTAACACTAACTAATAACTATTGAAATTATGTTAAAAGAATTTAAGGATTTTATTATGACAGGTAACGTGATTGATTTCGCTGTTGCCGTGATTATGGCTGGTGCTCTTGGAGCAGTAATAAACGGGTTCGTTTCTAAAATTGCTATGCCACTTATAGGTTTAGTAACAGGAGGAAAAAGTTTCTCAGATATGTTTTGGACTCCAGGAGATGAAGTTTATACAACCGTTGCTGCCGCTAAAGAAGCAGGTGTTGCTGCAGTAGAATATGGTGCATGGATTGATACCATTGTTAGCTTACTTGTCGTTGGTTTAGTAATGTTTATGCTTGTTAAAGCATACAACAAAACTAAAGCGCCAGCAGAAGAGCCAGCACCAGCAGGACCATCTGAACTTGATATCTTAATGGAAATCAGAGATTCATTAAAAAAATAAATCACGTATAGCAGCATCGCTACACTATTTTTATTAATTAAGCCCAAACTTAAAAGTTTGGGTTTCTTTTTTATATAAAGCTGGTAATGCTAAATCAATAATTTATACCCTAAATTTTTATCACATTTTCAAGACCTAATTGAATCATTTACTTAAAGAAATACTCTAATTTTAACCTTTTAATTTTTTTTGATATGAAAGTAGTCATTGTAGGTGCAACAGGTTTAGTAGGTAACGTTATGCTAAAGGTCTTAGAAGAGCGTAATTTTCCTTTAGATGAATTATTATTAGTAGCATCAGAGCGTTCTGTTGGTAAAAAAATAAAATTTAAAGGCAAAGATATTGCTGTCATTAGTATTCCTACAGCGATTGAAGCACGTCCAGATATTGCACTATTTTCTGCAGGTGGCAACACCTCTTTAGAATGGGCTCCAAAATTTGCCGAAGTTGGCACAACGGTTATCGATAATTCTTCGGCTTGGAGAATGGATTTATCCAAAAAACTGGTAGTTCCAGAAATTAATGCAAAAGAACTATCTAAGGATAATAAAATTATAGCCAATCCAAACTGCTCTACTATACAAATGGTAATGGCATTAGCTCCACTTCATCATAAATATAAAATTAAACGTATTGTCGTTTCAACTTATCAATCCGTTTCTGGTACAGGTGTAAAAGCTGTTGAACAAATGGAAAATGAAATTTTGGGTAAAAAAGGAGACATGGCATATCCTTATCCAATTCATAAAAATGCGATTCCACATTGCGATATTTTTGAAGAGAATGGTTACACTAAAGAAGAAATGAAACTGGTAAGAGAAACTCAAAAAATTCTTAATGATAAAACTATAGCTGTTACTGCAACTGCAGTGAGAATACCAACAGCTGGAGGTCATAGCGAATCTATTAATGTTGAATTTGAAAACGATTTTAATATCAACGAAGTAAGACAATTACTCAGTGAAACTGATGGAGTTACTGTTCAAGATAATTTAGATATTAATATGTATCCTATGCCAATGTATGCTAATGGGAAGGATGATGTTTTTGTTGGTCGTATAAGACGCGACGGATCACAACCAAACACTTTAAATCTTTGGGTTGTAAGTGATAATCTTAGAAAAGGTGCTGCGACTAATACTGTTCAAATTGCAGAATATCTTGTAAAAAATGATTTAGTTTAACAAAACAGTAGGATAACTAACAATTTCAAAATAGCATTAATTTCATGTATTTCAACTAATTAATTCATTATTTAGTAGTTTTTCTATCTATATTTACCCTCCTCTTTTACGATAAGTTTTTTCCATTTTTAATATTGCTAAAATGTTGAAATTCTTACCTTTGAAGTCAAGATTGTTTTATTTCAAAAAAATCTAAATATGAAAAAATTAATTCTCGTTGCTTTAGCTCTGAGCATTTTTGTGTCTTGTAAAAACGAAACTGAAAGCTTGAAAACGATTACTGTAGATTATCCAGAAACTAATAAAGTTGATACTACCAACACATACTTTGGCGAAGCTGTATCAGATCCTTACCGTTGGCTAGAAGATGACCGAAGCAAAGAAACCGAAGCTTGGGTTAAATCGCAAAATGAAACTACTTTTGGGTATTTAGATAACATTCCATACAGAGAAGAATTAAAAGAACGATTAACGAAACTTTGGAATTACGAAAAAATAAGCTCGCCATATATTGAAGGAGATTACACTTATTTCTCCAAAAATGATGGCTTACAAAACCAATTCGTAATTTATAGATACAAAACAGGCGAAGATCCTAAAACTGCTAAGATTTTTCTAAATCCAAATACATTTAAAGAAGATGGCACAATTTCATTAGGTGGTATGAGTTTTTCTAAAAACGGTAAAACATTAGCTTATGCTATTTCTGAAGGTGGAAGCGACTGGAGAAAAATTTTAGTAATGAATACAGAAACTAAAAAGATCGTAGAAGATACTTTAGTAGATATAAAATTCAGCGGCATGTCTTGGTACAAAAACGAAGGCTTCTACTACTCTAGTTACGATAAGCCAAAAGGAAGTGAATTGTCTGCAAAAACAGATCAGCATAAAGTGTTTTATCACAAATTAGGAACTAAACAATCTGAAGATCAATTAATCTTTGGAGGTACACCTAAAGAAAAACACCGCTATATTTATGGTGGTGTTACTGAAGATGATCGTTATTTAGTTATAACTCCTCGTGTATCAACATCAGGAAACAAACTTTATATTAAAGATTTAACAGTTCCAAATGCTCCATTGGTTGAAATATTAGGTCATACGGATTCAGATTCAAACATTATAGAAAACGTAGGTTCTAAGCTTTACATTATGACCAATTTGGATGCTCCAAACGAAAAAGTCGTAACTGTTGATGCTTCTAATCCAACTCCAGAAAATTGGGTAGATTTTATTCCTGAAACTAAAAATGTATTGAGTCCATCTACTGCTGGAGGTTACTTTTTTGCCAATTATATGGTCGATGCAGTTTCAAAAGTTCTACAATACGATTATAATGGAAAATTAGTAAGAGAGGTTGAATTACCTGGTGTAGGTACTTCTGCTGGTTTTGGCGCAAAGAAAAAAGATAAAGAATTATATTATTCTTTTGCAAACTACGTCACTCCTGGAAGCATCTATAAATATAATATAGAAAAAGGTACTTCGGAATTATTCAGAAAACCAAATATAGATTTCAATCCAGAAGATTACGAAAGTAAACAAGTGTTTTACAAGTCTAAAGATGGGACTAAAGTGCCAATGATTATTACACACAAAAAAGGATTAAAACTCAACGGTAAAAACCCAACAATTCTTTATGGTTATGGAGGGTTTAATATCAGCCTAACTCCAAGATTTAGTATTGCAAACGCAGTTTGGATGGAGCAAGGCGGCATTTATGCTGTACCTAATTTAAGAGGTGGTGGAGAATACGGAAAAGCATGGCACGATGCTGGTACACAACTCAAAAAGCAAAATGTGTTTGACGATTTTATTGCTGCTGCAGAATACCTTATTTCAGAAAATTATACGGCATCAGATTATTTAGCTGTAAGAGGAGGATCAAATGGTGGTTTATTAGTTGGTGCAACAATGACGCAACGTCCAGACTTAATGAAAGTGGCTTTACCTGCTGTTGGTGTTTTAGATATGTTGCGTTACCATACGTTTACTGCTGGTGCAGGTTGGGCTTACGATTATGGAACTGCTGAAGACAGCAAAGAAATGTTTGACTATCTTAAAGGCTATTCTCCCGTACATAACGTAAAAGAAGGTGTAGAATATCCAGCAACAATGGTTACCACAGGAGATCATGATGATAGAGTGGTACCAGCACACAGTTTTAAATTTGCTGCCGAGTTACAAAGTAAGCAAACTGGTAACAGTCCAACACTTATAAGAATAGAAACTGATGCTGGTCATGGTGCAGGAACACCTGTAAGTAAAACCATTGAACAGTATGCTGATATTTTTGGTTTTACACTTTATAATATGGGATATAAAGTGTTACCAACCAAAATCAATGAAAAAATAAAAGGATAATACCAAATGAATTTTAAAATTATTGATGGTAAATTTGAATTATATTTTCTTTAGATAAAATAAAAAATATAAGCATAGCATTAGTTACGGTTCTATTTTATATTGAAATATAAAGGAAATAGAAACGAATTTAACCCATCATTTTTGAAGTTTCTTTGGTATAACATTAACTAGCTATTAATTAAATCACATTAATTGTCACTTAACCAACTCCATAAACAAATAGAAGAAAAAGGGATAAAATTTCTTTTTACTGACTATTACGATACCATTGTTCACAGAAAAGCACACCCAAATTATGTACAACGTATTTGGGCAAAACTTATGATTAGGGAACTAGGCTTACCTACACCTATAGATGAACTTTATTTTATAAGGCAAGCGTCCGTTAAATATCTTATTAAATCACTAGGAAAAGAAGATGTTGAAATTCCTTATAATACTCTAAAAGAAGAAATTTGCAAACGTGTTATAAATGAAGACATTCTTTCGGTTGAAAGAAAAGCAGAATTTATCTCGCTTTTTGAAGATGCTGATGCAAGAGCAGAATCTAGTGTTCAGTATATAAACCAAGATGTATTAGACACTTTAAAGTACTTTAAATCTAATGGTGGAAAAATATATTTAGTTTCAGATTTTTACGGTTCTAAAACTCTTTTTGAAAAATTATTGACTCATCATGGTATCTTAGATTTATTTGATGGTGTTTACAGTTCTGCAGAATTAGAAAAGAGCAAGCACACAGGTACAATTTATGCTCCAATACTTTCGGAATTAGCTATAAAAGCTAATGAGGTAATGATGATTGGAGATAATCTAAGAAGTGATTATACCAATGCTGTAAAAAATGGACTCAATGCTTATCATTTACCTCACGAAAAATATTTAAAAAAGAACAAACGAAATAACTTTGGGAACGATAAAAAACGCTTAAAAAAAATCGTTAACAATGTTTATAAAACGTGTAAAAAGAGTTCATCCATTCCTTACACTGAATATATAGTGCATTATCATACGTTTGTTGAGCGTATGTATGAAACTGCTAAAAAGAAAGATATCAAAGATTTATTCTTTTTATCTCGCGAAGGACAATATTTAAAAAAATTATTTGATTCTTATCAAGATTTTGCACTTATAGATAAAAGTAAAAAAATCAATACACACTATTTAAGAATATCAAGGCAAGCGTCTCTTCAAATAGCATTAAAAGATCTAGATGTTGAAGAGTTTAGCTATTTGCAAAAAAAATACAGTAATCTATCTGCTGCTGACTTTATATTAGCCTTTAACTGTCCTGAAGATTTAAAAACTCAAATTATATCAGAACTTAATATTGATGGTAAATCTGTAATTAAAGACTTTTTTAATTCTTCAATTTTTAAAAAACTAAAAGAAAACAACTCGTTTAAAACATATTATGATGCACATCGATTAGCAAATCATAATGCATTTAAAACCTATATCAATTCATTTAATTCAAATGTTGAAGCCAACGGAATATCACTTGTAGATATTGGTTGGGGAGGCACGATGCAAGAATCAATATATAAGTTTTTTGATTATAAAATTCCTGTAACAGGTTTTTATCTTGGGCTTGGAGAAATCTATGATATTCAACCAAAAACTAAGCGTTACGGACTCAATTTTTCATTAATGCCATATAAAAATTATAACGATAATATTTTAATGGCAAATATGCAGCTTTATGAACAATTCTCAGCTGCAGATCACGGTAGTGCATTGGGTTATAGTTTAGATGCTGAAAATTACACCCTAGATTATCATAAACCTGAAGAAGAATGGCTTTATGTTAACCATATTATAGTACACCAAGAACAAATGTTTAAACTGCACCAATCGCTTCTCAAAGACTTGGAACCTTTGTGTTACAATCAGGAAATCTTACAAAACACACTAACTAAACTAGCTTTAAAAGTTGGGTTGTTTCAAAGCACTAAAAAATTAAAGTTTTTAGACACTTTAAGTCATGGTTTTTACCAAAACATAGGAAATAACAAAGTTGGAATTTCTTATGTAGCACCCAAAATTAAAAGTCCAATGAAATGGTTAATTGGGTTTTTAATGACACCAGAAAAGTATTTTAGATATTTAGTAAAGTTAAAACCAATGCTTTACAAAAAAAATAAGCTCATAGCGTTCTTTACTCCTATGTTTCTCATTTATCTCTATTTTAAGGTTAATAAGTACATTAGATTTAAAGTTTTAAATAGATTCTTTCTATTAAAATATAATGTGTTTAAATGAGTTTATTGCTAATCTTTTAGATAAAACTTAAGATTCAATAAAAAATCTTAGATTTAGCTCTTGTTTTTATAAAAAGTAGGGCTTTTGCTTACTTAATTGTCATATAAGTGTGGTATAATTATTGTAGATGAAAAAAAATTACAATCTGTTTTTTATTTCAATTTTGTTTCTGTTTTCTTGCGACAAAGATGATGGGTTAACTTCATTACTTTTTGAAACCAATCCAGATGCTATAACCATAACTCAAAATTCAGGAATTGAAATTTTTATATTCTTAAATGATTACAATATTCCTTCTAGTGGAACATTATCTATAAGTAATCCAACTAAAGGAAATGCACTTATTATTGACGCCAAAAATACTCCTAATAACCCAAGTGACGATTTTGTTAAATACACAGTTAATTCTAATGAAGTTGGTATAGATACTTTTGACTATACCATTTGTACAGTCTCAGGCAATTGTAAAACAGAAACGATTACAATTAACATTACAACAAGCTCAAGCGTTCTTTATAATCTTGAGAATATGCCTTTTCAATCCCTTTCAGATTATCAGCTTTTTGAAGGAGATTTAAAAAACCTTGAGCCTTCTTTTGGTGTCCTTCCTTATGCGTTAAACTCAACTTTATTTAGCAATTATGCCAAGAAAAAGCGCTTTATATGGATGCCAAACAATAGCAAAGCATCATTTGTAAATGAAAATATACCTTTAGACTTTCCTATCGGAACAATTTTAATAAAAAACTTTTACTATGATAATGTGCTTCCTGAAAATACCACTAAAATTATAGAAACCCGTTTAATGATTAAAAAACAGGAAGGTTGGGTCTTTGCAAATTATGTCTGGAACGATGAGCAAACAGATGCTAATTTTGATTTGAATGGAAGTTATGTAAATTTGCAATGGCAGTATGAGGAAGAAATAAAATCTGTACAATACAGAATTCCAGCTGGAGCAGAATGCCATACTTGCCATAAAGTTATGGAAACAGCACAACCTATTGGTCCAAAGCCTAGAAATCTAAATTTAATCTATAATTACGATGATGGTTCAGCAAATCAATTGGATAAATTAGTGAATATTGGTTATTTAGAAAACACGCTTCCTGCAACAATAGCAAGTCTGCCAAATTATAATGATACTAGTGAAACTTTAGAAAATAGAGTAAGAGCATATTTAGAGGTTAATTGTGCTCACTGCCACTCAGAAGAAACCCATTGTGCTTATCGTCCGATGCGTTTTGATTATTCTGAAACAAGTAACTTTACTAATATTGGTGTCTGCGTAGATGCAGATACTGACCTTGGGTATAACCTTGGACATATTGTAGAGCCTGGCGATGCCAGAAATTCTGTATTACACTTCAGATTAAACACTACAGAACCTTCTGAGAGAATGCCTCTATTAGCACGTACTATTATACATACTGAAGGTGTTCAACTAATTGAAGACTGGATAAACTCCTTAAACACAAATTGTAACTAAACCAATTAACATGAAAAAACTATTACTCCTCACTGTTCTTTTAATCTTGTTTTGCGCAAATAGCAATGCACAAGTATTAAATCAGCAAGCGAATTGGCCAAATAATGAATGGATCATTTCAGGTACTTATGATGCCACTTATCTCTACGAAGATCCAACAACAAGCGTATCATTTTCATTTGATGATAATCTTGCTGGTGGAGCTTCAATAAATAATGTTGCTGCAGAATCACCAACTATTGATCTTAATGCAGCACATACTGCCAATGAAACAGAAATAACCATTACATTCCCTTATGTATTAAACATCTATCAGACAGAAACTCTTTCGCTTCAATATTGGGATAATAGCACTAGCGAATGGGTAAATTGGGGAAGTGAACTTACAGATAATTCTAATAGTCAAGTTAATTTTTGTAATGCGTCTTCAGAAAATTATACAAGTGAAGGGCTAAACATTACTGCTTTTACAAGTACACAATTAACAGGTTTTAAATATCGTATCCTATATGATGATAATAATTCCTTTGGTTGGGGTTTTTGTGTTACCTCTCCATCTATTATTTCTTCGCCTCTTCCAGCGTGTCCTAATGTTTCGTCAGTAATTGTTAGCAATATCAATGCAACTAGCGCAATGGTTAACTGGAGTGCTGGTGGATCAGAAATCTCATGGGAAGTTGCCATACAATTAACTTCAGAAGGAGCTCCAACGTCAGGAAACACTTCTGCGACTAATTCCTATAGCTTAACTAGTCTTTCTTCAGAAACAGATTATATTGTATATATAAGAGCAAATTGTAATGCTGGCGGTTATAGTAATTGGGTAAACGAAAGCTTTACAACCGGAATTGATACTTCTAGTTATCCAATTACATTCACAACAAACCCAATAGGCACATCTGAAATTTATGACATTGCGGTTGTAGATCTGAATGGAGATTTTTTAGATGATATTGTCTCGGTTGGCTCAAGTAATATTAATGTTCATTATCAGCTTTCTTCAGGTGGGTTTAATGTGAGTAATATAAATATAACACCATCGTCAGATTTTAATTCCCCAAGCTGGAGTCTAGCAGCAGGTGATTTTGATCGTAATGGCTATAATGACCTTTTATATGGAGGTGGATCTGGTGTCACATTTATGAAAGCAAACAATACTGGTACAGATTATACTGAAATATCAGGAACAGATTATGTGTTTTCTCAACGGTCTAATTTTATAGATATTAACAACGACGGTCATTTAGATGCTTTTGTATGTCATGATGTTCAAGCAAATGTTTACTACATCAATGATGGCTCTGGAAACTTAACTTTCTATCAAGGTCCTAGTGCTGGAGTAGTTCCAAATGGTATTGGTACAGTACCTGGTGGTGGTAATTACGCAACTGTTTGGATTGATTATGATAACGATCGTGATATGGATATGTTTATCGCAAAATGTCGTGGAGGATCAACAACAATTAGTACCAATGAGTTATGGAGAAACGACGGAAATGGTATGTTTACCAATGTTGCAGATAGTAACGGTTGGTATAATACCAATTATCCTAGTGCTGGTCATAATAATGAGTCTAATTTAGGAGATAACGTACAAACATGGTCTTCTGCTTGGGCAGATTTTGATAATGATGGCGATATGGATGTTTATGTTGGTGCCAGTAACACTACTAATGGAGACTCTAATCTTATGCGCAATAATGGAGATGGCACTTTTACAGATGTAACTGCTGGCTCTGGAGTTTTAGACGCACAATTAGGCAGGGAAAATACACCTGCAGATTTTGATAATGATGGCTATGTGGATATTTTAAGTAATGGTGACATTTTATTTAATAATGGTGATTTAACATTTACAAATTATTCTGTCGATATGCCACAAAGTGGTGCCATAGGAGATACAAACAATGATGGGTTTATAGATGTGTTTCGCAGTGGAAATATCTACTTAAATAATACAAACGCAAATAACTGGATAAAAATTAATACTGTTGGAACCGATAGTAATATCAATGGTATTGGAGCTAGAGTAGAAATTGAAACGCCTTCTGGAACTCAAATTAGAGATGTAAGAAGTGGAGAAGGTTTTGAGTTTATGAGCTCTTTAAATACACACTTTGGTATTGGTACGAATACTACCATAGATAATATTACCATTTATTGGCCATCTGGCATTGTAGATTATATTGAAAACCCAGCAATAAATACAACGCATAACATTATTGAAGGTTCTGCATTAAGTATTGAAGATCCAACGTTAGTTGATGTTACTATTTATCCTAATCCAGTTGAAGATGAGTTAACTATAAAAACTTCCGCCGATTTAATTGATAAAATTGCCACTGTTTTTGATATTAATGGAAAAAGAATCAATAGTTCTAAATTGAAAACAAACACTCTAGATGTTTCAAATTTAACAAGTGGTATTTACTTTTTAAGGTTAGAATCCGAAGGAAAAATCATGAAACGAAAGTTTATAAAGAAATAAAATATTCTTATTTATATTTGAAAACCGTCCCGATTAATATCGGGACGGTTTTTTTATTCAACTTGTTTAACGAAACCTTATTTTTGCAATATGCTTCAAGTAAAAAACGTCACTTTCGGGTATTCTAAAACCAAAGTTTTAAATACTATTGATTTTAATGTTGAAGCAGGAGAAAACCTTGCCATTATTGGCGAAAGTGGTTCAGGAAAAAGCACCTTATTAAAACTGATTTATGGTGAATACGATCTAAAAAAAGGCAATATTTTTTGGAAGGACGAAGAAATTCTTGGCCCAAAATACAACTTGGTTATTGGTTACGATTTTATGAAATATGTAACTCAAGAATTCGATTTAATGCCATTTACTTCGGTTGAAGAAAATATAGGTAAATACCTCTCTAACTTTTATCCTGAAGAAAAACAAAAACGCACAAAAGAACTTATTAAAGTTGTAGAACTTGAAGCCTTTGCTAAAACAAAAGTAAAATTACTAAGTGGTGGACAAAAACAGCGTGTTGCCATTGCTAGAGCTTTAGCTAAACAACCTGAAATTTTATTACTAGATGAACCGTTTAGTCATATTGATAATTTCAAAAAACAATCCTTAAGACGAAGTGTTTTTAAATATCTTAAAGAAAATAGTATAGCCTGCATAGTTGCCACGCACGATAAAAATGATGTTCTTGGATTTACCGATGAAATGATTGTATTACATAACACAGAAATCATTGCTAAAGACACTCCTCAAAATTTATATAATAATCCAAAATTGCCTTTCATTGCATCCTTTTTTGGTGAATTTAATGTTATCAAACCTTATGGGATTGTTTATGCGAATCAACTTCAAATTGTTGAGAAATCTGATTTAAAAGCGATTGTAAAACGATCTTATTTTAATGGAAATAATTGGTTAATTGAAGCTGAATATAATTCTGAGCCCATTTTTATTGAGCATGATAAAGAGCTTAATAAAAATATTGAAACCTGTATAAAGATTAAAAACACTTAATTTCTAGTGAAAATATTAATTAAAATAAAAACAACTGCATTAAAAACTACGCTTTCTTACGTCGAACTCAGGTTATTAGGATTGAAACGGTTTTTGTTTTTTAAATCAAATCATCTTAAGAAGCGTATCCGCAAAACGATTCTTCAAGCAACTCAGAAATGTAGCCCAATTCATCAATTCAGGCCTAGACACTAAGGTGTTTTATACCTCTTTAGCTAGATTTTATATACATAACTAATTAACAAAACAAATAAAACCTATTATTGTCTCAATATGCGGAAAGTGTTTCAGATTTTGTAAAAGATTTAAAAACGAACGAAACGTTTGAAGAGACTTTAATATTAACTTTTTCAGAATTTGGAAGACGTGTAAAACAAAATACAGCCAATGATATAGATCATGGTGCTGCTAACAATGTCTTAGTTATTGGTAAGGGTTTAAAGAAAGATGGGTTTTACAATAATCTCTCTAGTTTAGGCGATTTAGACGATAATGGCGATTTAATATACAGTATAGATTTTAGATCCGTTTATGCCACAATTCTTTCAAATTGGATGAATGTTTCTTCTGAAAGTATCATTCCTGCCAAACAAAAATTATTAGATTTCATTTAAGCGCACAAAAAAACCTTGTTTAATTTTGGCTTTCGCGTCAATGAAACAAGGTTTAATAATTGATTAATAGCAATACAAAGATGTGCAATATTTTCAATGGTCAACAAATTTTTTGATGAATGGTAAAAAAAAATGTATAATCAGTTCAATTTTCATACAACTTCCGATAAGATGCAAAAAACGTGGATAAAAAATCCATTATTTCCGACAAACTAACTATATTTTACTTTTCTCAATATGCGCATTGTTTCTTTATAGGAAGTGTAGAGTTCTGAATTGTAGTCTTTTATATACGTTTTTATGATTTCAAATTTTAATAAAACATCATCGAAGCCATTGAGGTAACAGATTAAATAACTGGCTGCTAAATTCTTTAAATCTTCAGTTTCGTTTGGATTTAATGTTCTGTTTTTTTCTAGTTTTTCTAAAATTGAATTATTGGCATTATAAATATGATGCAATACTTTTTTATCAAACTGAGGTGGCTCAAAAATAAGATTCGCTTCAATAGAGTAATTAGCGTTATTTTCAAAATGAATGATTTTTTCTTCAAGCTTATAATATTTATAAGATTCTTGCAAACCCAATTTCACATATTCTACTATTTTAAACCCATCTTCAGAATAAGAAATTGAAACTTCGTCTAATGTGGAATAAAACAAACGTACTTGCTCGTTTATTAATTCAATATCAACGCGTGAAAAGAAGGTTTCGTCTTTAACCTGTTTTTTATCTCCAGACCAACACAGCACAAAATACTCTTTAAAAACTTTGTATTGTGGATTATAATCTTGACGTTTATTCATAAAATCAAAAACACCATCGAGCGTCAATTTAATATTGTTCTGAGCATGATTTTCAATAGCTGAAACAATTTTAGAGTTCACATCTTTAACTTCAATGTCAAAAACTTTAGGCATACTCATGCTGCCATCTCTAAAAAAGACAGAACCACCATAATATTTCCAGATATTTTTTTTGAGTGAGGTAATATTATCAATAGGTCTAATAGTTACCAAACCCACTACTTTATCATCTGGTAAATGCGGAAACGGAATATTCTCATATTGCACAATTGGTGGATTGCTGAGATAAGCATTAATAAGATTCTGAATTTTACTATCATCAAAAAAGTCAACACCAATAATTTTGTTGTCTTCATCTTCTACACCAATTACTATAAAAGAATTGTTTTTAGGGTTACTATTAGACAGCGCACAAATATGTTTTAGAAACTTAGCTTTTCCTTCTTTATGACCAATATCAATTTTTCGCTTTTTGTCATAGAAACTGTTCTCATCGTTGTGAGCGAGCAAGTTTTTTATGAGTAGGCGTTTGTTAATCATATTCATTCCTGCGTAGGCAGGAATCTTTTTAATAATTATTCAATAGGTGGAATTATATATTCAAGTTTAAAATACTCTAATAAAACATAACTAATATTATCACACAGATATAAAAAATATGCATACAAAAACGACATATTTTTTCTTAAACCAATCCTCAAACCAATAAGCGATCATAGTAGATAATCCCATTACAATCCATACCAACCATAATAACAAATAGCTTTCATTATTTAGACTTTTAAAGATTAAAACACTTAAAATTAAGGAGTTGAGTAAGTAATTTGATAGTTCTATTTTTCATAATTTAAAGATTCCTGCTTTCGCAGGAATTTGTTAAGGCACCTTAAACCCTTGACAAGCCACTAAAATCAAAAACCAATCTTCCAATTCTAATTCAATCTTTGTAGCTTCAACGGCTAATTTTAAGCGTTCTTTAGTAGTTGTGCCAACCACAGGATGTATATGAGAAGGATGTTTCATAACCCAAGCCAATAACAACTGATCTTCTGTAGCATTGTACTTATCCATTAATTCGCCAAGTTGCTTATGTATGCGTCTGGTTTGTTCATTATCGTCTTTAAATACAGAACCTAAAGGTGACCAAGCCATAGGTTTTATGCCATTAGTCATCATATAATCTAAAGTACCATCGTGCATGGCGGAATGTTCTGTAAGTGAAAATTCAATTTGGTTAACGTCAACATCCATTCGTAAACCAATCATTTCCAATTGCGATGGCGTAAAATTAGAAACACCAAAATCTCTAATCTTGCCATCTTTTTTTAAAATGGTAATCGCTTCGGCAATGTCTTCAGCAACCATTAATGGACTTGGTCTATGAAGTAGTAATAAATCTAAATACTCGGTTTCAAGATTTTTCAAAGATTCTTCAACAGACCAAATAATATAATCTTTACTATAATTATAATGTTTTACCTTATTAGGTCTTGTGTCACATGTATATTGAATACCACATTTAGAAATCAGCTGAATGTCTTCACGTTTAATACCAGAATCCGCAAACGCCTTTCCAAACGCAGCTTCTGTAGTGTAAGCGCCATAAATATCAGCATGGTCAAAGGTGGTGATGTTGTTAGAAACGCAAAAATGCATTAAAGCTTCCATCTCTTTTTTTGAGAGCTGTTTTCCCCAGCTTCCCCAGGTCATAGTGCCTGCAATTAATCGAGAATATGTCACTTAATTTTCAGTTTATATAGGTTTTTGTGCAATTGATGCATAAAAATACTCAAAACATTGTGAATGAAGTATTATTGAGATGTAATTCTTCAATACCCCAAATTATGAAATATTTACACGGCATAAAATTTATCGCATTTTCAATTATCATTCTATTAAGCGCAACTAGTTGCTCTAAAGAAGAACTCGGCAGAGATCGAGATTTTGCAGGAATCACTGTGAGTTTAAAAAGTTCTGCAGGTAACCTAAACAAAGTTTTTATTGATATTGAAGATGTGCAGGTAAAAGTAAAAGAAGATGGAAGTTTACCAAGTTCTTGGATCAGTTTAAGCACCATTAATACAGGAACTCATAACGTTTCCAATTTAAGAGGTGACTCAGAATTACTATTAGTAGATCATTTTGAAATAAGACCAACATACATCTACGAAATTAGATTGGTACTTGGAGACAACAACTTTATCGATGTTAATGAAACCTTGGTTAATTTAGATGTTACTGAAATCGGAAATGCTACACCATCAAATTTAGTAAGTTCGCAATTTGAAGGCAATCATATTTACCAGTTGGTTATAAATCTAGATATAGATGAATCTATAAGTTTAAATGAAGGAGAAAACATGATGATTCTTAACCCAAAACTATATACAGAAATCAGAAAATTTTAATATTAGTTATCCTAATCCATGATTAATAGAGCTCATTAAGTTGAGTTCAAACTTTAAAAAGAGGCTGTCTGAAAAGGCAGTCTTTTTTTTGCAATTTTTCTAGTAAATTCTTAACTTTAAGAATGAGCAGAAAAGTAGTTTTTAAGACCTATGATCAAGATCAGTTAA